>Ga0209337_1001446_pt1 | contig 17952 bp, 15 predicted proteins | sample LinPmetageLP53_FD_184044 | JGI IMG/M metagenome (GOLD analysis project Ga0209337, IMG submission 184044) | Marine viral communities from the Pacific Ocean - LP-53 (SPAdes) (version 2) | ecosystem: Environmental > Aquatic > Marine > Oceanic | place: Pacific Ocean | collected 2010-02-08 | reverse complement strand
TACAATCGCATTTCATATTAATAATTATTTTTACAGGTTTGGTCTTAATCTAGCAAACTTCTCAGATACTGATTCTACTAATGGTTCAAATGATTCATTTTTTGAATCTTTTGCTTTTGCTTTTGCTTGGGATTCTGCATCAGCTTTAGCCAATGACTTCTTGGCATCAGATTCTTTTTTCTTAAGTTCAGCAATATCTTCTTTACTATCTTCTATTCCTTTTTCAATTTTTAAAATCTCTTCATCCGATACTCTACCCAATTTTTGATCTCTTTTAGCCTGTGCTAATTCTTTCTCCTTCTTTACCATAGCAAGTCTTTCTTCTTCTATGTTTTTGTTATAAGCTTTAATATCTCCTTCTATGCCTCCAAGAATACCTTTACTTTTAACACCTGATGGTTGGTCTGGGTAACCATCTCCAAAACCTTTTTCTCCCATATCTGTACCTTCACCAGAATCCGATTTAGAATCCGATTTAGACATCTTATCTTTATTGTCTTTAACATCTTTATCCATTTTAGCTTTAGCACCGTCTGTTTGATCTTTCATTTTAGCAGTAGCTGCATCTTGTTTCTTTTTAACTTCGGCAGTAGTTTCTCTGTCATTAGTGCTAGTTCCACTTTTACTATCTTTATCAGATTTAACTGAAGGCGTATCTTTTTTAGATTTATCTCCAGGTTCCGTAGATTCATAATCTTTTAAATCTGATTTAGCTTTAAAAAAGCTTGTCTCACCTTTTTTAACTTTAATTTTTAATTGTTTAGCTTCTTCTCCAGTAGCAGCTTTTAATATCTTTTTATTAGCATCAAGTCTAGATTTAGTTTTTGCTACTTTAACTACCTGTTCTAATCCTGGTGTAGTTGCTAAATCATCCATTCTATTTCCTATCTCTGTAGCAATACCTTTTAAGCTATCATTCTTTGCAGAAGTTGCAGCATCTAGGCTATCTTTTTGTTTTGGAGTAAGAGTAACTTTAGATGCAGCTCTTTTCTTCTTAGCATCTACTGTGTTAAGAGCTATGGCTACTTTAGCCTTTTGATACTTCTTAGCATTATTTTTTATCTTAGTATATTTAATAGGACTTTTAATTGCATCAATTAAAGCCTCATTAACAAATTCACTATATGTTTTTAATTTTGCCATGATCTATTCTGTTTTTAATTATTTTATATATTTGAGCTATAAGAACAAAAAAGCCACTCCGAAGAGTGGCTTTCTATATAAAGTATTATATTACTTGTTAATTATACAATTGAACAAGCAGTGAACGTAAAGTTCATTGTGTAATACATTAATTCAGGATTGAATCCAGCGTCTACTAAAGCGAATCTAGATTTAACCGCGATTTTAGGAGCCATAGTTCCTTCTGCGATTGTTTCTACTGATTCAGCCATTAAGTAAGGCATAAATACTAGTCCAGGAGAATTACCATCACCTTTTCTTCCTACACATACTGTATAGTCGTTAAAAGCTCTGTTAGGATCTACATAAACTGTTACCCCAGCAATTGCACCGATTGGATATAAAGATCCACCAGCTTGGTTAACTGTATTAGATAACGGGTATGCTACGAAACCAGCTACAGATTGAAGAGCAGTTGCCATTTCTCCACCTGTTACTGCAAACGTTGCAGGTCCTCTTCTTCCTCTAGTAGCAATTAAGTTACTTGCAGCAAGAATTTTAGTATACATTCTTCTTTGTAAAGTACCTTGAGTGTTACCACCACCTAATACAACAGTTTGCGCGCCTAAACCAGCAGCATTCTGTATAACGTTAGTAGTATTGTTAGCTCCTAAAGGAACAACAGTAGCAACAGCAGCAGCACCGTTAAATTGCTCAGTTAATTGAGTACCATTAACAGCTTGTACATTTACAGCGTTAGTTACACCGTTTCTGAAGATTCTATCTAAGATATACTTATTGATAGATTGAGTTAACTCATTTACCAATACAGCTTCAACTTGAGCAACAGCGTCAATTCCGAATTGCTTCAGATCTTGAACTTGTTCTCTAGTCACAGCAGCAGCAACTTGGAAAGTTTCAGCAGCAACAGACTTGTTGAATAAACTTAGTCCCATGATGTTATCAACAGTTGATTCACCTACACCTCTTTGGTAAGGAGATAAACCATTCATAGACTCAGGAGCAAATGGAGGTATTCCAGCATTAGGATCATTTACTGGTTGAAAAGCATTACCAGAAAAACCAGAAATATGGTCTTCTAAAGCTTTTACTAATCCTAAACTAGAAACAGCACCAATAGTTGCCATACCAATAATAGTTGCACCAACACCCATATCAGTTGCAGCAGAACCTAATCTTGCAGCAACACCTACTCTTGCAAGTCCATAAAGAATAGCTTGAGCAGCACCAGCACCAGTAGCAGGTTGGTTAACAATCGAATTATAGATTGTTGAAGCAGCTAATTCAGAACCTTGAGAATAATTAGACCCAGTGTTAGTAAGGTCAGTTGCTGTAAGGTTAGTATTTGCAGTAGCAAATTTTTGAGCAGTATTATTAGCTCTAACTCTAAATATCTGTAAACCGTCGATTCTTGATATTCCAACGAAACTTAATTCGTAAGAAGCAAAAGCAGCATTAGCAGCTACTGGAGTTAACCTTGTAGTTGATGAGTTGTATTGATCAGCATATAATACGTCATTTACTTGAAACGCAGTTGCATCATCATTAGTTACACTAAATTTAATTAGTAATGGTGCAGCAGATGTATCTAAAGCAGCATTAACTGGTGCTCCTGATCCTCTACCTCCACCGTATACAAAGTCTAAGTAAGTTAATACTCCCATAGGGCCTTGCATTGGTACAACAGGTACTAAGTCTAAACCTACAGTCTGAGCTGCTACTTGCATTGCAAGTGGTAACAAAGAAAAAGGTCTGTCACCAGATCCAGTTGCTTGTGCTGGGAAAGCATTCATTGATCCAGGGTTTCCTGGCAATGTTACGTTCCCCATACTTTGAACATTCATGTTCGGGTTAAGGTGTACAGTATTGTAAACACTCTCATTAAGGTTATGGTAATGGCAATACTTAGACATCCAAGCTAACTTAGATTTTTCAGATATACCAGTACTTTCCTCAATAACAGGTCCCCAAGTCTTTTGAACCTCAGCCTCGTTGATTAATTGATTTGCGTACATTATTTTTATAATTATTTTTCGCAATTGCTAACAAATTTAAATTTGTCAGCTTTGGTGGAATAAATTAATATTCCTTTTCTAATCGCCTGAGCCCTTTTCTTCTTAGCTATTCGATTAATTCTTTTAGATTAGATTATCTACCTAATCTATGTTTCATAGTTTCGATTAAATTTGATTGAAAACTTTCCGATATTAACGGTTCAGTTTTTACAGCAGCAGCCTCAGCAGCCGTCTTACTTTCATTAATCGATTGTAAATTCATTTGAGTATCTCTAAGATCTCTTGTTTGCCAGAAATTATTAATAGCATAAGGAGTATTTAAAGAATGAAATTTAGATTCAGAAATAATTTGTTCTTTTCTATTTTCTGAAAGAGTATTCCATTTATCAGAATATTTAGATGGCATGTCATCAATAAAGTTAATTACCTTTCTTTCAGTTATAAAACATGAATCCCAAACATTCTCAGCTTGTACAGTTGACATAATAGAATCTTTATTCATTGATTCAACTATTAAAACTTTTTTATCATCACCTAGAGAATCAAATTGATTCTTTTTAGATTCAGATAAGAAATTCATAAAGTGCATTTCAGAAAGATTTTTAGTTTCTGCTTTAGAAATTAAATCAGCTAACTTTTCGCTAATTGTATCTTTATAAGATTTATTTTCTCCTTGCATACACTTATCGCACATTTCTTTTATTTTTCCTTTATCAGCATCTGGATACTTTTCGCATATTGCTTCATATTTCATACCTTCTCCCATACACTTAGAAACTTCTTTCATAGTTGGATTGGCATCTTCAGAAACTTTATCTGCAACCTTATCAGCTACCGCCATTCTTGCAACTGCTGCTATTGCTGGTGCAATTTCAGAAATTGCTTCACTTTCATTAATTGCTTCACCTTCACCGCTTATTGCATTTTCTGCAATGTATTCAGAATATTTAATACTCTTAGTTAAATTTTCGCCAAGATATTCAGAATAAGCAATGTTTTGATCAACCTTTTCAGCAACATATTCAGAATACTTAATTCCTTTTTCTAAGCTTTCACCTAAATAATTAGAATATTCAATTCCTTTGTCTGCTTGTTCAGCTACATGCTCAGTATATTGAATTGAACTATCCAATTCTTCTCCTAAGTAAGAAGCATAATTTTTAATTTTATCTATATTCTCTGCTAAGTAATCAGAGTGAGATATACTTTTGTCAAGATTTTCTGATAAGTATTCAGTATAATCAGTTACCTGATTTACTTTTTCTGCAATATGCTCTGTATATTTAACTAGCTTATCAAGTAATTCATCATTATTTGAATTTGCAGATTCCTTAACACCGTCTAATGTATTTTTAACATATTCAGTGTACTTATTGAAATCTTCAACGGTTACAAAGTTTCCTGTTGTGTTTTCCATCGTTAGATCTGTTTTATTTGTTTTATTTATTTCATCTTCAGTTTCTGCCATTTCATAAATGTATAAACCTTCAGTATCACCGAAACCATAAGATTCATTTACTTTTGATAATTCAGCATTTTCAAATCCAGGATCTGCAACTAAATCATAAGTAAAGAATTTTTTAATTTTAACTTTACCAGCGTCATCAACAGTTCCAGCAGCTCTGCTTGAAATATGTAATGGAATACCATCTTCTATTAATGCTTGAGCTTCTTTTCCTTTTGATGTATTAAGTAACCTAATTCTACCAAGAACCTGTTTCTTATTACTATCGTATTCTAAATCCTCAATAACATGAGAGACATTAGATAAGCTAATATCAAAATCCTTAGGGTGATCTAATTCACCTAAAAGTTTATTTGTTTTAACCTTTTCCTTTAGTTCGTTAATATGAGGAAGCACTTCTGATTCTTCATATATTCTATTATTTTTGTTCTTTACTCCAATCTCAGTAAATACACCTTCAAGGACAACAGAGCCATCGGCATCTTTTGTCATATTTAAATTTGACTTAGATCTTTCTAGAATTAAAAGTTTCTTATTAGACATCTTTCTAGTTATTATTTGATTTATATATTACAACTCTTATTAGTTTTTAGATATCAGCTAATGGATCATCATCTAATCCATCAGATTTTTTCTCAGGCTTAAAATCATTAGGATTTGCACCTAAAAGGATCTTTTCAATATCTTCTTCTTTATAACCTGCTTTTGTAAGTTCTTCGCGCTCTTTTGCTCTAGCGTTTGCTTTTATATCATCACGAGTAAATCCACCGTACCTCTTAATTAAGAACCCTAAATCAAAGTATGGTATTTCTTCCATATCAGGTCCCATTGTGCTTAATTGAGTTTTTAGATTACCAATAAAATCTACGCGTTTTGTTTGGAGTTCCATTTCTTTCATTTCTTCAAATACATTATCCTTTATAAAATCTAAACCTAAACCTGATTTAAATGCAATATCATTTTTTAATTCAGGATGATTAAGACACATTTGAAGATATACAGGTTTAACTAGTATTTCTTGCCATATTGATCTTAATCTTGAAATAAACCTTCCAAACTTAATTTCATCTCTTAACATACCGCTTGCTTCCATATCATATGTATTACCACCTTCTCTATCAAATCTAGAAAATGGTATCTTAGAGGCTAATTGTAATTTATCAGAGAAATATTTTAAAGATTCAGTATCACCTAAATCTGGACCATCACCACCAATAGTAGTAATTTCTGGAGTTTCACCGTCCTTTGATGGTAGCCAATATTCTTTGTTGAAAGGCATCATCGGTTTTCCATTGGTTTGAATTTCACCACTCTCAAAGTTAAAGTCTACAACCTCACGATATGAGTTCATTAGTGTTGCTAGCGATTGTTTTGCTCGGGTTTTAGATTTACCACCAACAGGGATTGTAAATTGAGTTTTAAATGAAGCATTAGATACTGCCCAAATAATTCTACTGTGTTCCATTATTCTTAATAAATTAAAAGATCTTATTAATCTTTCTACATAAGATATTCTCATTGGAGAATTTACTGAAGAGTAAGAAAGGTATATAATTTGTGAATCCCATAATTTTCTTTCCTTCCCACCTTCGCCTTTATATTGAATCCAAACTTTTTTACCATCATCAGTATCAATACCTGGCATTAAAGAAATTGGATCTAATTCTTTAAATCCAATAATTTCGGTTTGTTTATCATTATATACTATTTCAAAAGCAAGATAACCATCTATTAACCATTTTCTAAAATAATTCCAAGGTGCTACAGAATCATTAAAACCAAAGTAATTATAAATATTATTGTATACATCTGCAATCTCTTCCTCTATAGATTCTCCGATATGACCATTAAAGTCAGCATATGCCATATAATTAGATTCATCAAATACAATTGCTTCATCTGTTAATACATCTAAAATATCTTCTATTTCATCCTGCACTGCAAATGTTCTAAGCTGATCACGTTTTCTAGTATAATCTTGATCGAAAAACGCAATGTTTTTCTTCATATTAGTATCAGTTAATGATAATGCTGCAAATGCACCATACATGTCATCGCTGTCCGATCCCATTGGATTAAACGTATAACCCATTTGATTTTCAGTAAATCCTACTGCCCTAGAATTACGAATGATCATATCATCATAAGCCATTCCTAAATTAGAAAGATCTTTAAGAAGCCTTCTTACTGGGTTTCCTGTTGTTAAAGGACCTCTTCTATCTGTAAAACCTGCCATATTTTTATTTTTTATTAGTTTATATATTCTTGTAGTATAATGATTGTGCTTGGTTTATATTTCCTCCAAAAAAATTATCTTCATTATTAACAGTACCTATGTAAAAATCTGCATAACTAAACACCCGAGGATTTTTCATTTTATTGATCATATACTGTCGTGTACAGTAAGTTAAATTATATTTTGTACCTAATGCTCTTTTTAAATATTCCCATGTAAATGTAGTAATAGATCCTTGCTTTTCAACATCAATATCCGCTGCATTTTTAAAATCTGGGTATCTTTTAAATGCTTTTACAATTTGTTCCATAAAGGGAAGCCTGGCTTCATAAGGCATATAATGTAAATTTATACCTAATTGATGACCGTTATCAGATTCACCTAAACCTATAACTATTGGATTAGTATCATAAAAAATTTCTTCAGTAGTATAATATTCAAATGAATACATTTTACCTGCCTCTAATAAGCCTTTACCTTTCGTAGTTATTTCTGTTCTTATATCTATAGCAGATTGTCTAGATGCAATCGACCTGCTCCTATATGTAGCAAGGTATAATTTAAGGTCTTCGTTATATTCTCCTATAAAAGCCATTAGAATAAATTTGATTCTTCAGTTAAAAGCATTACTTTACAATTTCTTTCTTTTGCCATTTTATTAAGTGCATTTGTTTTACATAAATTTCTGACATATGATTCATAAGCATATTTAAAATTTTTTAATGCCTTTGCTGTTTTTCTTTTAGGTTCCTTAGGTTTTTGTAATTGTGACTTAGGTTTTATTTCTACTACATATTCTATAACTTCATCACCCTTTTTCATCTTAAGGAAAAAATCAGGATAATATTTATGAAACTTATTATCTAACAAATTAAAATAAGGTATAGAAAAAGGTTCAGATATCCAAAAGATAACATCATCATTATGATCACACCAATGACAAAACTTTCTTTCCCAGCTACTTCTATATATAATTGGTCCTTCACCTCGATACTTCTGAGGAAATTTAGGTTTATAATAACCTTGCTTATATCCAGATTTAATTGTAGGTTTAACCTTTTTAATGCTCATAGGCAATTAACTATATTGTATAAATCCCTTCGCTATCTGCACTACCATTAATTGAAACAGTTCCATAATATTTCTTTGGGTGTAATTTATTCCAACCTTTTGCAAATCCTCTTTTTGCTATTTCAGTAAAATAAGCAAATGCATTAGTACTTTTTTCAGGATTAAAATTCCTCCAATATCTATAAAGATCCATATAAGCATAAGCAATACAATCTTGTCTATCCTCTGGATTTCTATATGTTAATTTTCGTGAACACTTATCAGCTAATAACATTAAAAATTCTAAAGCCTTTGGTGTTAATTCGTCTAACTCTTTTGATAAAACGATTTGATCTAATAGATCTCGATTGTTTAAGTAATTTCTTTTTCTTGCCATTAGCTTTGATTTATTTATTATTATATACAAGAAAGGACCGATTGTTTAATTCAATCGGTCCTCTAATATCATATTAGATGTAAAGCTATAATTAAATCTTAACTTCTAAATCTTCTTTAGGAAGTACAATACTTTTTCCATTTTTAGGAATAATAATTGATAATAAATCATCATCACCTAGTGAAGCATATTCTTCAGCATTAACCAATACTTCTTGTCTCTTTTTTAAACCTTGACTTGCTTTTTTAACTGATGCTTCTACGAAACCGTCATTTAAATAGTCGTCTTTAGTTTTTTTTTCAGAGATATAAGAATCAGCTAATTCTTTTTCTTTACCTTTTAATTCTTCATTTAATAGATTTAAAGCTTCAGTTAATTCTTCAGTTTCACCTAACTTTTTAATAGCAGCTTCAACTTCAGATTTCTTTTCTTCTAAAAATGAAAGAGAATCAGTAAGATCTTTTCTTTTACTTTCCTCAATTGCCTTTTCATTATTTTCAGCAATTAATTTTTCTGAAAGAATTGGAGAAATATCAAAATTAATAAATTCTTTTACTAATTCAACAGTTTCTGTTGCAGTATCATATTTCTTCATTTCATTTAATCCCATACCAGGATTTACTTTATTAATATAAACTCCTTCATTTACAGAAAGAACAGTTAAAAATACATCTTTATGAGATTGTGATTGGATAGTAGTAAAATTATCTAACTCACAAACTAAATCAACGCTTTCAAAGAATTTACAAATTTTATCATTTTGCCATTGGTTTTTATAACCTGAAAAGTTAGTTGCCAATAATGATTCTTTTAATTCAATTATACTTACGTTTGATAAATCAATTTTACCCATTGATAATGTACCTTCAGTAATATTGTATTCTAAAGTTTTGCCATTATCCCCATGCAAAGAAAGTAAGTTTCCATTTCTTGAGAACATTTTTAAACCTTCAGATACATCAAAGAATCGTGTATCATTTACATTTGCTTCAGTAACATCATTACCATCAAAAGTATAATTCTTTCCATGTAAATTAAACGTTAACCCATTTTCAGATTCTAAAACTGGAGAAAGAAGACTAATTACTTTACCATTCGCAGTTGATGCTATGTTATTATCTTCAGCATTCATTTCATTTACAATTGCTTTAGTATCCATTGACCATGGGTGCTTAGCTGCAATTACTGAAAATTTAGATTTTATGTCTGATTCATTTAGTAAAGAAGTTAAATCATTTGTTAATGATTCAATTAATTTACCTTTTTGTGTAGATGTTCTTTCAATTGATTCACTAATTCTAAATTGCCATTTAGCATGATTATATGATTCCATTATATACTCTCTTAATTCAGAGATTGGTTGTAACCAGCTATTAGCTCCTAATTTTTGATATAAATTTCTTGATATTTTAAATTTAAGATTTGGGTTAGTTGCATTTTCTATCTCTTCACTAATTTGTGAAAGGTCAGCATTTTTTAATTTCATAGGGAATGCATTTATTGCATTCTCTAAAATAGTTAAAGATTCCTTAACAGAATATGAAACTCTGGAACTATCATTGTCCATAGCTCTCAAGCCGTTAATACTCTCCATAACGTTTTCATACAGATCTGTTAATGTAAAGTTCATTTTGTTATGATTTTTTTGATTATTATTTTCAGTGTATATATCGGATTTGTCTTTATGACTTTCTAAATATTTAGCTATTCCGACCTCAGCCATAGTTTGTGCTATTCCCATACCACCTAAAATAGCTAGTACCTGTGGAGCTGTCATAGGTCCACCTGTTAAGATTTTTCCTTTACCGTCTGGTTTAGTTTTACCACTTTGCTGGAATAAAACATGGATTAAATCCATTAATTGTTGTGGAGGATTATGCAAGTATTCCTGATCTTGGTTGACACCAGCTTGTGGTTCAACTCTGCCATCAGCATATACTTGGGTCTGTCCTTCGTTCATTGTGTTTTCCATATTACACTATTTGATTTGTTTTATATATTACAAGTCTCATCAGTTAATTATAATTGAGTATCAACTGAACCTAATCCCGACTCTTCTCTTTTTATTTCTGTCACTGCATTACGATAAATCCTACTATCAGCAGTTTCAGGGGTTACTGGTGCTGATGTTATTGATGATTCACTAAACATTCCTCCAGTTTGAATTGAATCTGGATTAATATATCCTTGATTACTGAATGTACTGCTAGGCTGAACTTTTAAAAGACTTTGCTGAGACATATTAAATTTTTGAAATATACCACCAAAATAAATTCCTAATTCATTATCTTTACCAGATCTTAGCATACCAACACCAGCTGCTTTTGGATTAGCAACAATTGCTTCTTTTGTCATGAAATCAATTTCAGGAATAAGAATACCGTTTTCAAATACTGGCATAAAAGATTTAACTTCTATATCAAAAGTTACTTCAAATAATTTTTTATCATTTAATTGAAATTCAAATAACCTATCTTGGCTATAATCTTCTGGTACTTGGCAACTTGCTTGTATCCTAAACATTCCTAAGTCTACTTGAAATAAAGTATTCTTATAAAGCTTGCTCATTAAAGATTCTGTAACTTTTAACATCTCTAAATTATCAGAACATACAATTGTTGTACTAAATGTCATAGTTAAAGGTAAGAAATTAGTTTCTAATGAAAAAGTTTTTAAAACACCTTCCCATTCTCTTACAAATTCTGATCTTACAAATTTATTGGTTTGATTACCTGAATCAATAGATATTCCGGTAAGTTGTAATATTCCTCTAGGTACTACTTCATAATCACCAATTGCTTTACCTGCTGCTTCCGCATCATATAAGAAGTTATCCATTAAAAATCTACCATCTCCTGTTATAGAATAAAAGAAAGGAACTGGTATTTTCTTTAAAGTCTCCGCATCAATTTGGTTATAATAATATACCTTATCTTTTAATTCTGCTAAGAGTGCTACAATAATATATCTAATGATAGTATTATCATAATTAAACTCCTGATTATATGCTGACATCTACTAAGTTAATTTTTCTTTGTATTATATTTATCCAATAGCTTCAATTGTAAATTCACTAAAGCCTGCATCTTTAGTTATTTCTAACTTTTTATCAAAGTATTCGCTAGGTAATACCGTATGATTAATTACAAATGTATTAAGGCCTATATCTTGTATTGTATTATGTAGTATGTTAATTATATGATATACACCATCTGAATCAATAGAAGAGAATATTTCGTCTAAAAATAAAATATTTAATGATGGGAACCTAACTTTAATCATTTTCATTAATGCCATGATAATTACAAAATCTACTTTTTTCTTTTCACCTGTACTTAGTGTCTTAGGACTTATTTCAGTTCCTAGGTGATGTAATGTGCAATTAAATTTATCATCAAACCTTATACCAAACGGGATTCCCATTTCTCTACCCATTAAAAGTATATGATTATTAAAAGAAGGGAGTATAGATCTTACTGCTAAATTTTTAATTCCACCTTCACCCATTAAGTTTTCTAAAATAGTTAAATAAAAATCTTCACCTTCACTTTTTAATTTATTATCAGATTTACCTTTTTTGCGTGTATTAAAATCTTTTACTAATTGTTTTAAGTCAGAAGAAGAATCCGATTCATTTTTCTCTGATAATTCAATTAACTTAGATTTAATATTTTCCATTTGAGTTTCTAACTGCCCGGCTTTTACATGTATCTGCCTACCTTTAGTTCTTAAGTCATGTAATTTTAAAACAGAATCTTCATATTCAGCTTTAATAGATTTAAATTGTTTATTAAGAGTTATTAAAGATTCTTCCTTTTCTTTTTTAATACCTAGATGAAAATCTGAAGTAAGAGGAGCTGTACAAGTAGGGCATGTTGAATTCTCAAATAATTTTAAATCACTTTTAACATTTGAAATTTTATGTTCTACTGTAGAATGCTCAGATGCCTTATTTCTGGAATCTAAATCTAATTCTTCAAGCTTTATTTTTGTTGAATTTGTAAATGTATTTAATTTCTTTCGGTTTTTATTTAATGCAATTAAATCATCTTTTAATTTTTTAACTTTAGACGCATCCTTTGCGGCTGATAATAATTCTATTTGTTCTATCTTATCATAAACAGAATCTATAGATTCATTAAGAGTTCTTATTTCATCATCATAAGTTCTTATCTCCTCAATTATAGATCTCCGCTGCTCTTTAATTGATTCTGCCATTTCATTAATAATAGAAAATCCAAATATCTTATCTATAATTCTTTTCTTATCATAAGGAGACATTGTAATGAATGATTTAAAATCATTAACCGATAAAATAATTACATTCTTAAATACATGGTAAGGTATTTCATAAATCTCTGTTTCTAAAAAATCTTGTAAGTTTACTTTACCTGCAACATCATATTCTGAACCATTTAATTTAACATTAAATATTCCTGGGTTTATTCCTCTTTCTATTTCAATAGAATTACCTTTTGATTCCATCCAAATCTTTCCCCATAATGCGCCATTTACTCTATTAGGTAAATCTTTAAGTGCAGCACCTTCTACTTTACCATAACATAAATAAGTAATAACTTTTGCCAATGTACTCTTTCCTGCACCATTTCCACCTAGTACTAAATAGAGATTACTTTTGTCTTTTTCAAAATCTATTACTTGGGTTCTGTTACCATAACTCGCAAAATTTTTAAACTCTACTTTTTTAATCTTCATAGTTAGGTGATAATGTTCTTTTATATAATTCTTGTACCGATACTTTTAATCTTTCTTTTAAATCTTCATCATATTCTAAACTATTAATATACTCGGCTGCAATATTCATTAAATTTAATTCCCCGTTAAAATCAGACAATTCACCGTCTTCAATATCATACGGGTTTTCTTCATCATAAATTCTAGGTTCTAATTTTCTAGCTATACCATCTAAATAATCCATAAACTTATTAATGTTATATTTTCCTAATACATTAGATGGTATAAAAACATCAACAAAATTATCTTTAATTTCCTTTTCGATGTCCTCCATGCGCATTTCTAAAATATTATTAATATAATACCTAATAAACTTTGGACTTACTTTATTTTCATAAAAAGTATGGTTTCCTGTTTTTAGATCCAAAAGATATATCCCTTTCTTATTATCACGATCTGACCTAGTCATCTGATAAGGATTACCTACTAAAATAAAATTGCCTTTTTCTTGTCTATAATGAATATGCCCTGAGTAAACTCTTTTAAATCTTTTAAATATACCAACCTCATTACCTCCTTGGTGTAAATGTTTTGTACTAGGGCTAACTTGAACACCTTGAGTTTCAGTATGACAAAACATATAATCTATATTGTCTTTAATTTTATCCAAAGTTTCTTTTTCATGTTCATGATTTCTTCTCCACGGCATTAATAAACATGTAGCATCTTCATACTTTAATATTTTTGGTTCCTTTAATACGTTTACGTTAGGTAAATACTTTAAACAATCAACAGAAGAAATTTCATTTGAATTTTTTCTCATTATATCATGATTACCTACAATGATATGGATATCTGGGAATACCTTTCCTAATTCTTCAAAAACTCTTATAGCTAAATCCTGTGCAGCTAGATTAACGCTTTGTCTATTATCAAATACATCACCTAAATGATAAAGAACATCACCTTTTTTATATTCTTTCTTTACCAACGGTATAAAAAAATTAAAAAAATAATCTTCTATAATTTGTAACCATAACACTGAATTTGATCTACATCCTAAATGTGAATCACTCACCATCCAAATCCTTTTTGTCATATTAAAAAAGTTTTCTGATTTTTCTTTTTTCTAAAATATTATATTTGTCATCTAATTCTTTTATTAATTCATCTTTAAATTTATTAGATAATGAATTGTAAAACTTATTAGGGAATACATCAAAGTAATCTGACAGTACCCCAAATAAATCAATTCTAGTATAATCATTTCCTGTTTTTTCAATGATGTAAAAGAATACCTTATTAATTTGTACCTTATTTAATTTCTTTATTACGCCTTCTGGTGTAGCTTCATTAAGATGTTCAAATTCACTACCTTTAATTAAAGCATCTATTGTTTCAAATAATGAATCATAATGCATCTTATCATCTGGATCCATATCTCCACCAAAACCTGAAGCAATAGTGAAATTTATTTTTTGGCCTCCTAGGTCCTGTTCACCGTAAGTATTATTAAAGATTTTATCTTTTTCTTCATACTTAGATTTTTTGTCGTCCTCACCTTTGGTTAAGACTTTTTTCTTTTTGCCCCACATATTTTTATTTTATTTTTTCTTTCTTAATTGTATTAAAATCTTATTTAATAAATCTACAATTATATCAAATTGATTACCTGTCATGTTTTTATTTCTTAATGAGTAATTTCATCAGTTTCTGTTAATCTCATATGTTCATAATCTATATTAAATTTACATCTTGAACCTTTTCCTTGCCCATCTCTGATTTTTAAAACTTTTAACCAATATTCACGCTCCGAGTGCATTATTGAATCTTGTATTAACGCATACATAACATCAGCAGTATGAGCAAGACCTGCAGATTCTGCAATATTTTCCATTCTTACTTCAGTTGCATCCCATGCACCACGATTAATTTGCGTTGCAGATATTACTAACATATCTCTTTTGACTGCTAATGCCCTAAGATCTTCTGCAATTTGTTTAATCTTCATATAAGTATTTTCAGTATTAGGATTTCTATAATTTGCAAGAATATTAATATAATCTACAACTAATACATTTACTTTATGATCTGTTGTTTCTTCTAAGTCTTTTAAGTAAGCTTCAATATCTGGTATAGTTCCTTGTGAAGTTGGATATTCTTTAACAAATAATTTACCAGGAGGCAGCAAGCCTCTTGATACTTTTTCCAATCTTCTTTTCATGTAATCTCTATTGCTTGCATTTTTATCATAATCACTCATAGGAACATGTAATAGATTAGCACCTATTCTTTTTAATACCTTTTGTGCTGACATCTCTGCTGTAATAAAAACTACATTATGACCCATCTTAACAAAGTTTGCTGCATCATTGGCTAACCATATAGATTTACCAATATTCTGTTCACCTGCATAAACTATTAAAGATTTTGTATCATATCCTCCACCTGATACTCTATCTACAAAAGACCACCCAGTTTCTATTTTCTTTGATGTTCTTTGTATATGTGATTCAGGATTAAAGAAATCTAAACCGGTATCAGTATCAAAATTGATTGAACCATCAGTTGATATCATTCCTATTGCACGCTGAACTACATCTTCTACATTTTCTGGAGATACATCTTGAGTTTTTACATATTCAATTGTTCTTACTAATTGTTTATCAAAATGTTTCCATTTAACCCATGCTTCACCAGTTCTCTTTAACCAATCTTGATCATATTCATTAATATTAATATCATAAATTGATTTTACTATATCTTGAGATATATCATTAGGATCATCTTTAACTAAAGCTGACATTTGTTGTTTAGATGGGCTTTCCCCAAACTTTAAATAAAAATCTTTTGATAATTTTGCAATTTGATCTAAATCCCTATTTGCAAAAAAACCTTTACCTGTTCCTTTTAGATAATGTGGCTTTGTTAAAAAATAGTTAAAGAAAATCTTTTCGTGATCTATGCTTGATTTCATGTAGTTTTATTTTTATATGCTAAAAAACATATTTAGTTTTATTGATATGGATTATGAATTACTTCATATGTAGTATAAGCAGAATTCTGTAAAGATATTTCTAAAAAGTTATGCTTTAATAATTCTTTTAAAATAATATCACATTGTTCTTTGGATAAGTTCCAGCGTTTTGCCATTGAGACATCCGTAAATTTTATCTCTTTAGCAACTTTTCCACAGTAATCGCGAATTAACTCAAAAAGTACATCTTCAGTATCAGGGTATGTTGATTGCGCTGTATGATTACCTAATACGTACTTAACTTTTAGTTTAGCAGTATTAAGCAGTTTCGGTAGCATCCTCTGTAGAAATTATTTCGGTTAAGTCATCAGCATTCATTTCATCTACGCCATAATTAAATTTCTCTGCTACTAAAGGTTCAATTAATTTTAATACATCATCAGTTAAAACATTAGGTGTATATAAATGATTTAAATCTACCGCATCATTTAAATGCTTAACACAAATCTTACGTGCAGTTGCAGCAGGTTGGAAATATACAGTAACATCTTTTTTATCTTTCTTAAAACAATGTTTTCTACATTCAGCCTTTCCTATGTCAGTTAATTTATTAAATTGCCCCTCAGTAATAAACCTACCTCTTTCAATACCACACGTATCCCAACTAATATATTCTTCTAACCCTACATAAGGATTCATACCTTTATTAAAAGAAATATGAAATTTAATATTTGTTGGTTTTGCAAATCTGTTTTTGTTTGGTTTAGCAGTTACAATAATACCAGTTTGCTCTACACCTTCTTTAAGTTTAGCTTTACCTAAGAATAAGATTATTGATGCTGCATATTCAGGCCCAGTTCCACCTCCACCTACTTGCCTTGAAAATAGATCTTGTGTTTGATAAGTATGATTAGAGAATAAAAATGGAATTTTACAAATACCAAATTGTGTCATAATAATTCTAAAGGTAGATTTAAGCAATTTAGCCCTAGTCATATCTGCTTTAGAACTCCCTGACCTTGCATCATCAATTTCTTTTTGTGTTGCAAGATTACCAGCAGAATCTAAAACTACCATAATTTTTGGTAATGTTATTCCTTTTTTCTTTTGTTCAATTAATACATCTGTTATTGCAGTTACTGAACTTCTAAATTCTTGAACAGTATTACATGGCTCATATCTGAATAGTGTAGGATCGATTCCAAACTTTTCAACTAATTTTTTATCTACTGCATTTTCAGAATCATAAAAGATTATACTATACCCTTGTAATTGTGCTTGCTTAATTGCATTAAGTATAAGATAAGTTTTTCCAGTACCTGAGGGACCAGCTAATGCAACTGCTCTATTATTTGGATATCCACCAAATAAAGATCCTGTTAAACATGCATTAAGGTTAAAGTTTCCTGTTGGAATATAATGATCAATTTCTGAAATTGTTGATTTGTCTAAAGTATTTCCGTATTCGGATATCTTTGACATTTCTTTATTTAAATCTGCGAATGAATATTCTTTTGCCATATTATTTTTTGTTTATTATTATATTGATTTTTTGCCTTTTGTTTAATATTAAAATAGGCTAGTCGTGTAAATCAAATTTCTATTAAATGCTTTAAATCCCATTGCAGTTACCACACGATTAATTGGATCTAATATTGTTTTTTCAAATTGTCTATCATGATCAATTTCAGGTGCAAATTCATAAGGATAATCTCCAGGTGCAAATGCAAATACATCACAGGATTTGTCTTTAGAGAAATACATTTTACATTTTTCACCATTTCCTAGAGGTTGATATTTACCTTTAGATGCAGAATTATTTAATAAGTAATTATGATAACCTGCAGATCTTACTCCTATTGGACACCTTGATCCAAATTCAAAAGCTTCATAATCATTAACAATATATTTTTGATAATTATTTACTTTTCTTGAAAAACTAATTTGGTCTACATTTGCTAATTTAAATTGTCT
>Ga0209337_1001445_pt1 | contig 17955 bp, 10 predicted proteins | sample LinPmetageLP53_FD_184044 | JGI IMG/M metagenome (GOLD analysis project Ga0209337, IMG submission 184044) | Marine viral communities from the Pacific Ocean - LP-53 (SPAdes) (version 2) | ecosystem: Environmental > Aquatic > Marine > Oceanic | place: Pacific Ocean | collected 2010-02-08 | reverse complement strand
CACGATGGAACTGATGTTCATATGGTGGAATATGGTGAGATGCAAACCAAACCTGGTTCATACTCATCTACTGGATTTGGCACTTTTGGATCTAGATTGTCTGGTGGTAATATTATTCTCGAATATACACCAAGTGTCGGAACAGCAGTTACAACAAATACTTCTATTGTAGCCATATCTGATTCTGCAACTGGTATCTCTTCACTAACATTCCAAGAATCCAGATTAAACTCTGGATTTAAGAATATTGCATCCTCTGGGTCACCATCAGCTAACACAATCCTTCAGTTTGAGGAACCATATTCAACTGGTTACTATATTGTATCTGTTAAAGATACAACTAACTCTCAGTATGAGATGTTTGAAGTTTGTGTTATCGCTTCTGAATCGAATGAAGGTTTTGTAGAGTTTGCAAACATCCGCACTGGTAATAGTATTGGTCAGATCGGATTCACAACAACTGGTAAGTATAGAAATCTAACTTATAAACCTAACGCAAGCACAGCTGTTCAAGTCAGAACATTTGGTATTGAACAAAAGATTTATGACGCTGATATAAGTGCTCCAACCAATTTGGATCTGAACAATGTTGATATTAAATCAGATACAGGATTGTATAGAGGTACTAAACTTGATCTGAAAACTGCATTTGATCTAAAACATGATGGTCTTCCAATCTTCCAGAGACAATTTGCTGGAAATACTGCAACAACATTTGATTTTAACAACAACACTCTATTCCTCAAAGAACACTTCTTTGTTACTGGTGAGAATGTAACTTACTCTTATGCTGGCAATCAAACAGAGCAGGCTATTGGAATTGCAGCCACCAATGTTGCTGGTATTGGTGTTACTAACAAACTTCCTAAAGATTTGTTTGTTGTTAAGATTGGAGATGGTAGTGTTAGATTTGCGGAAAGTGCGGAAAAGGCACTGAGATTAAATCCAGAGGTATTTAAATTTACTTCAGTTGGTATTGGAACCTCCCACAACATCACAGCTAAGAAACAGAACTCTAAGGCTTTGATCGCTGTTGATAACATGATCCAAGCACCTCTATCCGAAACACAAATTGTAACAAATTGTAACATCTCTCAATGATAATATTATATTTGATTCTATATTCCCAACCACTGGTATCACATCCATTGCTGCAGCTGATCTGATTAAGATTGGTGCTGAGGTGATGCGTGTTGTCTCTGTTGGTGTTGCTGGAGTTGGAAATCTGACTGTCCAGAGAGGACAACTTGGAACAAACTTACAACCTCATGGTGTTGGATCTACCATTACTAAAATGAGTGGTACTTATAATATTGTTGGAAGTACTCTGAACTTCGTCTCTCCACCATATGGAGCTATCCCACTCTCAACTACGTCAGGTTCTCCTTCTGAAAGAGATTACACTGGTTTGACTACACATTCTACTTTCCAAGGTAGAACCTTTATGAGAACGGCTCCTGTTAACACTAACAGAGAGACATATTTTGCTAATCATGTATTTGATGATGTATCAAATAACTTCACAGGTCTTAGAAGTGAGTTTAGACTTACTAGTGAAGGTCAAAATACTACAGGGTTCTCAACAGATAACGCTATTATCCTGATCAACAATATCTTCCAGGAACCACAAGGTGCTCAGGCAAATCAAGGAACCTATGATCTTTCTGAAACTGCCTCTGGTATTTCTTCAATCAGATTTGAAGAAAGTGGAGCAGCTTTTGGTTATGATCCTAATAGAAGTAATCTTCCTATTGGTGGTTTTATTGTTTCTATTGGATCTACAGAAGGTGGTGGATATCAACCTCTGATTGGGGCTGGCGGTACAGTTATTGTATCTACAGCTGGAACAATTACCTCTGTAAGTATTGGTAACTCTGGATCTGGTTATAGATCAGGACTGGGAACAGTATTTGTTGGTGTTCAAACTTCCAGTATCGGAACTCCTAATATTCAAATCATTGGTAAAGCTACTGTATCTGGTGGCAATGTTACCGGCGTCACAGTTACTAACCCTGGATCTGGTTACACCTCAACTAACTTACCCAAACTCGTAATTGATGATCCTGTTTCATATACAAATATTCCTCTGATCTATAGTGGAAGTTCTGTGCAGGGTATCGGTCAATCTGCAACCATTGATATTCAAGTTGGAGCTGGTGGTAGTGTTATTGATTATCAATTAAAACAGGAAGGTTTCGCTTATGGTAATGGTGAGATTCTAACTGTTCCTGTTGGTGGAGCAACTGGTATTCCTACTAGTGGAACTTTGAGTGAGTTCCAGATTACTGTTGATGAAATCTATCAAGATGATTTTAATGGTTTCTCTATTGGACAACTTCAGGTTCTCGATAACTTTGATTCTCAGTTTGATGGTTTAAGTAGAAGTTTTAGATTATCAGTTAATGATGTTGCACTTTCAATTCAATCAGCACCTGGATCACCTATTGAAGTTGACAAAACACTGTTGATCTTCATCAATGATATCCTTCAACAACCTGAAGTTGCATATAACTTCACTGGTGGTGGCACAGTTCAGTTCGTTGAACCACCAGAACCTGGTGATAGTTCAAAGGTACTATTCTATAAGGGTAGTGGAGATGTTGATGTTGTATTCACTGATATTCTGGAAACAGTTAAAACTGGTGATACATTAGATATTAACAACAACCCAGAACAGGGACAGGGTACTGCATTGGATGAAGATGTGAGAACTGTTGTCGGTATTAATACTATTGATAGTGTTCAAACCACTACCTATAATGGTCCTGGTGTTACTAATGATACAACTCTCAGTAGACCTCTGACATGGTGTAAGCAACAGATCGACAAGATCATTGACGGGAAAGAAGTTGGAAAAGATAGAGTCGAATACGAACCTCTCATCTATCCCTCTTCTTACCTAATCCAACCAATCAGTTTGGCTTCAACAATTGCTTATGTTGATAGTGTAAGACCTCTCTTTAATACTTATACTGAGTCCGGTGATAGAGATTTCCAGAACAAGATCAAGATTTTGTCTCAGGATACTTTAGTTTCGGCATCTGCTACAGCTACTGTTTCTGGACTTGGAACTGTTTCTATCAGTGTAACTAATGTTGGTTCTGGATACACTGTGGCCCCAACACTGAGTATTGCTAATCCTTCTGATGGAACAAGAGCGACAGGAACACTCACATTGTCGGGGGGTAGTGCTGGTGTTGTAAGTATTACTAATCCTGGAACTGGTTATACAAACACCAATCCTCCTTTGGTCCTTGTTTCTGAACCAACTCTCATAAGAGAGGAAATTGAAGTTGATAGTTACACAGGTGATTATGGAAATATCGTTGGTTTGGGAACTACTTCCACTGGTTCTCAACATCAACTTTACTTCGATCTCTACATTCCAGTTCAATCATTTATGAGAGACGCTGAGTATGTTGGATCAAGTGTTACTATTAGTTCTATCTCAACTAATGATTACTTAACTATCTTTAATACGAATGTTTCTATAGCTGATACATTTGCCTCACAGGATGGTTCAGGATCTACCGTTGGTATTGGAACTACTTCTGTTGATAATGTATACAAGGTCATCTCTTCACAAAGAAGAGATCAGAATGTCGGTGGTATCGGTGTTACGGCTATTCAAAGAATTACCGTGAATGTTGATAAACCTGGAACATTCGGTTTTGAATCCCAATCTGAGATGGGAAATTACAGTTGGGGTAAGATTCAATTCGGTGGCAGAACTGAACCACTCACTTTTAACTTCTACGGAAACGATGGAGTTAGTGGAATTTCTACTGGTGGATTGGTGTCCAGATTTGAACCTCTGAAATACAGAGATTATACAGCATAAACAACTATAAATAACAAAAAGTCCTTCCAAAATGGCTGCAATAATTACTGATCAACTTCGTATCTTAAATGCGAAGAATTTTGTGTCTGGTGTCCAAACCAGCTCTAATTCTTACTATGCATTTATTGGACTTCCTAACCCAGAAGATTATCAATCTGATTGGGATACTAGTCCCCCTGCTCCGAAGGATAGTTTGGATCAGGCTAATGATTATTGGGATACAATGTTGGCGATGAAGAAGATTAACTCTTCTGATGTCAGTCAGGTTGTAAGAAAAACTCAATGGGCTTCAGGTATCACTTATGATATGTGGAGAAATGATATCACTCGTAATAACCCATCACAACCATCGGGTTCGTTTGATATCTACTCAGCAAACTACTATGTTATGAACTCTGATTTCAGAGTTTATATTTGTTTGTACAATAATGCTACCCCAGAAAATAACTTCCAGGGTGGACCTTCATTGGATGAACCAACGTTCACCGATCTGGAACCTAGGGAGGCAGGTAACAGTGGTGATGGTTATATCTGGAAGTATCTGTATACAATCAAACCAAGTCAAGCTATTAAGTTTGATTCAACTAATTATATTCCTGTTCCTAATAACTGGGAAACAAATACAGATGATACACCTATAAGACAGAACGCATCATCAAGTGGTCAACTTAAAGTTGTAACGATTAAAAATCGTGGTGTTGGTATGGGAACTGCCAACTCAACATATACAAGAGTTCCTATTCTTGGTGATGGGTTTGGTGCAGAAGCAACCATCGTTGTTAATAATGATTCTAAAGTTGAAACTATCACCGTCTCAAAAGGTGGAGAAGGATATTCATACGGAACTGTTGATCTGATAGCAGGCAATGTTCCTACTGGAACAACTTCACCAATATTCAATGTAATTGTTCCTCCGGCCGGTGGTCATGGATCCGATATCTATCGTGAGTTAGGTGCGTATAATGTACTCACATACGCTAGATTTGAGAACGATGCTGAGAACCCTGATTTCATCACTGGTAACCAGTTTGCTCGTGTTGGAATGATTGAAAATCCAACATCATATAACTCATCTTCAATCCTAACACTTGATAAGGCTAGTGCGCTTTATGCACTGAGACTTACTGGTATTGGATATAGTTCGGCAGTATTTACAGCTGACTCGACCATCACACAAACTGTTGGTCTTGGATCTACTGCTGTTGGTAGAGTTGTATCCTATGATCAAGTTACTGGTGTTCTGAAGTATTGGCAGGATAGAACAAACTCAGGTTTCAGTTCTGACGGTACTCTTGATGCATCTCCAGTCTTGCATCTCCAGTCTATGGATTTAGATCAAACAAATTTACCTCAAATATCACTAGTGGTGGTAGTATTTCTATCTCTGGTGGATCAGTTAGTTTGGGTATTAACACCGCATTCCAAGGTGTTTCAACAGTTCTAAATAGTCGTACCTACTATCTGGGTCAGAATTTCGTAAATGGCTTAGCAAATCCAGAGAGTCAAAAGTTCTCAGGTGATATCATTTACGTTGACAACAGACCTTCAGTTACAAGGTCTTCATCACAGAAAGAAGACGTTAAAATTATCTTGCAGTTCTAAGAAATCATGCCCCAGGAAACTAATCTTAATGTAGCTCCTTATTTTGACGACTTTGATCCGCAAAGTAACTACTATAAGGTTCTATTCAAACCAGCATACCCAGTTCAAGCTAGAGAACTGAACAATCTTCAATCGATTCTTCAGAATCAGGTTGAGGATATGGGTCAGCATTTCTTTAAGGAAGGTGCTAAAGTTATTCCAGGACAATTGTCCTATCTAAACAATTATTATGCTATTCAAATCGAACCCGAATATCTAGGAATTCCTGTTTCTCTATATCTAGATCAACTTGTTGGTAAGTTGGTTGTTGGACAACAGTCGGGTGTGACTGGAAGAGTAAGTTCATATATTACAAACGAAGAATCGGAGAGAGGAAACTATACTCTCTATGTTGACTACTTTGAATCGTCAACAACTGATGCTGCAACACAAACATTCTTTGATGATGAAGTTCTCGTAACCACAGAGAATATCACTTTTGCAACTACCTTCATTGGAGCTAATGAGGGTTTTGCTAAGGCATTGACTGTAAATGCTAGTGCTATTGGTAGTGCATTTGCACTGAGTAATGGTGTATATTTCCTAAGAGGACACTTTGTAGATGTATTTGATCAAATTCTGATTCTTGATCAATACAATAATAAACCAACTTATAGAATTGGTCTAAGTGTTAATGAGAGTATTGTATCTTCTGATGAAGATCCTACACTTACAGATAACGCTCAAGGATTTAATAATTATACAGCACCAGGTGCTGATAGATTCAAAATTTCTGCTACACTTTTCAAAAAGGGATCTGATGATTATGATGATCAGAACTTTGTTCAGTTGGCTGAAGTTCAGAATGGTATTCTGAGAGAAATTAATAGTGGAACAGATTATAACATTCTTGGTGATGAATTAGCTAGAAGAACATTTGATGAGTCTGGACATTATTATGTTCGTGACTTCTTGACCACTGTTCATAATAGTTTAAACAATGGATTTGGTAACAGGGGAATTTATAATTTAGGACAAGTAACATCTCAAGGTAATACTCCTAGTGATGACATAGGTATTTACAAATTATCACCTGGCAAAGCTTATGTCAGAGGATATGAGGTAGAAGTTAGAGGACCAACTTTCCTTGATTTTGAGAAACCAAGAACTACCAAGCTCAAAGAAAGCAGTTCAATTCAGTTTTCCTTTGGTCCTTCATTCCAAGTCAATAGAGCCTTTGGTTCTCCTGTTCTTGGATTTGATACCAGCAATGTTATCAGTCTCAGAGATACTAGAGTTGGAGATGACCCCACGGTTACTCCTGGTAAAGAAATTGGTGTTGCTAGATTCTACGATGCAGCTCTAGAATCTGGTTCATATGACAATGTATATCCTAATACCAATAGATGGGATGTATCCCTGTTTGATATGCAGGTTTATACTGAACTGAAACTCAATGAAGCCGCAACTTTAACCACTCCAACCTTTATTGAGGGTAAGTCAAGTGGTGCAACAGCTTACTTAAGACATCCTATCAGTGTTGGAACAGCTCTTACCGCCTATTGTGTTCAGGGTGACTTCTTTACTGGTGAAAAACTAGAATTTAATGGTGTTTCTGCTAATTCTAGAAGTGCAGTAGATGTTCATAACTTTGAAATCTCCGATGTTCAGTCACTTTATACACTTGTAGGTGCTGCTGGCACGTATACAGCTGATATTATCCCAAAAGTAACCGAAGTAATCGGTATTGCATCAATTACAGCTCACCATAGTGGTATTTCGACTATAAATTCACCAGGAACAGCATGGCCTGGTATTGTTACTACTGGAAATGTTGTTCAATTCTCTATTCCAACTAATGATTTCCCAAGTTTTGCTAGAGTTACACAGGTAAATACCAATTCTATCCAAGTTAGTGGTGTTACTACTATTACAGCTTATCGTGAAGGTGGTCTTCCTACGACTGCCGTTCAAGTTACTGATCTTTCTGTTGTCAAAAGTTCTCTCCAAAAAACAAATGGAGGGAATTCGGCTGACAATGAATCACTCTTCAGTCTGATGCCTCATTTGAACCTAGAATCAACTAATCTTGATAACGCAAATCTTATTATCAGAAAGGGATTCACTGTAAATATCACAAATAACTCAACTGGAGCTATTGCTTCAGGTGCAAATGAAGTATTCTTACCTTTCGATGAAGAAAGATATACTTTAGTTCGTTCTGATGGTTCTATTGAAGTATTGACTCAAGATAGGTTCGTATTTGCTTCCGGTTCTACTCAACTTACGATTAATGGTCTGGGTTCTAACAATACTGGAGCTCAACTAACAGCTACTTTGAGAAAAGCGAAGGTAAAGGCTAAGGTAAAAACCAAAAAAGTAGCAGAATCTATTATTATCTCAAAATCCAGACAAGTTGGTTCTGGAACTAACGTCAATACTCTTAATGATGGGCTAACTTATGGTAATTTTCCGTTTGGAACTAGAGTTCAGGACTCTATCATCTCTTTAGATACTCCTGGTGTTGTCATTCTCTATGGTGTATTTGAATCACTGGACGGAAACGATCCAGAAGCACCAAGTATGACCACTGCTTCACTTGATGGTCCAAATAATACAACAAATGATCTAATTATTGGTGAAGAGGTTGTTGGTACTATCAGTGGAGCTAGAGCTAAGTATATTGACAAGAAATCTGATACAAGTATCAACTTTGTTTACGAAACTGGTTCAAAGTTTGAAACTGGTGAAATTATCAACTTTATTGATTCTGGTGTAAGTGCAATTGTATCTAATTTGGCACTCAATAGTACAGATGTGTCCATAAACTATTCACTTCAGGGTGGACAGAGAAAAACCATTCTTGATTTCTCAAGACTTGTAAGAAAAGAAGGTTCAGTTCCAACAAGAAAATTGAGAGCATATTATCTTTCTGCTGAGTATGATGCATCAGATACTGGTGATATTACTTTGGTTGATTCATATAATGCTTTTAATTATGATTCTGAAGTTTCAATGTTTGGTGGAATTAGACTAACAGATATGATTGATGCTAGACCAATAGTATCTAAGTACTCTGGTGGTGCTGGTGATAGATCTCCTCTTGAATTTTACGGTAGAAACTTTAATGGTGGACAACATAGTTCTAAGAACGTTATCGCATCTGACGAATCTATTTCTTTGGATTATAATTATTACTTACCCAGAGTTGATAGAATTTATCTGAATAAAGATGGTAAGTTGACCATCAAGAAAGGAGCTCCTGCTGATAACCCTTCTCCCCCAGATGAAGTATCAGGTGCAATGAATCTGGCTAACATATATCTTCCACCTTATCTCTATAGTCCCAAACACGCAAAAGTTACTTTCATTCAACATAAGAGATATCAGATGTCTGATATCGCGAAGATTGAACAAAGAGTTAAGAGTCTTGAATATTACACCTCATTGAATCAACTGGAGAGTGCGACTATTAATCAGTTTGTTCCAGACGCTAATGGTTTGAATAGATTTAAGTCTGGTGTATTTGTTGATAACTTCACAAGTCTTGAAGCTCAAGATACTGCAGTTGGTATAAGAAATAGTGTTGACAGAAAGAATAAAGTTCTTAGACCTTCTCACTTTACTACATTTCTTAATCTAGAACTTGGTAATACTACAATTGCAGGTATAGGTACAACCAATGCACCCAATCAGGATGTAAGATTTGCTGATGTTCTTGGAACTAATGTAAAGAGAGGTGGTCAGATGATCACTCTTGATTACACTGAAACGTCTTGGTTGAGACAACCCTTCGCTACAAGAGTTGAGAGTGTTACTCCTTTCCTTGTCAAATTTTGGGAAGGTTCATTGAGATTTGAACCTGATGTTGATGTTTGGATTGATGTTAATCAATTAGAACTTCGTGATGTTCTTCAAGAAGGATCATTCTTGGGTGTTGCTGAATCACTAGGAGCTGATATTACTACAGCTGCTGATGGATCACGATCTGGTATCACACCTATTATTTGGCAGTCATGGGAAACTATGGGTGTTGATGTAAGTTTTGACCTGAGTTCTTCACAAGCCACAGAAGATCATACTGCATTCCGAAAAGGAACTGCCAGTGAGTTCGTTACGATGTATGGAATGATGAACGGCAATAAGAAGGGCAGAACCTTACAGGATAATTTGAATACCATGCAGAAGCCAGCGCATGGAGGTCTTGTTCCTAAAAATTTCGCTGTAGAAGAAGAATATCAAACAACCACAACCACAATCACCGGCACAGTTGGTGTTGATCTTCAACAACAAAGAAAAGGTAAACAACATACTGTCAACGAACAGATTGATACTGAATCACTTGGTGATCGTATCGTATCTCGTGAAGTTATTCAGTTTATGAGAGCTCGTAATATTGAATTCACATCTACTAGATTGAAACCTTTCACTGAAGTGTATCCATTCTTTGATAATGTGGATGTTGAAAGGTTCTGTATGCCTAAGTTGGTAGAGATTGAAATGATCTCTGGAACTTTCCAGGTTCAAGAAGCTATCGCTGGTATCATGCCATCTGAAGAGAATACTGAGAATGATCTCATATCTTCGAAAGCATCGATTGTAGCTAGAGTTGCTACTACAAACCACAAGTATGGTCCTTATAATAGACCAACAGATATCTTTGAGAGAAACCCATATAACAGAGATGAGAGAATTCCTGAAACATACTCCGAAACTTCTACAGTTCTGAATATTGATACTTTTAGTTTGGCTGATGATAACTCTCCTGAGTTTCAAGGTTTTATTGCACCTAACATGATTCTCAGAGGTGTTAATAGTAACGCTGAGGCTAAAGTAACTGCAGTTAGATTGATTGGTGATCGTTTGGGAACATTGATTGGTTCTTTCAGAGTTCCAGCTTCTAGTGATCCAGCTAACCCAATCTTTGAAACTGGTAGATCCAGATTGAGATTGAGTAGTTCACCTATTGATAGTCGTGTTCCTGGTGTCATTACAACTGCAGCAGAAGAAATCTTCTACTCACAAGGTGATATGGACAATACTCAGGAAGTCACACTCTCCCTGAGAAATGCTAGAGTCGAAACCGATAATAGTTTCCTTGAAACTAGAACTATTGGTGATTCTGCTACTGCATCTACATCATTTGAATCAGGTTCTACTCAAGGTAATGGTAGACTAACTGGTGAGTATAGTGACCCTCTTGCACAATCTTTTATTGTTGATGATCCAACTGGTATTTACTTGACCAGTATGGATATTTACTTTGAAAGAGTTCCTCAAGAGAATAGTGTTCCTGTTACTGTTCAAATTCGTGAAGTTGAACTTGGTACTCCTTCTCAAAAAATCTTGGCATACTCTGAAGTATCTAAAGGTCCAGAAGAAATTACAGTATCTAATGACGCTAGTGTTGCTACTAAATTCACATTTGAATCTCCTGTTTATCTGAATGGACAGAGAGAATATGCAATGATTATTCTTTCTAACTCCACAGAATACGCTGTATGGATCTCTAGACTTGGTGAGTCTGATGTATCCACATTGGGTAGGGAAGAAGGACAAATTCTTGTTTCTACACAGAGACTTCTGGGTTCATTGTATAAGTCACAGAACGCTTCTGTGTGGACACCTTCACAGTATGAAGATCTTACTTTCCAACTGTTTAGAGCTGACTTTGTTCCTAATGGTTCTGTTCAGTTCTTCAATCCAGCATCTCCCGCTGAATATGAGGTAATGAAACCTAACCCACTCGCGATGACTTCAAACACCGTCAGAGTCGGACTGGGAACTACTGTTGTAGATACTGGTATTTCTGATGGTAACTTGATTACACAGGTTGGTAGTGAAGCTAGTGGTAGATTTGTTGGATTAGCTGGTTCAGTTACCAGTACACTAACACTCACCAATGTTGGTACTGGTTTTACACCCTCCTCTGGTAGTCACTATACCTTTACTGGTATAGCACTTACTAGTTTGACCGGTAATGGTATTAACGCAACCGCAGACATTACGATTCAAAATGGTGTAGCTATTGGAGCTACCATTGTTAATGGTGGTAAAGGATATGCACTTGGTGATATTCTACAACCCATCAGTATTGGTAACCTTTCTCTTGGTGAAGGTATGAAACTTTCTGTAAATGATATTTACGGAGAGAATGAGTTAGTTATCGAAGGTGTTCAGGGCACATTCTCTACTGGTGTAAATGATGGTCTTCTCTATACCAACAATAGTGGTGTAACTACGGCTCTCAACTATCCTGGAGTTGTTGCTCCAGTGTCACCTATTAGAGAAGTTAGTGATGGTCTTCACTTTAAAGTATTCCATAGAAATCACGGGATGCACGCAACTGGTAACGTTGTAACTCTTAGTGGATTGAATACTAAAACAAAACCAACTACACTAACTGCTGAGTATTCACTCACAGCTACTACGGCTATCTCAATTGCTAGTTCTATCTCCCCAACCAACTTCGGTGAGTTTGAGGGTATTGGAGTTGGGGCAACTAACCCTGGATATGTGAAGATTGGTAGTGAGGTTATTAAGTATACTGGAGTGGCTGGAAACACCCTTACAGGTATCACTAGAGGTATTGATACCACACAGGTTGGTAGACACACTGTAAACAACCTTGTTTATAAGTATGAACTCAATGGTGTGTCATTGAGAAGGATCAACAGAACTCACAACCTCAACGAAACTACCAATAACGAAAGAATTACTCTTGATACTTATGATCTCAAACTTGATATGAGTGATACTGATATTGGAGTAAATCGTAGTGGATCTGGACTGAAAAAACTCTTCTTCAACGAAACCATCGAAGGTGGTGGTCCTACTGGTAAGGCAACATACAATATTCCTTTTGAGATGATCATTCCTAAAATCAACACCATGGAACCAACAGGTACTAATATCTCACCTTCTGTTAGGACAACTAGTGGCACATCTGTATCTGGTAGTGAACCATCATTCGTTGATAAAGGATTTAATGAAGTTTCCTTGAGACAGGAAAACTTCTTCTCCGAACCAAGAATTGTGGCTTCTGGTGTTAATGAGAATCTTTACCTGGATGAACTTCCTGGCAATAAGTCATTCACAATGAACTTGGACCTAATCACTGATGATACAAGAATTTCACCAGCTGTTGATATTAATCAAGCTTCTGTCATCTTTACTACAAATAGAATTGATGAACCTATTAGTGATTACGCTAACGATCCTAGAGTAAATTCTACAACGAATGATCCTAATAGATTCTTCTATGTAACTAAGAATATAGCTCTTGAGAATCCAGCATCGGCTTTACAAGTGTTCTTGGATGGATATGTACCACTTGAATCAGATTTGAGATGTTTCTACGCACTCAATCAAGATGGACCTGTTGATAGTGCAATCTTTGTTCCTTTCCCTGGTTTTGGAAACTTTAATCCAAATGGAACTATTCTAAGTCAAGGAAATAGTAATGGAAATTCTGATCTAAGTGTACCCAAAGTTGATCTTGTTACTCCCAAACCTAATATTAGTGCTTATAAAGAATATAAGTTTAGTGTAGATCAACTACCTTCCTTCAAATCATTTAGGATCAAGGTAATTGGTACTTCTAGGAATCAAGCAACGGTTCCAATGATTAGAAACTTCAGAGCGATTTCACTAGCATAATGAGTAAGATTCCGGTCAAAGATCATAGAAATCTGTATCGCGATGGTTCTTCAACGGCCATTGTGAATACAGATAGTGTAGGATATCAAGCCTATGTTGCAAACAGAGAGAAACTTCTCACTGATAAACAAAGAATTGATAACTTAGAAAGTACAGTAGAAGAGATCAAAGGTGATCTCACAGACATTAAGAATCTACTGGTTCAACTAGTAGATAAATAGAAAAAAAGTTGTTTAAATAATGGCTCAACCTACTAATAGACAAGAATTAGTTGACTATTGTCTTAGACAACTTGGTGCTCCTGTATTGGAAGTCAACGTTGCTGAAGAACAGATTGACGATTTAGTTGATGATGCTATTCAATACTTTCAGGAAAGACACTTTGATGGTGTAGAGAAAGTATATCTGAAATATCAGATCACACAAGGTGATGTTGATAGAGGAAAAGCAAGACCAGGTGATTCATCGGTAGGAATTGCTTCTACTAGTGCAACTACTAGTATTGTTGGAACTGCTACAACATTCACATATTATGAGAATAGTAACTACCTACAAGTTCCTTCTAATATTATTGGAGTCAATAAAGTATTTCAATTTAATTCCACCGCAGCTGGATCTGGAATCTTCAATGTCAAATATCAGTATATGTTGAGTGGTGTCAACCTATGGGGTGGTGCTGGATTCGACCTATTATCATATTCGATGACTATGAGTTATTTGGAGACAATGAACTTTCTCCTCAATACTCATAAACAGATTAGATTCAATCAAAGATCTGACAGGATGTATCTAGATGTTGACTGGAACAACTTACAAGTGGACGAGTTCTTGATTATTGAGTGTTACAGAGGACTTGATGGAGAAGATTACTCAAGACTCTGGAATGATTCTTTCTTAAAACCATATCTAACTTCACTTATTAAGAGACAGTGGGGTATGAACCTAATCAAGTTCCAAGGTGTGAAACTACCTGGTGGTATTGAGTTCAATGGTAGACAAATTTATGATGATGCTGAAAAAGAATTAGAGACAATTCGCGAGAGAATGACATATAATTATGAACTTCCTCCTATGGATATGATTGGTTGATATGGCACTTAATCCTTTCTTTTTAAACGGTACGAAGTCAGAACAAGGTCTCGTACAAAGTCTTATCAACGAACAGTTGAGGATGTATGGTGTTGAGTGCTATTATTTGCCTCGTAAGTATGTCACAACTAACACAGTAATCAAAGAAGTTATAGAATCTAAGTTCGATTCTGCATATCCCTTAGAGGCATATCTGGATTCTTATGAAGGATTTGGTGGTCAAGGAACACTTTTATCCAGATTTGGTATCGAAGATAAGGATGATTGCACTTTAATCATCTCCAGAGAGAGGTATGAGAATTACATTTCCCCTTTAATGGTATCGAAGATAAGGATGATTGCACTTTAATCATCTCCAGAGAGAGGTATGAGAATTACATTTCCCCTTTAATTGAAAATTTACCCAATATTGAGCTCTCTTCACGTCCAAAAGAGGGAGATTTGATCTATTTTCCTCTTGGAGACCGTATTTTTGAGATAAAATTTGTAGAACATGAGCAACCTTTCTACCAATTAAAGAAAAACTACGTCTATACACTCACTTGTGAACTATTCCGTTACGAAGATGAGGTTGTAGACACTGGAATTGGTAAAATTGATGATAATTTGGTTGATTTTGGTTATATTCAAACTCTAAACATGATTGGAGCAGCTGTAACAGCTACTGCAACTGCTGGAATTTGTACTTTGGGTGCTGTAAATCTCATCAGTATGTCAAATATGGGTAAAAGGTACTCATATAGACCAGAAATTGGGATCTCTTCCTCACCAGGAACGACCACAGTCGGTATTGCATCTATCACTAATGAATTTATCCAGTGTGATGGAATGTATGGTGGTATGATTGATGCTATCGATCTAGTAAATGCCGGTTGTGGATACACTGTCAAACCTATGGTGAGCATCACTCCATCTGGAAATGATGATGGTAGTAGTGCTACAGCAACTAGTGGTATCTCAACTAATGGTTCTATTCAGTTTGTAACTATTACAGGTGGTGGTTCAGGATATACTACAAGTCCAAACTTTACCTTTGTTGTTGGTGGTGGAAATACTACGGGTGTTAGTACTGGATTTGGTTATGGTGTTATCAATAACGCTGGTGTTGTTACCGCAGGTTACATCAGATATGGTGGTGAAAACTATAATCTTACAGGAGTTACAACTGTCACTAGTGTGACCATTGATAATCCTGTCGGACTGGGAGCTACTGTTGGTGTTGGAACTTTCATCTTTAATGAAGTTGTTACTGGTGGAACCTCAGGAACCACAGCTAGAGTCAACTCTTGGAATGAAACAAGTCTTGAACTTACTATCAAGGTGGTTGATGGAACATTCTCAGGAAATGAACTTGTTATTGGACAAGAGTCCGGTGCATGTTATGCCCTTAGATCACAGATTGTTGATGACTTAGTTACACCATTTGCAGACAATGATAATATCCAAACAGAATCAAATAAGATACTTGATTTCACTGATAGTAATCCTTTTGGGGATCCTTAAATATTATCTTGTTAAATAGTAGTATATCTAAACTACAGGACGATGTTTGAGTATTTCTATAATGAGATTCTTAGATCCACAATTATTGGGTTTGGATCACTCTTCAACGGTATAGAAGTTCAACACCAGAACGACTCAGACCAAGCCGTGAGTGTGATTCAGGTTCCCATTGCTTATGGACCTACTCAAAAGTTTCTTGCTCGTATGCAACAAGAAGCTAATCTGAATCGTCCTACTCAGATTACTCTTCCTCGAATGTCATTTGAGTTTAAATCACTCACTTATGATCCTTCAAGGAAAACAACAAAGAATCAAACATTTGTAACTAGAACACCTGACGGCAGTGAGATTAAGAGAGTATATTCTCCTGTCCCATATAACATGGGATTTGAACTCTCTGTTTATACGAAACTGAACGATGATATGTTACAGATCGTTGAACAGATTCTTCCATACTTTCAACCACAATACAATCTCTCAATTAAGTTTCTTGGAAACTTGAATGAGATTAGGGATGTTCCCGTTGTTCTTGATAGTGTGAATATGGATGATGACTATGAGGGTAACTTTGAAACTCGAAGAGCTTTAGTTTATACTCTTCAATTCACAGCTAAGACCTATCTATTTGGTCCTATTGCTGATGTGTCAGGAGACATTATCAGAAAGGTTACCGTTGGTTATATTGCTGGTTCCAAAGGTGGTGGAGTTGCAACAAGAGACCTTACATATCAGGTCACACCAAGAGCTACTAAAGACTATAACAATAGTTTGATTAGTAACTTGGATGAAGATGTTGATATCTCACAAACAACTATCAAGATCACAAATCCTGGTGGTGTTACTGAGAACACTTATGTTTATGTTGGTACTGAAGAGATGTTCGTTGAGAAGATTGTTGGTGACAACATAAGAGTTAGAAGAGGTCAGGATAATACCAAGGCTTCTATTCATGTTCTTGGTACAGATGTTTATAGTATCACCAAGGAAGATAACAAGTTGATCGAATTCGGAGATGACTTCGGATTTAGTGGTAGTGTTTTTTGAGGTAATCCATGACTAAGTATGAGAAACTTGATGAAGCTTTTGATGTTGAGCCCACAGAAGTAGAAGTAACGGAAAGGAAGATTGAAAGGATCAAATCCGGTTCAGAGGATATCAAGAGAGATTACGAATACACCAGGGGTAATCTCTATTCAATCATTGAGAAAGGGCAAGAAGCTATCGATGGCATCCTTGAACTGGCTCAAGAGAGTGAGATGCCTCGTGCGTATGAAGTCGCAGGTCAGTTAATTAAGAATGTGGCAGATGCCACAGACAAACTCCTAACACTCCAACAGAAGTTAAAGGATGTTCAGGAAGAGAAAGATACTAAAGGTCCAACCACTGTAAACAATGCATTGTTTGTTGGTTCTACAGCTGAGTTACAGAAACTCTTGAAGAACAACACACCAGATAAATAACTAAAAAGATAATAAAATGGCTACCCCGTCAGTCAATATTGTTATACCACAAGCTTCTGATTTTAGTTTTACACATATCTCTAAAAATTCTGATGGAAGTCTAAAGAATTTGAATGGTTTCACTGGAGAATCAAAGTTGAAGAAGCATTCAACTTCTCCAACATCCCATTCCTTCACTGTTGGAATTAACACTATCACATCTGTGGTATCTCTTGCCATGACTTCTGGTGTATCTGTAAATATTAAATCGGGAAGATATCTTTACGATGTAAGAATCACATCAACTGGTGGTTCTGTAGAAAGAATTCTTGAAGGAACGGCAGAAGTCACAGCAGGAATCACTACTTAATTTGATGAAGAAGTAGAGGAGATAAATAGTATTTCAGGGAGAGAAATCCCAAAGTATTGCACTAATAGAATGCCCAACGAAGACCTGCCGTCAATAAATGATATATTAGAAGAGAGCAACTTGCCCTCTTACAAAGATTTTATCGAAGTTAAACAGGAAGAGGAACTTCCTTCTGTTGAGGAATATATTGAAGAGAAAGTTGTAGATACGTTAGAAGAAGAAGATATTGAAACTGTTTTATCAGAAACTGCTCCAGAGTGGTCGGAATTAGTACGCCTTGTAAATGATGTAAGAAAGGATATACCGGAAATACCGGAGATCAAGTATTATGATGAGCAACTAAAAGAATTAAGTGATAAATTATCACAAATTCAAGATTTAAATGAAGACAAATTAACTGAAATTGAATCAAAAATACCTGAGCTCCCAGAGATCAAGTATTATGATGCAGATATTCAATTCATTTATGATAA
>Ga0209337_1001444_pt1 | contig 17962 bp, 5 predicted proteins | sample LinPmetageLP53_FD_184044 | JGI IMG/M metagenome (GOLD analysis project Ga0209337, IMG submission 184044) | Marine viral communities from the Pacific Ocean - LP-53 (SPAdes) (version 2) | ecosystem: Environmental > Aquatic > Marine > Oceanic | place: Pacific Ocean | collected 2010-02-08 | reverse complement strand
AAACAAATCCACAAAGAGGTAGAGCTAATAACTCAGCTGTTCTTATGAGACATAAAGTAACGCAAGAGTTTTTTATGGACTTATGGAAACGTGTAGAGTTATCAGGATCAGGTGAACCTGGTATATATCTTAACAATGATAAAGACTGGGGAACAAATCCTTGTTGTGAAATAGCATTAAGACCTTTTCAGTTTTGTAACTTATGTGAAGTTAATGCTAGTGATATAGAATCACAAGATGATTTTAATGAGAGAGTTAAGCATGCTAGCTTTATAGGTACATTACAAGCTGGTTATACTGACTTTCATTATTTAAGAGATGTATGGAAAGATACGACAGAGAAGGACGCGCTTATAGGTGTGTCAATGACAGGAATCGCGAGTGCCGCTGTGCTGCCGTTGGATATGAAGGCCGCTGCAAATATAGTAAAAAGAGAGAACGCGAAGACAGCTAAAGCTATTGGCATTAATCCAGCAGCAAGATGTACAACTGTGAAGCCTGCTGGGACTACATCTCTGGCACTAGGAACTTCATCTGGTATTCATGCATGGCATGCTGATTATTATACGCGTAGAATTAGAGTTGGTAAAAACGAATCTATGTATAAGTATTTATTTGCTAACCATCCTGAGCTTATTGAAGATGAATTTTTCAGACCTCATGATACTGCTGTAATTAGTATACCACAAAAAGCACCTGAAGGTTCTATACTAAGAGATGAATCACCTTTTGATTTACTTGAACGTATAAAGAAAGTAGCTACTGAGTGGGTAAAACCTGGCCATAGAAAAGGATCTAACACTCATAATGTTTCAGCTACTGTTAGTCTAAAGCAAGAAGAGTGGGATCAAGCAGGAAGATGGATGTGGGAAAATAGAGACCACTACAACGGTTTATCTGTACTACCTTATGATGGTGGCACCTATACTCAAGCACCTTTTGAAGATATAAGCAAAGTTAAATACGATATGGCTATGAATCATCTTAAAGATATTGATCTTAGTAAAATTGTAGAAACAGAAGATGAAACAGATCTTGCTGGAGAAATTGCCTGTGGTGCAGACGGCTGCGAAATAAAATGATAGCATCAGCTGTATACGGTTCTGTTGCTGCAATACTTATTCTTGTAATAACATTTATAGTATTAATATTAACTAGTCGGTTTGAGAAAGCCGGCTATGGTATTATGTACGGAAGTTTATTTATTAAAATGGTAACTTTATCTGCGTTTACTCTAGCAGTTAAGCCTTATTTGGGTGATGCTATAATATATGCAGCTATTATTTTAATAAGTATAATGTTTTCTAACGTTTATCTTATAATAAAAATAAAAAGATGAAAAAAATTAGCAATAATAGGTGGATTAAGCTTAATAAGCTTTGGAACCACTAACATGATTTTACATAAACAAAAGATTAATTTAAATCCTAATACTTTAGCTATAGCTAGTGGAGGGTTTTTCATTGCTCTTGGTATTACTTATAGATTCTAAAACTTAAATTATGTGTGAAGGTTGTCCGGGCGGATTTTGCCCATGGTGTTAAATATAAAAAGGGGAAGTCGTAATGACCTCCCCTTTTTTGGTTACAGGAACTTTGGGTATGGTGCCCAGTTTCTTTTGTTCCTTACTTTTTATTTCTTTTTATTATTTCTTCTATTAATTCAGCTTCTTTTAGTTTTTTATACTTTCTCATTCTTTGAGATCCTATACCTGTATTTTTTAAAAGTCTTAATTGCTCTGACTTGTTAAGCTTTTTTAAAGTTTCAAAATCTGTAGATCCCTTAGCTTCTCTTAGTCTTGTTTTAGATTTTTCTTCTTTAATCTTTATTTTCTGCTCTTTAATTTTTATTTTCTCTTCTTCTGTTTTAGGAACTTCAACATAGTTTTTTCTATCTTTTACTTGCCACTCAGGCCAACCTAAAACCATAGCAACAGATTGCCAAGCTTCAGCATCTTCTGATGCGGCTGCTTTTATGTTATTAACTTTCTTAAATAACCTATCTAAAGGCACGTTAGTAGTCGCGGTTATAACTTTAGCCATTGATTCATATGCTGGATTATCTAAACTAAATCCTTTTTCAAATACTTCAGCTCTACGCTTTTTACTGTCAAATGGATATGCGGCCGATTGAAACTTACCTAACTTACTTTTAATAGCTGGAGAAAATTCTAATAACTTTTTATAAGAATCCGTATATTCAGGACGATCTCTTTTAGATCTTTCATATATATCAATACCTAAATTTTTAAGAACTTGAATTGTTACTCCAGCAAGTCCTAAACCTCTTAAACTAGAGTCAATCATGCCATTAAGGGTTTTAATTAGCTTTTTTTCGTCTTCCTCATCAATACCGTCGTCGCCAAATCCTATAGCAAAAACAGCTTGTTGCAATGCATTAAACATTAAGTTTTGTATAAAAGCGTAATAAGCTATTCTTGAAAGTCTAGTTCTATTACTTTGAGCCAACGTTTTACCTGGCATAGCTCTACGATTAACCATGTCTTGTACATCTCTTTTCTGTAACCTGGCATATTGCATAGGAGTATTAACATACTGTAATATTATTCTTCCTAGATAACTAGCTTGTTGGCTAGATATTTTGCTAGGATCAGAGGACTGTTGAGATTTTTCAGATTCAGCTCTAAACTCTTTCATAGCTCTAACTTCAGCTTCAGATTTAGTTAATCCTTCATTTTTAATTAAATCATTTATTCTATTTCTATAGAATGTAGCTCCACCTGAAGCAATAGCAAAGCTATCAGCATACTTAGTAGGTAAATAACCTTTTTCTAATATATAGTTTAAAGCTGCTTTAGCTTTGTTCTTAGATGTTTTAGCAGCATTTGCTATCTCTGATTCATTTATGTTTAATTTAAGTCCATTACGTCTATCTACTAAGTAATCAGAATTCATTAGCATTGTAAAGTCTTTCCAAAACTGAACTTGATTAGCAAAAGCTTTACCAGCTTTCAGCGGATTGTTAAAACTCCAATTAATAAAGTTAGCAGATGACAAGGTTTGAAGCAGCGCCGATCTAACATTTATAAACATAGTTACTGCGGTAGAATTATTTATATAATCTAAAACATCATTACTTAATTTATTGCCTCCAGTAAGTCTGTTACTACCAGATTTCATACGACCTAAGCTGTTTTCAATAGCATCTCTATATTTTTTACCATAAGCAGCTTCTAGCTTGTTTAAGTTATCTTTAGAATATATTAAATCTACATTTTGATTCCAAGACTCTAAATATTTACTACGTTTAGTGGTATTTAATATATCAACTAAATCAGTTGTTATAGTACCTAATGCCCAAGCTTCTTTAGGAGTCGAATAACCATCGCCTTTTGTTATAGACATTATCTGATCAGCAAAAACTTTCAGCTTAGGATTATTTTCTACTATGTCACTTAACTCTTTTAAATCTGCATTAGACAATCCAGGTATTTTTTCACCTGCTTTATTCCATAAATAAACTCTTACAGCTTGCTCATTAGTAAATCCTGATTCAGTGGTTTTTTGTAAATCTTTAGGTACATTTAATTCTTTTTTAAGAGCTTTAAAATCAGCCATTAAATTAACTCTATCAGTTGATAAATTATCCATAGCTCTAGTATAAGGATCAAATAAGTTTTCTTGATAAAACTTCATATGAGCTTCACCTTTCTTACCTTTACCTAAAGTTGTATACACCAAACCTAGCATATCTTCAGCTGAAGATGGTATGAAGAATCTTTGACCTTTCTTATCACCACCTCTTAACTTAGCTTTAACATCTGAAAATACTTTTTCAGCTCCAATACCTGTAGATTCTTCTATCAGTTTATTAAAGTCAGAGCTTAAGTCTTTTGATTTAGAAAACTTAGCTTGTTGAACTTTTGACTTAACGTCAACAACAGACATAACATCTTTAACTGCTTTGACATTTTGTAATGCATCATCAGCAAAATAAAAATCATTATAACCTTCAGCAGCTTTGTCTATCATCCAATTAGCTTTAGCTTCACCTGTAGATTTACCTAATCCTGTTATATTTTTTAATGGTATATCTAATCCTTGGCTATATAAAAATTCTTTAATAGCTACAGCTGCTTGAGGTGCTCTAGCTGTTAGAATAAACACATCTTCTGTGCCTCTAGCGTCTTGTATTTTCTTAGCTAAATCAATTAGTGGACCTGGTTTACCTTTAGTAACTTTATTAAACTCTGAAAAGTCAAATACATAACCTTCATCTAGTAGTTCTTTACCTTTAGTAGCAAATTCTTCAGCGTTTAATTTACCTTCAGTTCCGTCAGGTGCTGTAAATAACACATCTGACTTAGTAGTTGCCAATGTATCGTCAAAATCAAAAACTCTAATTTTTTTAACTGAAGCATTAATATCTCTAGCTATTTTTAAAGCCTCATCTATACTGGCAGCTTTACCTAACAACTCTTTGATACTTAAATTACCGGCTAAATCTAGTACCTTAGAGTTTTTAAGAATTAATTTGTTATTATTAGTTGCAGGTATTTTGGATTTAGCTAATTTTAAAAATTCATTTAATTCTTGTTTAGCAAATTTAGAATCTAAACCATTTTTAATTTTCTCTATTAATAGTCTGTTTTGCTCTGCTGATACATTAGCATCATTTTCAAATTCAACTGGAACTGCTAAATTATTTTCTTCAGCCATTGTTTTTCCAGTAGTAGGATTTAAAAGAGTGTTTAAATTAATACCAGCTTCTGCTATTCTTATAGCTGGGTTGTCAAATATGCTTATGCCCTCTGGCAAGAAAGAGTCTAATTTGGCTAAATCTAATTTTGAATCATCAGCTTTAGAAAGAATAGTTTGATAGTAATTTTTATTTACAGCTTCCATAACCAATTCTGAAGCATTGTTTTTAATACCCCATAATATAGAAGCCCCTACTACGGAAGCAGGTGGATTATGTTCTTCTCTATATTTTTTAATACCATCTTTTTTTAAACCATATTCAAACTTTTTTGAAACATATTTAAACGGAGCAGCTATTTTAATTAAACCACTTGAAGCTTGATAACTCTGTACGATTACCAAGCCAGCAACTTCCATTGGCATACCCTTTTGTACTGCATTAGTAAGCTTGTTAACAACATGATTTAAAACTTTCATGTTTATTTCTGACTGATTCTTTTTTGCTTCTAAAAACTCTTTAGTTATTTTACCATTTTCAGGTGGTTTTATTCTTTTTGCTTTTTCTCCTTCATATTTTTCAACAGATTTAATTAACTTTTTATAAGCTGGATCTTTTTTTGAATAATACAATCTACCTTGTTTAGCAACAAAAGGATTTAAACCATCTTCATCTATTTGATCTTCTATTGATTTTAAATTATTTTTAATTTCTTCTGACCTAATGTAATCACTAGTTCTAACTGGGTTATCTTTTTTAGCTTCAGCAAATAATACATATTCACCATTAATTCTTTTGATGTATTTATTAGGTCTTTTTATACCAGAGCTTATAGCCTCAGTGTTGTTTTGGTATTTATTATTTTCGTCACCATAAAAAGTGTATCTACCACCACTAGCCATCATCCCGGCCTCTACAACAGCTGTATCAATAAGACCAAGTTCTGCAGCTTCCTGCATTGTTAACTGTAAATCTAGTCTAGTTTTTTCGTTAATAGCTTTAGTGTCAAAACTCAAATATTTGCCTATATCATTTTTACTTCTTAATCTAGCTATTTGTTTTAGTTTTGCAGCTATGTCTTCTTTTAAATTTTTAATTTTAGGTATTTTAGAAGCTTTATTAAACAATCCAGATGGTGTTCCACTTTTAATGTTTTTCAAAGCAGATTCAGGCATGCCATCTTTCTGCAACTGCTCTCTAACTGTTTGATTAGTTATAGCTTTACCAGCTTGATTAGCTAAAGCAATTATTCTAGCAGATATATTTCTATCGTCTCTAGTTGGTTTGCCTTCTACAAATCCAAATACTTCTAAAAACTCTACGCTACCTATATTAGGCTTCTTGTTCTGCACATTTAAACCAGCTACAGTCTTGGATCTAACACTACGCTTATTATAAAACTTATCAAGCAACACTTTAGGAACACCTGTAGACTTAAAGTCTTTATTATAACCATCAGGCAGTAAAGCTTTTAATAAATCAACATTATTCTTTATGTATCTTTGGGCATTAGCTATTTCACTTTTAGTTAAATTAGCATTACTTAATATCTTATTAGGTGATATTCCAAATGCTTCACCAATAGTTTCGTTAGCTAAGTTTTTAAGAGTTTTATAATTAACTTTAGATAAGTCAATATTTTCTATTTTACTAGCAACTTCTCTAATAGCCTTATCTTCTAGCTTTAATCTTTTAGCAACCTTAGTCTTTCTCTCTGACTGTCTTATTTCTTTTTCAGTCCTATCATCAGCTGTAGTCTCTGAGTCATCCACAACTTGTCTAGCTTGTTCTGAGTCAATGCTAGTAGTCTCTGATTCTTTACCAATTTGTTCTTCATAAAAAGCTTGACGCTTAGGTCTTATGTTAGAGTTAATCCATGTTGAAAACTCTGTTGATCCATCGTACCTTCTTAATATGCTATTAAATTCTTTATCAACAAATGATATAGCTTCTTCTGGAGCAATAGTTCCTTTAGATATATCATAACCTAAAGCTTTTAAAGCTACATTATCATATTGCTTTATTAATTCCTCTACGTCTGTTTTATTAGGATCTTTTTTATATTGCTTAGCTAACTCTGTTACTTCAGATTTAGAAAACTTTTCTACAGTTTTATCTTCATCGTCAGGCAAGGCTAAAGAAATATTTTCTTGAATATTTGACTGGTAGTTTTTAATGAATTTAAATACATCGTCTGAGGTTTTTAAATCAAACATCCAACTAGAGTCGCCAAATATGTCTTTCCCTAGATCGTTTATAAAACCTTTTAATGAAGGCATATTATCTACATCGTCTAAAGTTAAAGCTCCCAAAGCAACAGCGTTATTCATTTGAGCTAACAGCTCCTCTGCATCTACAGTAGCATTACCTCTTTTACCAGACTTTAGTATTACTTTTCCTTTACCACCTGTCTTGTATAATTCAAATCTTTTTATTAAATCGTTATAATCTTCTTCGCTTATTAGCCCTAATTCTTTTTTGTTACCTATAAACTCTATAGCTTCATCAACAGCTTTAGTTGCTTCTTCACTTAACAAACCATCTTTATCTACTATGTTTTTTGCTTTATTCTGTAAATGAAAAAGCTCTTCTATAGGTGCTGCAGCAGCATAACCGGCGTCTCCAAAATACTCAGATGCACCTATCTGTTTTTTAACAATAGTATTATTTACTAGTATATTGTTTCCAAATATAGTAGCATTTTGACCTGACGCAACAAAATTATTTACAGCTTCAACTTCTTCTTTGCTTAACTCAGATAAATCAGTTGTTATATCTCCATTTTCAGAAGTTTCTACAGCTATATACTTGCCATCTTTAGGCATTAGAGTCATTGCTACGTCTGAATAAAAATCATTTAAACCAAGATAATATTCAGCTCTTAAATTAACAAAATTACTACCTAAACTTTCAGCTATTTTTTTCTTATCCTCTCTTATTTTTAATTTTTTTGTATTTAGCAAGTCAGTTCTCTTGTCGTCTAGCGCTGTGTATTGATCTTGTATTCTCTTTCTAGCTTGTATTCCTCCTTCAGATAAATCACCAGTCTTACCTAATTCAATCATTTGGTTTTGAAACTGTCTCATTTGCCTATTTATATCAGAAACTTCTACTATTTGCTCATTACTTAAGTAGTTTAAGTTATTTAAGCTAATCGCATCGTCTAAAGCTAGTTCATTAAGCAATTGTCTTCTTCTATTTCTTAGCTCGTCTCTTTCAATACCAGGATCTAAAGCTGAAAACTGTTCTTGCAACTGTATTAATTCTAAAGTTTTCTTTTCAGTTTCTTTTAAATCTTCTCTTATGGAAAACTCACTTTTCAACATGTTTCGAGTATTACCCATAGTCTTAGGCGCCATTATAGCAAATGAAGTTACAGCTGTATTAGCTAAAAAATCTTTATTTAAACCTTCTATTACTGATTTATTCTCTCCTAAAACAGCTATGTCAACTAAATTGTGACCAATTAAAGTTAAGCCTTCTTCAAGTTCTTCAACAGCTATTGCCTTGCCAGCTGATTTAGATATACCAGAAATTGTTTTACCAGTTACATTAGCAGCAAAATTAAGTTTAGAACCATAAATACCTGCTTTAAAGTTTTGTTTACCTATTTCTTTAGCCAACTTGTTACCACCTGTTATAAGTTTAAGTGAACCTAAAGTCTCAGCAGCTGTTGCTATACCGCCATAAGCATAGGACGTAAAAGCTTTTTGAGCAAAGCTATAGTCGCTTATTCTTTTTAAATCTTCATACTCTTCTTGTAGTTCTATTTTTTTATCAGTATTTAATTCTTCTTCTATCTGCTTTTTAAGCATTGGTAGTCTTTCTAAAGCGTTAGATTGTTGTACTTCTAAATCCCCGTATCTACCACCTGATTCACCTGTAAAAAATATAGCTTGAGCAGTTCTAGTTCCTTGTTTAATTAACCTTTGTTGAGCTTGTAAAGCTGCTTTTTTACTTATTCCTTTTGCTACAGCTCCTCTAACTAGACTAGAGCCTCTTAAAACCGCACTACCTGGTATAAACGTGGTAACTATAGAGGGTGAGTTGTTAGCTAATGATTCTCCAAACCAATCAAAAAAATCTATATTTCCATTTTCAATATCATCTAAGCTAATAGCCTCTGGTATAGTTGTTTCTCTTTTTTCAGCAAGTTTCTTATTGTAGTTTACAGTTGATTGTTTTATAACATCTATATAAGGTTGAAGTAATTTAGTTGAACCTCTAGAAGCGCCTGCGGCTTTTAATAAAACTTGTGAGGTTAAAGATCCAAAATTTAAAGCTCCACCTACAAAAAACTCTTCCATAGCCGTACCAGCTCTAGCACTTAAAGTGTAGTCTAATCCTATAGCTTTTTCTAAAATAGATTTAGTTTCTACATTTTCTGCTTTTTCTTCAAATGCTTTTATGTTTAAGTTATTTAACTCTTGAAATTCAACTATATTGTTATAAAGTTTATCAATACCTTTTTTAGTATAATCTTCTTGTATTAATTCAGCCTCATTCAATAAGCCTAAGTAAGCTTCTTTAGCTTCAGGAGAACCATCGTTTATATTACCACTTTTTATAGTAGACTCTATATCTCCTATTTCTTTTTTTATTTCTTTAATTCTATCGTTGTAAGGTTTAGCTTCTTCAAGATAAGAGCTGTAGTCTTTTTTTATTTGATTGCTATTATCTACTAAAGCTTGTCTAGTAACATCTAAAGCTTTAACTGCTTCTTCTGAAGTTTTATACTCTTTATTGCTGCCAAATGGCAACATTAAATCTTGCACGTCTTCAGGTACATTTCTTAAATAAAGCTCTGCTTCTTTTTTATATAAATTATTTTTACTTTGTTTTTCTAAAGAATATAACTCAGCTTCATTTTGATCACTATATGGTTCTAAAACTCCAGATTGTATATAGCTTTTATACTGTTTCTGTTTTTCTGGATCTGATATGTAAATATCTAAAGGTATGTCTCCAGTTTCTTCCCAAGCTGCCATAGCCTCTTTTTCAGACATTAAAAATCTACCCTGCTCAAACCTAGATTTCATTTCTTCTAAATCAGGAACTTTAAAGTAGTCGTTAGCTAATTCTTTTTCAATAGATTCTACTGGTATATCTTTAATGTAAGTTTCTAATTGTTGAAAAGTTTCATCTGCTAATTTCTTTTTTCTTGATTCTTTATTCTCTGGTTTCACATATTCATTAAACAAATCTTTTTCTGCGGTTAAAAACTCTCCTTTATTAAATCTTTTAATTTGATTATCAGTAAAACTATTAGAGTTATCTTTTTTCTCTTCTTCAACAACAGGTTCTTTTTCTTCAACTTCAGTTTCTTGTATAGTAGTTTCTTCAACAACTTCACCTTGCTTAGGTAGGTCAAGCGAGTAATATTCTTTTATTTCTAAAACCTTGTCATCATTTATATTTCCAGTATCATATTTTTCATACAAATCATTTATCATAGAAACATTGTCTCCACCGTAATAATCTACTATACTATCAATCTTAACTTGATCAATTTCTTGATCAGTGTTTTTAGAATAAAAATCTACTAAAAAATCTTCTATTGGCATATTTTATTTTATTAAAGTGGGCTATATAAACCTAATTCTTTATTTAATTGATTTTCCATAGCTTCTGAGTCATTTAATATATCAGCAAAATCTATTTCTAAATCAATTGGAGTATAAGTAATTGTGCTTGTGTTGCCGCCAACTTTTCCTTCTTTTCTATACAATAACTCCGGATTGTATGTTTTATCACCTTCCATTGCTAATTTAACCTCTGGATGATTACCCGGTTTAATATCTACAAATTCAGCTTTTTTAGCTTTAAGTAAGTATTTTCTAATTTCAGCTAGTTTTTGCTCAGAATTGTCTCCTTTGGTTTTAAAATAATTTTCTTTATCTAACTCTACGTATTTAGTTCCATCATATTTATAGATTTTTTCATAGTCATCAGAATCTTTATTTTTATTTATATAAACTTGTCCTTTTACAAGACGAGAATCACCTACTTTCATCATACCTGGCTTTATGTCAATCCCACCTCCTTCAATACCACTTAAAGTATTTATAAATTCAGTATGATTAAGTTTAGTTTCAGAAGAACCTTTTCCAGTTTTACTAGTTTTAGTTTTAGTTTTTGGTTTAGTTTTAGCTAATTGAGTTCTTATATCTCTAACTTGCTCTCCTTTTCCTTTGCTATATTGAGACATGACATAATCAGCCGTAGCTTCCATTATTTCTTTTTCTTGCTTTGTGTTTTCAGGATCATAAGCAACTCCTACTAATTTTTCACCAAAACCAGAACCAGCTAAAAATTGCATAGTATCACCGTTTATACCGTTTATTAACAGTTTATCATTTAAAATACCATTTCTAATATTATCATAAGCTTTTTCAGAGTCTAACGATGTAGTTGTTACAAGCTTACCATTGACTCTTGATTCTGTAACTTTATTTATGTTAGGAAAATTTTTAGCTAGTTGATCATAAGAAGCTTTAAAAGTAGGGCTAGGATCTTGCACTTCATTCCATAATCCAGGTAATCCTTGCTCTCTTCCAGCATAGTAATTTGTAGGATTTATTTTAAATTCTTTGCCGGTATCAGGGTCTTTATAACTAAGATTAAAACCTAAACCATCCCACTCTGTTTTAACTTGTTTACCGCCATTAACTCCTAACGCATTTAAAAAAGGTATTGATTCTGGATTTGAGTTAGTGTTAGAAACTGTTTTAGGACTTGTTCCATTTACCACTCTTTTATTATACTCTTCAGCTTCAGCTAGTAGTTTCATAAAATTACCAGTAGCACCTTCTACACCATTGAGTAAATTAGACCTCATTTTAGTTACTTCAGTTTGATCTCTACCTATTGAATTGTATTCTAAAAGATCTAAAGCATCGATTTGATCTATAACAGTTTGTTTAAAGCTGTCAGCTAATTCAGAATTATCACTGCTTTGTATTTTATTAGCTTCTTGCATTAGTTCAGCCGTCTGTTTAGCTAATGCATTTTTGCTAGTTTCAATCATAGCCATTTGGTTGTCCATAGATGTTCTAGCAGTTTTTAAAGTCTTAGAAAGACCTGAAGCATAATCGGCTTGTTCAGCCATAGTAACTTGGCCTTGTGTTATTCCTGGTTGTGCGTATGTTCCCATAATTTATTTTTTATTTTATTGATCAAAAGCTTGAAGAAAGTTATTAAACGAGCTAGGATCTTCCATTAAATAATTTATTTGAGCATTACTATAACCTCGGGCTTTCATTTTATCTGCAATATCTTTATTATTAGAAGAAAGTTGTAAATTATCTTGAGGTTGATCTGCCATTGTTAAATTGTCTCCATCAGCGTTGTTAATTAAACTAATATCAGCAATTTGATCTAAACCTGCTTTTTTCGCCCCTTTTGAAGCATTTGCACTGAGGTTTGTATTGTTAATCGTTGGATCAATAATTTCGTCTGCTAGCTTTAAACCATCACCAAAACTGTTGTCAATTTTACTTGATTCCATTCTTTCTTGAAAATCTCTTTCTGATTCGTTTTGTGCTGCGTTATTTCTTTCATTAGCATTGTTCATAAAAGTTTTTACTTTTTTCTCAGGAACTACACCGGAAGCATAAACTTCTGAAGCGTCACCTAGCGCGCTTAGACCTGTTTGTATAGACATGTCTCTTCTATATTGTGCCATGTCAGATTGAGCTTGTAATCTATTTAACTCGTTAATGTCTCTATTTTCTTGCATTTGCATTCTGACAGTTTCACCTTTTCCTTTAGCTATATCAACTTGTAATTGACCTTGTGCTTGTAGTTTTTGATTTTGAGCTTCTTGTTTTTCAATGCTAGCAGCTACACCTTGTTTAGATTTTAACGCAGCGTTTGCTATAGCAGTTGCGCCACCTGCAGCAGCCCCAGTTTCTCTTAATGTATCTAAAGTATTAGCCAAAGCTTGATCTGTTTGTTCCATTTGCATTTCAGCAGCTTGAGTAGCTACAGCTAAGTTTTCATAAGGATTAGATAAATTAGCAAAAGGATTTTCTATATCTTGTCTTCTGTAATTTTCAATATCAGTTCTTACTTTTCCTAATTGTCTTTGAGCTGAAATAGCTTGAAATCCAGCTAAAGCAGCTGGAGCAGCGGCCCAAGCAGTTTCCCACCCTGTTCCAGGTAATAATTCAAATCCTAATTTTTTTAATCCCATAATTTTTTATCTTGATGATACTACAAATTCCGATGATACAGCAAACATTTCTTTTGTTCCACCAGCGCTAGTTGTTAAATCTGTTGACATTTTAACCGTAGCAAAATATCCTTTTACGCCTGTCATAGAGTCTCCAAATACAACTTCACCGCTTGTAGCTGTAGAACTGTTAACTAAGTTAGCATAGTATTTATTTTCTTTTTCTACAAACCCAGCTCTATAAGGTATACCATTTTCAGTATATAAACCTTCATCGTAACTTTTAACATTGTTTGTTTGGTCTAAAACTTCATTAACACCAGGTCTTATATTAGCAGCATCTGTTACAAAGCTATCTACTTGCCAGCCATTACTACCTTCGTAATTAATAGTTTTAAAGTTTTTATTAATTGAAGGACTAGGGTTAAATATAAAAGTTATAGAAGATTGATTAGAAACTCCATAAAATTCATTAGCATTAGTTAAACTATCATAATGAATATATAAAGAACCTTCTTTAGTTGTAAAATAGTTATTTTTTAAACTAAATAATAAATCAGGTCTATATGTGTAAAATGTGTTCCAACCTTGAGCTCTCTCACTAAATGTAAGCGTACTATAGTAATCACTTGTTTCGTCTAGTGTTTTACTACCTGAGTGCTGTTGCAAAGATATAGTATAATTATCTTTATAATTATCAAAACCACCTTCTATTTTATCTTTTTCATAATATACAAATCTTATTTGTGGATCAGCTGCTACTCCTGGAGAATATATTTGTAAAGGACCATTATCTAAAAATACAACATCTGTATTAATATTACTTATTTTAACAGTTCCAACGCCTGTTACAAAAGAATTTATTGAATTCCAAATACCTCCACCAATAACATTTACATTTACTTGGACTTGAGAACCAACTATTATATTGCTTAAGTCTAATTCACCAGGACTTAAAAGCGCAACCCAAGGCCCTAATGGAGTTGGAACTGCAGTTTGTGGTGGGTTTTGAGGAACTTGAGGACCTTGAACAATTACTCCAGATGTTTGATTGTATTGCAAAATGTAAGATGTTGTAGTTATAACTTTTCTATCTAATAGTTTAGCTAGTTCATCTCTAAAAAAGTCTCTCATGCCATACTGTGATATTTCAGTTATACCGTCTCTAGATAGTCTTAAAACAGCGTTTCGGTCTTTATCGGCAAAGTATCTTCTAAATCCAAAATGAGCAAAGCTTTCTGGGTTTCTACTTATACCATATTCTCCAGAATAAGGAGTTACTTGACCTATTACCACATTTGAAACTGTGTTTATTGGAGTTCCTTCAGCTGAGTATATAGCATCTTTATCTATCAATGCTTGGCTAACTTTATTTTCTTGAAATATAGTTAAGTTATTATCCATAGCATAGATAAGTTGTATTGATCCATTATGAGGATCAACAGACTTAGTTATGTCTTCACCTACAGAAAAAACATTAGTTCTATTTATATTTGTTTTAGAATTAAAAATTCCTGAATATACTAAAGCATTTGATCTGTATCTAACACTACTCGAGTCTTCCATTAAATAAGCTCTAACACCTAAATCAACTTGAGTATTATTATAACCACCTCTAATTCTAGACTCTTCTATTATCCAATTAGAGCCATTAATATCAGAATAAGTACTATTACTACCTGTGTAAACATTTGAATAAGGAGGCGTTGGAGTAACGCCAGATGGTATAGAAGTACTAGATTTAGGCCAATTGGGGAATTGAGCATTGTCAGGATTAGTATGATCTAAAAACGGTATACCAGGAAATAGCTTAACATAACTAGGTCTTAAAGGCGTAGTAGCTGGCGCAGCACTATCCCAATTAGTTGTTAAAAAAGGAGTTGTATTCTGTTTTAACCAAAACGTATTGTAATATTTTATTTCTAAGTTAAATGCCATTATTTATGTATTATATAATGTATAGTGTAAAAGAGTGAAGGTAGATTACCTGGACCTCCTGAAGCATCATTTATTTTTAATATTATTTCATATATATAAGCTCCTTTATAGCCTGATCCAGCCTCGCTACTTGAAGGTATGTCTGAAAAACTTCTATCACCAACATATTTTATAAAATAATTAACAGCTAGAGTAACCGGGATTTGAGTAGTATTTTGTATTTGAAAGTCAGCGGTTGTGTCATCAGGATCCGAAGCAGTGATTGCATAATACTCTCCACTGCTACTAAGATTTGGATTTGGTGAATTTATTTCTTTATAACCACCTCTATATCTATTTACTTTTTCTATTGTATATTCAATACCATTAAGTCTATCAGTATCAGAATCTATATTACCGCTGTCTGTAGTTGCGTTAAAAACAGTTATAGGGTCAAATCCATTAGTTACAAAAGAAAATCTACCAGCAACAAGTAATACTCGTGCAGCTACAGCGCCAGAACCAGGTTTTTCTTTTGATACAGCATTTAACTTCATTGCATAGTCAGAACCAACATTTCCAGGAAAAATAGTAGATATTGGACTGGCTTGACTAGAATTTTGTAAAATTAATGGATTTGTTTGATTTACAATTTCCGCCCCATTATTATTCTTACCAGAAATTCCTTCGTTAGGACTAATTCTGTACATAATAGGATTTATATTTGCTAATTCAATGTTTGAAAAAGATACTTGTGTGGGTGAAAAAGTATTAGTTGATATTTCAAAAGTAATATTATAACTATTATCTACGTCAGATCCATTTTCAAAAACAAATCTTTTATTGCATAACAACCTAAATGTTGGTGTTTGTCCTGTAGCGCTAACTCGCTCAATTGATATTGGCCAATTAGGTTGACCATTAGCATCAAATTCGCTTATTAGTACTTGTAAAGAATTAGTTATTTCTACTATTTTAACTTGAGTAGATAAAGCTGTAGAGCCACCTTGTGCAGCGCCGGCAGAATTAACAACACCAAAAGTGTTACTTATAACTTGCCCTACTACAGAGCTTTCAAACCAGTCACTAACAACTAATTCAGTTAATCCAAAAGGAGCATCTGTTGCTGCGGTTCCGTCTCCAGATGTTAATATAGAATTGTTTAATTCACTTATAATACCTGTGGTTGAAGTTTCATAGTATATATCTATATTAGATTTAAAAGGTTTTGTTTCAAAAACCATAAGTTTATCTGCAAAATGCCATTGATCACTTTCTTGATTAACAGAAGTAAAACCCATTCGTTTTTGAGTGTTTATAGTAGCTATTAAAGGGTTTTTATTATTTCTTAAAAAGAAAGGATCAACATCTCCTACTGATCCAGGATATATAAAAGAACCTAAACCATATTGAGAATCCCCACTGGAAGGATCCATATTTGCGTAATGCAAGTCTATATTCTTTTTAGTAGTCCATTCGCCAAGTTCGTTAAAAGGTCTAACTGTAGTAACCTCTTGTGTTAAAGGTAATGTGTTTTGTTGGCCTATTGTTATATTAGTATTTACTCCAACCAAAGCGTTAAACTGCGTTTGTTTAACTCTATTGTAAAGAATAACACTAGATCCATATATGTTATCTGTAGGTCCAACTTCTTTTAAATCTCTTGGTATTTTATTTATGTTATCATTAAACAAAGCTATACTAGCTACAGAAGAAGTATTTGAATACTGTAAACCTTCAAAAGTAGCAGGCGTAGATGTACCATTTTTTTCATATATTATATTACCACTTAAAGCTCCTGGAACATAAACATTATAGTAATCTTGTTCTTGTTGTTGAACTACTATTTTATAAGTATACCAACCTAAAGGGTTTTCACCTTCTACCCATAAGCCGTTGTAAGGCAAAGACGAAGAAAGCTGAGCTGGTATAGGACTATTAAAAGTCACTTGTAGAGAATCTCCAGGCCAAGAAAGAGGATCTAAACCACCATTACTATAAGGCATAAATATAGTAGAATTTTTATTAATTAAATCCAATTGATTAATTATAACATTAGAAGATCTACCATATCTATCTTGTAAAACTACACCAACTTGATAAGCTCTATTTTGTTTTATTGTGTTGTTTAAAAACTCTTTATTAGTTGTACTTGCGGGTGGTGTTGGGGTTGCTGGATTTAAAACAGTACCTTTAGCAACTGTAGATAGATTATAATCTAAATTTAAAGGAGTAGAATTGTTTTGTAGAAAGTTTCCATAAATAATTCTATTACCTACAACCTCTTGAGTTTGAGCTCTCATAGGGACTATGTCACTAACTCTTGTAACTTCTTCGTCAGTTAAAACTTTTATAGGTTTTTCAGATTTGTAATTATATATATAAGTTGTTCCTAAGGAAGTTACCTTAAATACTGCTCCAGTTCCACCAAACTCTTCGTATATTAATTCATCGCCAACTCTATAATTTTCACCAGAAATACTTATAGTAGCTGCTGTAACTATTCCACCAACAACAGTGATATTAGCTTTAGCACCAGATCCAGTATTATTACTATTTAACCCGCCAAGATAAGTTAAAGTTCTATCAGGAAGAACTCCATTAGTATAGTTACTACCACCGGAAACTAAAGATAAAGAAGCAATTACGCCTTGATTAAATTCATTATCTTTTATATCTGCTATTACTTTAACATTTAAATCATCTGAAGCTTTATAAAGTAATTGTATTTCATTTACTTTTAATTTGTTAGAAAGTTCGTTGTTTTTATACGGTAAGTTAATAACTAAACCAGCTGTAGTTATTTGGTTTTCCATAAATTCAACTATACTAGAAGCTTTAGTTTTTTCATCATCACCTTCTAGAAAGTAACCATATTGTTTAGGAACAAAAGCGTGTTGAGTAAAAGGTGCAGCTAAAGAATATTCGTTATCATCGTATTTAAATCTATAACTAAATCTAACAAATTTATCTTCTAAAAGCTTAGTGTCTCCAACAAAACCAGAGTTGTAGTAAGGGTTTCTTAAAGAAAAAAGAAAAACAGTATTTTGTCCCCAACCCAAAGTTTCTGCAATTGTTGTTATTTGTTGACCAGATATGTTGTTTAGAAAAACACGATCTAATGATGCATCTTGATTTATAGCTCTTACTAAGGCATAGCCACCGTTAGGATCTTGTGCATTCTGAACTCTTATTACTAAACTAGAAGCTGGC
>Ga0209337_1001442_pt1 | contig 17991 bp, 20 predicted proteins | sample LinPmetageLP53_FD_184044 | JGI IMG/M metagenome (GOLD analysis project Ga0209337, IMG submission 184044) | Marine viral communities from the Pacific Ocean - LP-53 (SPAdes) (version 2) | ecosystem: Environmental > Aquatic > Marine > Oceanic | place: Pacific Ocean | collected 2010-02-08 | reverse complement strand
TATCTGTCGAATAATCAACCATCAACATTTCCAGATCATTGCCTAAACCGGAAGTCGTTGCAACAAGAGTTTCTTCTGGCTCATACGGCAGAAGTCCATTATCGCAGCCGGGATCGGAGGTAATCGGCGGCATATTATCGGCAATATAATCTCCTATACCATCTAAAGCCGACTGCAAATCTCCTAAATCAGTGGGATCTCCTTCGCAAAGCTTTGTAATTTGTTCTGGCGAGGCGCGCCCAGCCAAAATTTGTGCCCTAATTGCACAGAATTCTTCACGTTGTTCCGGCGTTATACACAAAGAAGGATTGACAGGCGTTAAATCGTCTTCGCCGATACCGCTAATAAGATCTCTTAAGGTGTCTTTGAAATCGCCAGGAAATAACTCACCCATACTGGAGAACATTTGGGCAACATCATCTTCGCTTGCAAGCGCTTCCGAGAACTCTGGGAATTCAGAATCAATGATTCCGGAGATTATTGCGCTAGCCTCACTGGACATGTCACCTAAAAATGCGCTAGCGAGTTCTCTTTGGGTCATCGAATTGGCCATACTTTCCGCTAGCGCAAGTGTTTGTTCTTGATCGGCGAAAGCTTCTGCTCCAACACCAAAGTTTGCGAACATCTCAACGATTGAATTATTTATTTGCTCTTGGTCTGCATCTTCTCCGCAAATGGAGTCTCTAAGAATCGCTGAAAGATTAGAGACACCACCATCAGTTACCAAGCCTGCTGCGACATCACCAACAGTTTCTAATGCTTTACAAATAGCACTTCCGATTATATCACAAATCTTAATAAATAGTTTTACAAGAATTGCTATAATTAATTCAGATATTGCCTCTTTTAAAGCAGCAAACAGAGCAGCAAGAATGTCGGATATATCGCCCACCCAAGCAAACGGATTGACCAGTTTAGGCAGCGTGATGTCATCCATATTTCTGCAGAATGGCAATTCCAAATCTTTAATAAAATCGAATACACTTGGATTAAAAAGCGGAGGTCTTGGGCAATCAATCGCAATAATTGCATTTGAAATTAACCTAGCACCGGGGAAACGATTTAGTTGGTCAACCAATTCTAAAAGATTGTCTGCATAATATTTCAGAATAGCGGAAGTATATGCTATTAAAACTGTTTCATTTTTGACGCTACCGGAGGGATTGTCTATTCGTTCAGCCAACGTTCTTTTCTTGGCATTTGGATCAGGCTCTGCAATTGCACCAGACTCAAACCAGCCATCTACGCGATCTTCTCGCGAGCCTTCTTCTGTTTCTGAATTGTTTTCTTCTGTTTCTTTGTCCTTAGATTTGATTCTTCCTACCAATTCTGTCAAAGTTTCAAAATTATTGCCGGCAATTGCGTCAGATACTTCTTGATTTGTAGAGTCAGACTCAAAAAGATCTCCTTTCTGAAGGGCCTCCTTGGCTAATGCGTCAAGCTCTTCTCTTTGTTCTGGCGGTAATCCGATAAACAAATCATAAAAGCTTTGAATATTCATACCCTTTAAAGCCGCCTCTGCAACTTTCGACAGAGATTGTTCTAACGTTAAGCCCCCGAATAAACAGGTTATTGCTTGTGTTAGCGCGGCTTCAAGACCACAAACTTTCAGTTCAGCCAATATCTTTGGCATCTTAAAATCATCTCTGCCGGTTGATAAACATAAAAGTGCAAATGGATCATTTTCTATCTCTAAAGTATCGTAGGCTTGTGATTGAGCGGCTAAATATAAATCATTTAATTTTTGTGCGGCCTTATCCCTTCCGGGGGTTAATCCCTGTTGCTTACTAAGTTTTCTAGCGTCTTTTCTGTTTTTTCTTGCTGCTTCTTTTTCACCTTTAGTTAGATCGCTTCGAAGTGCTATGATCCCTAAATCTTCTTTGATTTTTTGCAACTCCTCTGTCGTCGAATTACAATATGTATCATACCACTTTGCAGCCAGAGCGTCAGAGATACTAAATTCTGCAGCGGCATCAAACAAGCTGCCATCAAAAACTTTATTTGAAAGAGCCTCTGCCACACACCCAGCAGCCGTTGTTTCGCCCGCCAGAGACTGATTAACGCCTTTTAATTCTACACGAGGGTATGTGTACTCCGTAACAAAATCAACCCAAGGCTTGGGCGTTCTGGCCTGTAAGTCAGTGTCCATTGAATCGAGTTGAGCGAAGTATGCAATTGCTGTTTTATCTTTCCAGCCATCCAATTTATTAAGAATTTTAAGTTTTCCAGTATATACAATAGGTTTAATGCCGCATTTTTCAGTTTTAAACGATATTTTTTGAATACTATATTCCGAATCAAACGAAAATGTTATTTCTGAAATAGGTTCCTTAAAACCAAAACCCGACTCTGGCCTTAAGGAATATCCTCTATCTTTGAGGAATTTTGTCAAATCACTGTAAACTAATTCTAATTTGGCTCTTTTGCCGCCCGGATTGATACCTAAGCCATAATCACCATATTTTTGTAAAACAAATTCTTTTCCGTCTGAAGCCCCTGCCGTATATACGAATCTTTGCGCTTCGTCTGCAGTTGAACTAAAAATCCTATAATATCGATTATAGAGTTTTAAGCCCTTCCGGACTCTCATTAATTTTTCTTTTAAATCGGCAGTCTGATAAGTAACCTCGATATCGCCAGTTTCTTCAGACTCTTCTTCCTCTTCGGCATTACCAATGGCGTTTAATATTTCAGCCGGAACAGAATAAAGTAATTTTAATCTAGATTTATATCTCGCTAATAAATCATAGTTTGTATATTCTAAAGAATCTTTAACAAGTGCAATTGCACCAACAGTTGTCTCTTTATTATAAAACTCCAACAACTCTGTTATCGCGTCTTCTGCATTTTTTTCAAATATTTCATCTAAGACTGCATCATTCTCTGTTTCGGAATTGATAGCAGAGTATCCAGTAGTTGTTTCTTTAGTTCTATAAGTTACTTGATACTTACAATTTCTCTCATTTAAATAAGGATCACTAGCGTTCTTCCAGTCTGGAACTGTCGCAGATTCATTGGGAATACAATCGGCACAAACGTTTCCTTCTATTATAATATCATCAATCTTACACTTATCGTTATGTAAATCTCCATCTGTATCCTGAAACGGTAAAAATTTTGAATCTGACATTACGGTACCTTTAATTTGTTCTCACGTTCTTGCTTACGATGTATTCTTTTCCATGCCATTTTAAATAATTAAGTTCCCACATCGATGCTGTAGTTCTGGTCTGATATAGGCTGTTCAAAACCTTAGTATAAATTCCCATATTCGCAGGGGCGGCAGCGGCAGGAATCCAAGGCAGAGGGTTGACCCCAACAACGCTGTTAAATCCAGCCTGAATTAGCGCCAAATTGAACACAGCGCTCCAAATTTGACCAACAATTTCATTAAGTTCTGTTAAGCATTCTGACGTTCTCTCTCCTAGCGCCACGCCTTGCACATTGTCATAATTATTACCAGCCACCAAATCTATCTTAGGTGCCGGCATAATATTGCCCCCTAGTGAGTTTTTTTCTTCACCGCCACCATTGGGTGTAAAGACTTTTCCTGTGACAATCTTGACCCCTTCACGACCGATTAAACGCACATGATCCGCCTTAACTGCCACTGCAGAACGAGGAGTCCTTTGGGATATTTTGGTGCTGTCGGATTCAATATTAAAAGCTCTATCTACATCCGTCAATCTGCAGATATAAATTCTAGCAGCATCGGACATGTGATTATTATTTACAACTTCGCCTTTTTTTGGACCCTTACCTTTATTTAAGCTGGATCCTCTGCCAACCACCAAATCAATTGAATCTGCTGGGAGTCCTATTGCTCCATAACCTGAAGTTTGCGATGCGCCCATGGGAACTTGGCCCATTACGATATATGCGCCTTGGTTTTCTCTAACTCTTGCGCCATCAGGTGCGTTATATAAGAACTTAGTTCTGTTGATTCTCGTATTGAAAAGTCCGGTTCTGGTAGGCACACCATTAATAGACACGCCTTGATCAATGATATCTTGCGCGGTATTTAGGCTTTCATTGCCTTGTTTTACATAATCTTTATTTTTTATTTCTTTTGGCATAACTAATAACCCAATGCTTCGGCCATCTCATCTGTGTCAAAACCAGAAGGTGGTGGATCCCCTTGGCTGGGAGACTCTGTTTGTGCGCCTTCTATTTCAGACGATATTGCGTCGAGGGCGGTGCGCCCACTCTGAAGTTCTTTTATTATCTCTGTGGTTGTTGTGCCGGATTTGTTTCCTGCGGCACCGGAATAATAACTCATACCCGGAGTTATATCAACTTTTGGATATCGCCCATTCGCCCCTTGGGATATCGAATAGTGTGATGGCGCATATGCCCATTCATAAGCCCAATGTTGACCTGCTGTTGTAGCATCGTCATTCTCTCCTAATAAATATTGACCCATTTTTGGACGCTTATCTAAAATCAATACCGTTCCGGCAATATGTTGGTTTTCTTCATTAAATAGCATATCTTTTAATTCCGGCAGGACGCCTACGACATAATCTAGCGTATCTGGAATTATTTGATAATACCCCAAAGCAAAAGGGTTTTTTCCTTGAGAATTTTTATAACTCACCCCGTCTATCGACCCGCCTCTATGTACTGATCTCACTTGATCGAAAGTTAGGGTTGTGAGGGGGGGATCTGATGTGGACGCACCAACCGATCCAAAATTTCTGTTATTTGGGTTGTTGCCGGATTCATGCTTACGAATGTTCAACAAGACATTGTCAAGCAGACCATTCGCTATTATTCTGTATATTTCAATATTTTTATTAAATTTGGAAGACTTGTTCGAGGCTTGTGGAGGCGATAAAGTGCCCCCTAGGGGCGTTGCAGAAGAGCCATTAGCGCCCTCATCATTGTCAAACATTGTGCTCAAAGTAAGGCACCCAGCACCCACTTTTAGTTCGCTTTCAATTTTAGTTTCAACTTTTATAAACTTTAGATTTTGTAAATCGTACAAGTTATTGTTATCGCCCGGTTCGATAAACGCCGATATTATATCGCCAACATCGCAATCTGGCTTTCCCTCTGCATATATTGTAGAGTGCATCGCTAATAATCTATCGACTAATTCTTTATCAGAGGCGATGCTCTCATCGCAAGGATCCGGTAAAAACTTTTCATGCGCCATGTTTATATCTGTGATTCGACCCTTGAACCACCATTTTGAAGAGGGGTTATCGCCGTCTTCTGGTCCCGAGTAATGCACTGGGCGGGTCAGTACTTTAACCTTAAACTCTGATTTATTTTGAAAAACAGAATAAGAGCTAATCTGCCTAAAAAAGCCTTCGGCAATTAAAGAGGGATTAGTTAAATATCGCTTTAAATCAGCCACTTGCCGCGTCTCCCTGAATCAAGTCAAACAGATTATCTTTATCTTCTTCACTTAGTTCAAGGCTTTCTACGGCTGTTTTCTGTTTAAGTCCGATGATTTTAACGAGTTGTTCGTTTGAGCGCTGCATTGTTTCGATATGCTTTGCAGCAACAGGGCTTAAATATTTGTTTTGTTCTGCATCAGTTGCAATAACATTTGAAATCTCATTCAAGAATTCTCTTGCTAAATCGCGGTCTGATCTTATATTTTCTAGTGCTTCGTTCAATAAGTCGTCTAGATTATTATTGCTCATAGTTGGCCAGTGTCCCATTCTTCCTTAAAGCTGCTATACCTTTTTCTAAATTTCTTAAGCGAATTGACAATTTGCTTGGTGTTTAGATCAGTAATTTCTCTAAGGTATAAATAAATAGCCTTCTTATTAAAAATTTCTATGTCTTCCTTAGACTCAAAAAGAATCATAATCGCTTTATACACTTTTAAATCATTATCTTTCATCTGGTCTTCGTCCCAAGATTTTATTTCTGTATAAAAATTGTTCCAAAATTCATCTCTAATTCTCTCTGAAAGATAGGACTTGTTTACTGTTAGGTGGCGTTCTTGCTGAGCTTTTGATATATTATTAATATCTATTTCTCGCCTATTGCGCTTTTGTTGCACCTTCACTTTGTGAATGAACCAATTTTTCGTGATAACAGAAAAATAGGAAAAAGCTGCTGCTTTCTCTGGATTATACTTGTCTATAATTGTTATCAGCCATATTTTACACTCCTCTCTTAAGTAATCGATGTTTGGTAATGTTGTAAATTTAAAGGTATAGACGATCTTATCGACCATTTCATTAAAGGCCGGCTGTATGTAGTGTCGATACAGTTCAGATCTTTCTCTTAGGCATTGTGTATTTTTATAATCAATTATTGCCTGTTCGTGGGCTTTCGTAAAATAATAATTTTTAGTTTTCTTCTTCCTCTTCCGGCGGATCTTGTTCGGTTGTGGTGTTGTTTGTTGGTTCATTAATATCATTTCCTTCATCTTCTTTTATAGTTGTTAGAGAGTAGATGTATTCGAAAGTTTCTAGTTGTTCATTAAAAGAGATTGCATGCTCCATTAGTCCAGCCAAAGTTTCATCTCCGTAAAACATCTCCATGTTGTAAATTACCTTTATGTGCGCGGCGAAAGAATTTACCATTTCTTGAATATCTCCCAATTCTTCTGAAATTGAAAGCAATTCAGTTATAGTTTTTCTCGCATAACCGATTATAAATATATTAAAAAGCACCGATAGTGTAATTGTCGCCAATAATATTATCTCAAGACGGCTCATATTCTTCCTCCATGGCCTTTAATTTCTCATCTTTCAGGGCCTGTCGCCCTTCTTCAATATGTCTTATTGTTAGATTGCCAACCTTTTCTTTCTCTTTTTGGGTTTCAACAAAAGACGGAGTAGTGAGGATTTTTAAAATATTATTGCCAAGACATTGAACGCAATCTTCTTGTTTCTCGCTCATTGAGTGAAAAATCATAAAATGCAAATCGCAATCTTGGCAAAAATATTTATAACGAGGCATTATTCCTTTACCATCGCCTTTAGTTCTTGATTTGTGACTTCACTATTATCAGTAAAACGAACAGTTGGAGGATTCATAACGGTTAAACCGCCTTCTCCAAGTTCGAGTTCGAATCCTTTTAAAACTGGAACAATATCCAATTGGTTCAATAGTGATTCCTGCAGTGCCATCATAATCGCGCCTAGTGCCTGATTTGAAAGCTTCATTGTACTCTTTTTCATTTTTAATCTCCTTTTGTTATTCTATGACTGTCTGAGTCAAAATGTTGTGTTGAAAACTCAAAAACCTCTGAGTCTAATAATGCGACTATTCTGTGTCGCAGTCCACGACTAACATGAAAGTTATCGCCGGGTTCTAATATCAATTCTTCTGCTTCATCAATATTATCTTCACTTGAAAACAATACTTTTATCCTGCCGGATTGTACAAAAAATACTTCATCTTTTAGAACATGATAGTGCCAAGAACAACATTTCCCTTTAGCTAAAAATAATAGTTTACCACAATATTCCTCATTGTTTACGATCCATTTTTCAAAACCCCAGCCTTTTGGAACAAATTTTATTGGTATTGTTGTATTTAATCCTGACATTTTAATTCTCCGGTAATTTACAAATTTCTGAATCTAAGAACCGTTCGGTGTCCTGTTTTTTAAATCTATATACTTTTTTAAATCGCCCTTCTTCTACTTCGACTATAACCCCGATTCCAGCATCTTTAACAATGTCATCGGCATAAATCACATACCATTTAACCAAGTCACCTATATTATACCGCACTTTGGACCTCTTTTATTTCATTAAAAAACTTTCCGCCTTTTCGACCGTACCAGACAATCTCTCTAGAAAACAAAGGCTTGTCATCGCAATAATCTTTAGCAATCTTTTTTGAGTATGTCTTTTTGCCGCGAACCAATTCAGAAACTTTGCCTGCCCTTAAATCATTAAAATAATTATGAATATCATAATTTAATTCAAATTTGTTTTCCATACCAATTCTATCACTCCAAGAAACAATAATATTTTTTTGATATTTAATTAAATCATTCAATACTGATTGTTCAACTCTTGGGTGCCTATAAATAATAAATTCTCTTATTTCTTCATAAAATTTTTCTAATTTCGACGAAATTCTTAAAAAGCTAGCTTCCTCTGCTGGCCAAGATATATCTAGAAAACCTTTCACATACTGGTCAAAACCATTCCCTTTAAGCACTCCGTCAATCAATTCACTTGTTTTATTAATCTCGGCACCCACAACGGTATCGTGACCATTTTCAAAATAAGAAACTATGCTGTGATAAAAATTAGAATATTCAATTCCGTATTTATGCCTCAAGACAATTGCAATTGGCTGCAGAAGTCCCAACAAGTGAAAACATTGAACAGCCCAAGCAAATTTAAATGTCTTCTTCCATTCTTCTCGTGGCATTGTACTAGTACCGACAATAATTCTTTCTTTTTCGACAACATCGTCTGATTTTTGATTTGAATGTGCTTGAAAAATTGGTATCTCAGCCATGTCAAAACCATACTTCTGTTGATATTCTACAGAACCCATCTCTGCATTTGGCATCACTGTGCAATTATATATTACTATTCCTGAGTGTTGTGCGCTATCTAATAACTCGTTTATTCCAGATTTAAATGAATCATATGTTTCTCCGGGTAAAGGTAAAATTAATTCAGTATATGTCACTAGTCCTGCAGCAACATATTTTTTCTGCAAATCTTTGAAAACACTTAGGCGAATGTTTGCCCTTTTAATGTCCTTTAAAGTTTGTGGATTAACAGATTGCATACTAACCGATACACCCTTATTCATCCCGGCGTCAGAAAATATTTTTGCTAAATCAAAAATTCTATCTGTTGAGTTCTTGGTAAAGCAAACTCTGAATTGGTTTGGCCAGCCGGTGTTCTTTTTATATTCTGTCAGTCTCAAAGCAAATTCTTTGTCTCTCTTGAATATACCGAAATTTGCATCAGCGCCGAAGACTAAATCAATTTTATTTTCTGAAAAATAGGAAATTTCTTCAAACAATCTTTCTTCTGCAAACTTTCTTACTTTTGTTGCAACTGCGGAACCCCAATCACAAAAGGAACACTTAAACGGACACCCACGATTAGTTTCCCAAGTCACCATCCACTTATATTTATCATTTTTCAACAAAGTATCGAATACTCCGGTTAAATATGGTGATGGAATCGTATCTAAATACTTTATCCTCTCTCTAGGTGTGCCATCTACAACGTGTCCGTTGCCTTTGTTCAATGTCGTTCCGGGTATATTTTCTAACGTTAAACCATCTGCTATCCTGTCAAGTGTCTCCGAAAAAGTAACCTCACCCTCGCCATGGCACAAAAGATCGATAAACGGATATTTCATAAAAAAATCTTTATCATTTTTGGGAACGTGTGGGCCACCAAAAATCACTAAACAATTTTTATTTTTCTTCTTTGCGGCCTCTGCTAGTTTAACACTCAATTCCCAATTCCAAACATAGCAAGAAATGCCCAAAATATCAGCACTCCCTACTCTTGCCATCATTTTCTCAACAGATTCTCTCAAAAAGATAAAATCTTGAAATAAAAAGTTTTCTCTTATTTTTTCGATTTTCATGGCATAAGAAGTCAAAATGCCTATGCTATAAGGCAAGTATACTTGATTTCCATAACTATTGTTTAATTGAACTAATTGGATTTGCTTCAATTTGATTCTCCGTTTATACCAAATAATTTTACTTTCTCATTTTTTAAATCACTTTCATACATCATTTTAGCCAGATCTTTAAATCTAACCTTCGGCTCCCACTGCAGTTTCTCTCTTGCTTTTGAATAGTCGCCCAAAAGAAGTGGTACCTCGTGGGGCCTAAATAATCTCTTGTCGATTTCAACGTATTTGGAGACATCTAAGCCGGCATGATCGAAAACTTCATATAGAAATTCCTTAACCGTATGTGTCTCGTTTGTTGCAACAACGTAATCGTCTGGGTTGTCTTGTTGCACCATCTTCCACATTGCCTCAACATAATCACCAGCAAACCCCCAATCACGCTTAGCATCCAAATTCCCTAGATAAAGCTTATCTTGCATGCCTAATTTAATTCTAGCAGCAGCCAAAGTTATCTTTCTGGTAACAAATGTCTCCCCGCGTCTCGGAGATTCGTGATTAAATAAGATGCCACTGGAGATGTGTAGACCATAACTCTCTCTATAATTCCGACAAAGATTATGCGCAAAAACTTTAGAACAGGCATAAGGAGAAGCCGGCATTAATCGAGTTGTTTCGCTTTGAGGATTCTCTGGATTATCTCCAAACATTTCAGAAGAAGAAGCCTGATAAAACTTAGCCTGTGGGCATATATTGCGATAAGCTTCTAACAGTCTTAATGTACCCATTGCAACAAATTCTGCTGTCTCTTCCGGCGTAATAAAGGAAACTCGAACGTGTGACTGCGCCGCCAGATTATATATCTCATCTGGCTGGAACTCGGCCAGTATTCTATGCAAGCATCCGGAATCATTCATATTTCCGTAAACTAGCGTAAAATTCATTACGCCTTCTTCATCATCAAATATGTGATCGATTCTGTCTGTTGAGATCAAAGAAGTTCTTCTTTTTATTCCAACGACTTTATACCCCTTAGACAATAAAAAATCCGCTAAGTATGAGCCATCTTGTCCGGTTGTTCCGGTTATTAACGCAGTCTTCATATTATTCTACTCCTCTAACGTTTGGATAATTTTCTAGAAACCACTCACATGTCATTCTTATTGCTTCTCTAAAATCCGTATAGTCTTTGTTTTTCCAACCTAATGCTTGAAATTTTGAATTATCTGATGGTTTTCTTGGCTGCCCATTACTGTAAGAGGTGTCCCACTTTATTTCCCCATCGTATTCCAGAACATCAGAAATAATATTTGCTAATTCTTTTATTGAGTATTCGCCAGGGTTTCCGACATTGATCGGTTTTTCTCCTTCAAAATTGTTAAAACAAAAGACAATTATGTCTGCCATATCTCTAGAATAAGTAAATTCTCTTCTCGGGCTTCCATCTCCCCACAAAACAATTGGTTCTTGATTTCTTTTTGCTTCATAAACCTTACGAATAACAGAGGGTATGACGTGGCTTTTGGTCAAATGAAAATGATCGTGTTGTCCAAATAAATTATTTGGTATAATGTTGATAAAATTACATCCATATTGTGCTCTATAGGTTCTAGATTGAACATCTACCATTCTTTTTGAAAAACCATAGCCCATATTTGTACTATGAGGTTCACCAAAATGCATGTCTTCCTCTACTAAAGGCAAATTTGCAAATTCTGGATAAACACAAGTGCTCAGTATTGACATCAACTTCTTAACTTCAAACTTTCGCGCAACTTCTAATACGTTTGTATTCATCAGCACATTGTCCAAATAATGCTCTCCAATGGCATTCATATTGCCCAGCATTCCACTAACTTTTGCTGCCAGATGTATCACATACCTAGGCTTTTTTTCTTCGAACAATTGGACTGTACGCGCGTATTTAGTCAAGTCGTACTCGCTGCCAACATAATGTGCATTCGGCATTGCCTTCTGCAACGCTCTTCCGACCATTCCGGTACCACCAGTAACTAAAACTTCATCTTGAAAGTTTAAAATATCCATTTATTTTTTCTCCGGCGGATACACCATAAACTGAGGGCATGGCACGATGAATCTGCCTCCTGCATTAATATAATCAGACTCACGATTACAAAATTCACTTATAAAGTGCCATGGAAGTATCAGTAAATAATCAGGTTGTTCCTGCCTCATAATCTCTTCAGAATAAATTGGAATATTGGTTCCGGCTGTTAGAAGGCCAAATTTATATTCTGACCTTTCCGCAATTGCATCGATGTGTGAATTATCTAAACCATACCATTGCACCAATGTATTTCCCTTTGTAGAAGCACCGTATCCCCATATGGTTTTGCCGGCTTTCTTCTCTTGATTTATAAAATCAACAGTTTTTTGCCTAAGTTCACAAATTTGATTATAAAAATCCGCATAAACTTTTGGATCGTTTAGATTTAGGCTTTTTTCATAAGACAAAATAGACTCTACTCTGAAATTCGCAACATCTCTTTTTTGCTGATTACGAAATTTCGTCTTATCAGCATCTTTCTTCATTAAGTATACACGAAAAGAACCCCCATTTGTATCATTAAGTGAACAATCTACAATGTCAAAGCCAGCCCTATCCATCAAATACTTCAATGAACTTAAGGAATAATAACATACATGCTCGTGACAAATATTATCAAAAGCCAATTGTTTAAGCATTAGTGGTGTATAGCTTAATTGCATCACCCATATTCCATCATCATCTAATATTTCTTTTATATCCTGTACAAATGGCCACGGATCATCTAAATCGTAAAACATTGCAATTGTTGTTATAATCTTTGGCTTAATTTTGCCATATGGTGTGCTCTTATATGCGGCTGCACTAAAGAAGTCCTGTACAACAAAATTTGCTTTTTTCTGAGATTCCTGTAAGAAAGAGTCATCTGCAGGATCTATACCAACTTTGATATACTCATCTGGGATAAAATCAAACATAGTTCCATCATTACAGGCAATATCTAGAAAAACATCTCCTTCATTTATTTGAATGGAGGATAAGCAATCAACCGCAACGTCTTCTAGAAGCTTCTTCATTGTCGTATTGATACCCGAGCGATACCAATATTTTCCATACATTTGGTCTTGAGGAATTGGCTTTTCAACCTGCAAAAGACCTGACTCTGTACATAGTAGCATGTTGAGTTCGCCAGTGCCAGTTCTAGGTTGTTCGTCTGGTTCTATAAAATCGGACATTTGCAAGTTGCCTAAATTAAAAACTTCCACTGTCTCCTTGCCAGAAATTCTACATTTCATTTATTTGCTCCATTTTTTATGATTATTTCAGAAATAAAATTTATTTGTTCTTCTGTTAAATGCTGATGACATGGAATATAAAACCCATAATCATGTACACGTTGAGCGTTTGGTAGCTCCCTCTTTGGATACCTCTCGTACCAAAATGGATGTTCTTGTATTGAACCGCATATTAATGGCCGGCACTCAACATTATTCTCTATTAGCGCTTCAACTATCTGCTTTCTATTCTCGTCAATTATACCAAAAGATAAGGAAGAAATTAAGTCTGTATCGCTTTTTTGTATCCACACTTTGCCTTCTAACGCTGCGCTGAATTTTCTATAATTTTTATCTCTTGCCATTATATTATTGTCAATTCTCTTAATTTGACTTCTCCCAACAACTGCGCTAATATCTGTATTTCTAATATTGAAGCCAGGAAAGACAAAGAAGTACTTCATGCTAAATGCATCATGCATTTCATATTTTTGCAAGTATTTTTGAGTAAAAGCTTCATCATTATCCCTCAGCCAGCCGTGAGAACGAATTGACAGCATAATATTATAAAGCTCACGATTATTGGTACAAACCATTCCCCCCTCAACTGTTGACATTTGATGGCCATAAAAATAAGAAAACGTACTGGCAATACCAAAATTACCCAACTTCTTACCTTTGTAGGTGCTTCCGTAAGCCTCGCAAGTATCTTCGACCAAAATTACATCATACCTCTCACATATATTGATAATCTCTGACATATGGTTGGCGTGACCTAAAACATGAACTATCATCGCCATGGCGGGTTTATGGTCCCTGCAGAGTCTTTCAAAATCTTCAACCGATAAACCTAGGTTGTCTTCATCAGAATCACATAATATTGGTTCCATCCCAAGCATAATGGCCGGTGAGACAGTCGTAGCCCAGCTAACTGCCGGTACAATGATCTTTTTATTTCTTAAAAATCCAGAATATAAAAGAGCAGCGACAATTAAAAAGTTGGCTGATGAGCCTGAATTTACAAAAACAGAATATTCAGATTGCTGCCAATTACACCATTCCTGCTCAAACTGCTTTGTTTGCTCGCCCTTGGTGTATCTATCGGTTTTAGATAACCATTCAATCAATACATTAATATCATTGTCTTCAATATTTTTATCCGCTAATTTAATCAATTTGTACCTCGATTGAAAAACGTTTCTGAATTAATGGCCTTATCGCAGATAAACATGTCATAAATTGGTTTGCCAAATTTTACTTCATGGTGCTTCACGCCCCATTCTTTAAATTGCTTTTTTGTAACTTCTGACCAATCAATGCCGGATCCGGTACCTCTTGCTGTCCAATAAATTATTGTATGTTCACCATAAAGCTTATTTATCTTTTCGATATTCTCCTTTATCGGAACAGCCAAGGAATAATCTCTGTTTTCTGGGGATGTACAAATTGTCTCATCAATATCAACATAATAAATCATTTCTTTCTTAGGCTCTCTCTTTTTAGTTTTTCAGAATTTAAAAGAACTCTTGGGCCACCGGAACCTTTTGCTAATTCTATGTCTCTGATTCCTTTCACCAATTTAATCAAACCGTGTGGCTCAATTGACGCTAATTGATCGCTGCCCCACATTGTTCTATCTAACGTTACATGCCTTTCAATCCAATTTGCACCCATTGCTACTGCAGCGAATGTTGTAACTAGCCCATATTCATGTCCGCTATAGCCTATATGACAATTTGGATATTTTTCTTTAAGCCACAATATATAATTTAAATTTAGCTCATTTACAGAAGAAGGATAAGACGAATTTGTATGCATAACTACATCTGGCTTACATGCTTCCATACACTCTTCGACTTCTTTTTCTACGCTCATGCCCGTTGATATTATCAAGAAATCAAATTTTTCTCTTGCATATCGACATAGCCCTAAGTCAGTAATTGAAGCAGAACCTACCTTGCCAATGTTCGTGTACTGCGACATAAAATCTACAGAAGGCTTATCCCAGACGGAAGAAAAACATCCCACACCCTTCTCTTTTGAATATTTCATGAGAGTGTCGTATTCTTCGTGCTCAAATTCAATTTTCTTCTTATAGTCAATATATGGCATTTCTCCCCATGGGGTGCTTCTGATTTTTTGTTTTTGGCTTTCTGGCACACAGATATCGGGTGTTCTCTTTTGAAACTTAACATAATCGCAGCCGGATAAAGCAGCCGCGTCAATAAGTTTTTTAGCGATATCTACAGAGCCGTTGTGATTTATTCCAATCTCTGCTATTATTTCAGTTTTTGACATTTATAATACCCCTGATCTTTAGTTTCCCCATCCGTAAATTTAGTTTCTATAAAGCTCTTTTCGGTAACTTTAAATCCCGTATCACTCAATAGGGCTATAAAATCTTCATCAGAATATTCTATAGAATGAAATTTGTTTATCGGACTTCTGTTCGTCTCTTTTACAATTGGAGTAGTGATCATTAGACAGCCATTGGCTTTCAAACATTCATATAAACCGTTTAAAAAAACTTTTGCATCTTCTTGTGGCATATGTTCTACGGTTTCCACTGACACAACTGTATCAAAAAATGATTTATAGCGGCTAATATCGCTAGTAAATTGACAGTAATCATTTCTATAATTCTGATTAGCATAATATACTGTCTCTTTATTTATGTCGTATCCAACCACATACTCGACAAAATTTGTCAAGAGATTCGTCCCATAGCCAGTGCCACAAGCACAGTCCAACCATTTTTGGCTTTTTCCTGTGTGCCCCAGCATCTTAACGATTGTAAAATATCTTTCAAAATGCCTCATGAATGGATCAAAAGGTATGTTGAATTCTCTAGGCATAAATCTCTCGTCTGCTATACTTCCCATTTAGTATAATCCTCTTTATAATCTACATCTATCTTCTTGTTATTCAATTTATAAAAAATAGTGTCTTTTTCAAAAAGCAAATCATGAAGATTGTCTACAATAGCGGCACTGTAGCAGGCAAAAAACATTGAATGCTTAAAACATTCAGGGTAATCTTGTCTTCTATAAAAATTGTGCTTCACTACTAATTCTGCTTTTCCATTTTCCGTATCATAAAAACACAAATATGGATGTTCATTGACCGGCTCTGCACATATTAATGATGTTGCAGAACTGTCTTTATAATAATCGTATATCTGTCCTATATCATCCCACGTTCTCTGGGGGTAGGTTAAAAATAACAATATAATTGTTGAATTGTCACTTATCAACTGTTGTTCGATAAAATGTTTGATTACATCCTTCAATGATGTCTTATCGCATGCTAAGCCGCTTGGCCGATCTACAACATTAAAATTGCTCGAATTGGCCATCTGCTTAACTTGTTCATCGTCTGTCGAAACATATACCCTAGAACTCATTTCTTTTGGTATCGTTGCCGCAGTTCTATTGAAAAGCTTTCTATTTTTAAAAGGAAAACCTTTCGAGCCTTTTCTAGCGGGTATTAAAAAATAACAATCTTCATATTTCATAAATCAAAACCAGATATATTAAATGAATTATACCATGGATTCGGGTTTAAGTTAAGAATATTAATATTTCTTTTTTGTGCGCTAGCATTCAAGATATTCAAATCATTTTCTAGATTCTCTTGAACCGGCGTCCAAGCATTAACACTTTTTGCTTTCCAGTCCCAATCGGTCAAGTCTTTATTGGCATAACCTTTGTTATAGTCTAAATCCAAACCAGCAACATATATTGGATTGCATCCCATCAAAATCGCAAAGGCTATCGCATGAAGCGCAACCGTATCTCCAGTGCTGTAGTGGCTATCGTGGCCAGATAAATTTTGTAACTCCTCTTGTATCGGGACTCTAGCCGGCACGTTCTGATGACAGCAAAGCCCCTCTAGTGAATGCCCAGACATCGTATAGCAACGTGGTGGCTTCCACATTGCACTATTATTGCCAAATGTTTTAAATTCAAAATTCTTATTTATTGTATGATGCTCTTTAAATGATTTCAATATCTCTAAACAGGTCTTTCCTTGCCAATGTCTTTGATCATAAACTAGCCACTCTGAATTCAAAGAGTCTCCAATCAACTTCTTCGAAGTAAAATCCCCATCATCAGAAAAAAACATCGGCATTTTCTTATCCATGATAATCGGCAACATTCTCCTAATCGGGAAACCCTGCTCAGAACTTGACAATATCCAATAACTGGGTGTCAAATCAAAGTAGTCATACCAATTATTAACAGAAAATCTTAGGATCTTACCTTGTTTTTGATAATCGATTATTTTTTCTTTATGTAGATTTAACGTTGGTCCATGCAGGGTAATCACTGCAGGAACTCCAGCATGCCGATCAATGATGTCGTTAATCTGTATTCTCATTCAACGCCTCCTCTCTTGCCCATTCAATTGCTGGTTTAAGATAATCATATGCTTTTTCCATCATTACTTCAAAGGTTAGCCACGAAAAATGTTCATGCTCCATAAAGCCTTTATAATTTGGCTTTATTTTTGCTTGTTGTGTGGTAACCGCAACATATACTCTCAAATAATCTAAAGTAATGTACGAATGGCCAAATTGAAAATTTATTTTGTTTATATTGGATTCTTCGAATGTTTCTCTAATTGCTGTCTCTAAAAACCCTTCGTCATCTTCGACATGTCCTTTTGGTATATCATAGCCGCCATTAGCCCACATTCCCAAAACATTCCACTCGTCATTAAATTTTCGTAATATAACTATGCCCGCGCCGGGAGTTAAATGTGCTGTCTCCCATTTCCACTTGTCAGCCACGCAACGTGCCACGGTGTAAAGATAGCCGATGCTCAATCGAGGATGCCCTGTAAGACTTTGTTTTACATCCCCCTATCCTCCGGCCCCACCAAAGTTTTTCTTTGCCCCAGGTGTAATAATCGCCGAAATAGTTCGCACCCTCAAACGTTACTTCGTCTGGTTTGTTTACTAGAGGAGAACTCATGTGAATCACATTGTGTATATTGTGATTAAATTTTTCTTTAATTGGATATTCTCCGGTCGGATCGATAATTGAAAGCTCTTGATATTTAAACAAATCGTCCAAAAGCCCCTCTTCTAATTCTATTTGCAAATAAGACCAAATAAATTCTCTAATCTCTTTATAGAACTGATCTCGATTCTTGGCAACCGTGATAACA
>Ga0209337_1001441_pt1 | contig 17991 bp, 12 predicted proteins | sample LinPmetageLP53_FD_184044 | JGI IMG/M metagenome (GOLD analysis project Ga0209337, IMG submission 184044) | Marine viral communities from the Pacific Ocean - LP-53 (SPAdes) (version 2) | ecosystem: Environmental > Aquatic > Marine > Oceanic | place: Pacific Ocean | collected 2010-02-08 | reverse complement strand
AATCCAATGTTATTTCTTTTTCCATACCCATATCGGTTCACAAAATTTCTTATCTTGTTTATTTTCTAATGATTTTTCTGTCCATACAGAACCTTCATAACTTTTTGCCGTTCCAGCACCACCACTATTAGGTCGTTTAGCTAATTCCATTCCAATACAACCTTGATACTCTCCTAACTTGGATAAGTAGTCATTCATAGGATTACATATTTCTAACCAACCTCTTTCGGTTGACCACTTTGAGTTTGTATAAACATCTGATATATTCACTAATAAGTATCCACCACTCTTAATACTGCCCCATAAATTACCCAAGGTCGACTGTAAAAAATCTTTGTTCCAATCGTTTATATCTTTGTATCTAACCCAACTTTGTGTATCATCATAACTATAACGCTCTACGCTAAAGTATGGTGGACTCGTAAATACCATATCAAAATAATTATCATATTGAGTGAAATCAAAATCTTCTGCAGGACTACAATGAAAGTCTGACTTTCTATCATGTTCAAAAAACCCCAAATGTTTTTGGTAAAACTCAGATTGTTCTTTATAGATAGGATGATTCTCCTTTCTCGGATCCACTCCCACATAGTGTTTACCATGTTCACTTGCATAGAATCCTGCCAATCTATCTCCCCACCCCATAGAAAAATCTAATATAGTTTCTGATTTAAACATATCATATATAATTTTTGCCACATTAGGTTTAAACTGAGAACAGATGTATTTTCTTAATCCAATCATAGTTCTTAATATATTCTTGGTAATCTTGGGCATCTTCAACGAGTATGCACTTCCCATAAGTGTTGTCATAAATTTATGATTTTCCCAAGTTCGTTTTGGACCTGGTGAAACTGAACCATCTACCGACCAACGATTTTCTATCTGAAAATAGTTACTTGATATATTACCTGCGTTTAATCTTCTAAAGTATAATTGTTTTTCTTCATAATTTAAATTATAAGTGTATTCTGTTCCCTCTCTTGCATACCACTCACCCTCTACCATTATTTCATTCCATTTCATACCCTTTAATTTCTGAAAGTCTTTCCAAGCTTTCTTTTCGGTTAAATCTGGATATGGAAGTGGATATGTCATAGCAACTGTAGCAAGACTTTCTTTTACATCTTGTTTTTCAAATGTTTCTGTTATATATTCCCATTCTTTCTCATCTATTTTAAGATAGGGCTCCATATTGTAAAATTTATCAAAGTAATCTATATACATTAAAAGAATCCGTGTTTAATTGTTTGTTTCATTTCTGATTTTATTCTATTATAATAATCTTGACCATATTTTTGAATGATAGATTCTTTTGCCTGTAACCATATCTGATGAACTACATTGTCAATTTCATCATCAAGTATTAACTCTTCTCGTTTGTTATGTTTTCTAACTTTTGGTTTTATCTTATAATGATACTTACCATCTACCACTTTATCTAACTCATAGTGTTCTGGTTTTGGACAATGTAAAAATCCCCAATTGTTCATCACTAATCGATTAGATTTATTTTCTACTAATGGGTACAATTTACAAAATACTGGTCTGTCATCTCCTAAACTACATCCAGTATCATCATCACCAAGTAATTTACAGCAACCATCTTGTTTCCACTCGTACTCTAATTCTAAGTCGTACTTTTCTTTATAGAGTTTCTGTTCATCTTCTGTAATCTCAACATGAAAAGATTTGTGATTACAGCAGCCAAAGTTGCACAAACCACACATGATTTTCTTTTCTAGCCAGGCTTTAGAAAAAGTCGTGTTTGACTTGCTCATGTTTCCTTCTTAATTCTCTATCAATAATCATTTCGTATTCTGATTTATGCCATTTAATTGGTTCTATGTAATCTAAATCATATTCTTTAATACCAACATCCCAAAACAACACCTTTTTGGATGGTTCTAAGTTTTGTATCATCCAATCCCAAGCCTTTGCTTCATATGTTTGGTCAAGTGGTAATGATTCTTCTAATTTTAGTTTATGTTGATATGGATAATTAGATTGTACTACATGAAATTCTCCGTCAAATTTGTGTTTAGGAAGGAGACGGTCATACCAAGTTTTCTTATTTTTATACACATATCCACTTAATGCTACAGGATGTATAACTTTAACATTCTTATTATACAACTTACATCCCATTGCCACACCTAACATAGATAACCCACTACCAGCTATTCCTACTATAGTTTCTATATCATCAGGAATATTTTTTACTTGTTGGGCAATGGTTTCCATTACTTGTCGTCCATTCATACCGAACTTAATTTGAAAGTAACCTGTTTCACCGACCAACTTTTTGGCATCAAGTTCAGGACCAGATATATTAGGGTTTCCCACCCCATAGACCTTGGCACCAAACTTCTGTGAAAGTGAAGAGTTCACCCTATAACTGTCTCTGATATGAATTGGATAATGTGGTATTGTAACCAAACATTTTAATCCAAAATACTTTGCAACTGCCGAAGTTATACAACTCTGTGGAGATGGTATTCCAGCAGCTGTAAGTATTCCACCATTACACTCGTTGAGTATATGGTCTAAATTTTCATAGACGAGTTTAGAACATTGTCTAACTTTTCCACCACTAACACCACCGAGGTTGAAAAGGTCATCTCGTTTGACCAAGTAACCTTTATGTTCCTCAATTGGTGTTAATTCGTTTGTCCAAGTATTAAAATGCTCTTCACTAAAAGTTGGGAAGTTGTCAAAATCAATCAACGTCTTGAACGGCTACAAGAAAGTAAGTAGCGTCATAATCATCGACTTTGAAGTTGATTTTTGATAACCCTTGTTCACTAACATATAGTGTTGCACTTTCACATTCCTTGTTTGCAACTAATACATCTTTAAATAGATTTGCGTTAAAAGACACATTCTCTATTTTAGTTGATGCTGAAGTCTCAACAGGTATTGTAACTCTGTTTGTGTTGATTGAAGAATAACCTATTACAAGTTTTACTCCTTCATCATCAGCAATTACCGTAAAAGTATCGGTATCTGGTAATGCAGATTTACCACTAATGAATCTCTGAATGAAATTGGTATCTACCTTTATCTCTATTTGAAATTCAGGAAGTTGTTTTAGTGCGGGTGGTTGGTTGATAACTGATTTATCCGACAACATAAAGTTGACTTTGGATAGTGCATCAGAAATTTCAACAGCGATTGCTTTATCACCTGCCTGAGTCAGGTTAAGAGTTACATCATCATCCAAAACACCTAATAATCTACTAAGTTGTTCTGTATCGTAAACTCCCAATTCTGAATCTTCAAATGTCCAATTATTCATCTTCAATTCTCCGAGTAGTGCCTTATCACCAGTAATGAATCGAGTCGTTAGACTATCTCCTTTACTATTGATAACTACTGCATTAACATTACCACCTAAATGGTACTTGTCAATGAATCGAGTTAATTTGTATTTGTTCATTTATCATTTCTCCTTATTGTTAATATGATATATACATATATATCAAATTTATTTCTCAAAATCAAAAAAATCTTTCTATACTTTGCTCTTCATCTACGGGCTTACCCCAATCCAAACAATCATAGAACATTTGTAACTTTTTTGTTAAAGCTTGACCATATATTTTATCATGGTTAATATTTTTATTTATAAATTCCATTATTTCAGGTGGGTCCTCGTGTCCTTTGTAAGCAACTGCGTTTAATCCCAATGTATTATTCTTTAAATACACCCAACGAATTTTATCACCATTGTTGATGAATTGGTATTTCTTATCTTGTTTAAAGTATCTAACCAAGTCATTGTATGCTATTGCTGCCTTCACATGAACAGGACATCCTTTTTTGAATGTGGTAAATACGGAACTATTTTCTTTATCATTCTTTTCCATATACTTCCATATCCCCTTAACTCCTGTTGGAGATGAAATATCATCAAGTTGATTATACTTCATATTCTTTTTAAATCTTGTTATTCTATGGTCTATCTTGTCTTTTGGAACACTTGCTAAAATATCATCCAATACATCAGACAATAGTTTTCTGAATAATGGGGCAAAGTTACTACGAACCGTATCCAATCCTTTTACCATTGTTTTATTAACTTGAACACCATTGTCCGAGATAATCTTCATACCATATCGTTTTTTCACAATAAACAAACCAGCTTTCGCTACAATCTCCTGCTTAATCTCAAATCTATGAACATCAAGATTACAAAACTTCTTAGCAAAATAATGATAACTATCGTTTAGATATTTCTGTACTTCTGTAGCTATCTCATTAATCCGCTGAGTTTTCATAACATCACTCAACTCTTTATTTGGAAATCTATGTTCAATTAAAGGAACTGCTGAATAGAAAACTGAATCTGTATCAATATAGATACAATAGTCTTTTTCTGTTCCCAACTCTTTATTATAGAAATGATTACCAATTTTCTTGGTGAATTTAATTAACTCTTGGCCTGTTTTTGTTGTTGCCTCAGCGTTGTCTAAATCATAAAACCTAAATACTGGTAAACCCAATACCCCATACATAGAATTCAACACAATCTTCTGAATGTGTTGTCGTCTATTAAAATAACCATATTGATCTTCATCTCCAGCATCACCGAACTTCTTTGCGAGAGCTCTAAACTCTTTTCGTTTATCAAACCACTCTGATAATAGAGTTGGAATTAATCCTTGTTTATCTGTTCTGTATATAATACCATTGTTAGATATCGATACTTGATTATTATCAAAGAAATCTTTTAATTCAACTTCTGTTAATTGACCTTTTTTCTTACCATTCATGTGAACAGAATAAGTTTTATTTTTACCTTTAATAAATTCTTGTGGATTCCAACCTTCAATTTTACCAATCTTAGTTTCGGGTGATATATTCAGACTCATAATAATTGATGGATACATACTTGTAATATCCAAATCATATACCCAATCGTGTCTACCCTTTTGTGGGTCCTGAACATATGCTCCTGTAAATTTACCATCTTTTTTTACATCTTCTCGTGGTGCCTTATTAGGTGCTACAACTCCAAGTTTTTTTAGATAAACTAATATAGCTCCTTCTAAGAATCGAGAATCATATTGTATATCTTCATATGGAACATGACCAACATGACAGATACCTCGAGCGACATCAATGAAGTCTAACTTATCATCAAGTTTCTTTACAATTCTAACATCGTGAATGTTATACTTTACAAAATCATTTAAATGATTTTCATATAGGTCGTTGAGTGTTCCATCATAGGAAATTTTATTTGTTCCAACTTCTGATGCACCGATATCGTCCAATCGATATGATGGTTTAGAACTGAATGTGAAATTCTTATATAGTGCCAAGTAATCTAAACAACTCACACCTGCTATCATAAATCGTTCTCTGTATTTATTCCAATAAACATTAGATATAGGTGAAAGACAATCTGCAACATTTTTACCAACTACTTGCTGTGAACGATTGTAAAGATAAGGTATATCAAAACCATCTATGTTCCAACCTGTTATAATGGTTGGTCGTATTTCTAAGTATTTGGCGAAAAACCTTTGGAGTAACGCAAACTCGTTATCAAAAGTTTCTACGGTTACGTTTTTACCCCATTCATCTGGTTTAAGTTTATTCTGTTCATCAAGAACAAAACACAAATATTGGTCGGTATCACTATCGTGAATCGCGATAGAAGTAATCTTATTTTCTGCCTTTTGTGGACTTGGAAAACCTTCGGTTACTTCTACCTCGATGTCGATTATCATAATACGATGACCTACTGATGGTTCATCACTATTAGTGTACATATCAATAAGAGTTCTCGTTTCAGGATTAATATCACTTTCGTGTAATCCTTCTATGGTCTTATCCCATTTGTATGTCTTTTTTAACCTATCACCATATAGAGAAACATGAGTTCCGTATCCATCTTTCACATAAGCGTACCTTTTGTAAGGTACGATTACGTGACCACTCTTGTCATCCCAAATATGTACTTTGTTCTTACGACTTTCGTAATATATGTTTTGGTACAATGTAACCTCTTAATTTATACTTGATCTTACGGAAAATATCCGAGATAACCAAGTGTTTTCTTGCTAAATTTACTTGAATAATTTCTTCAATTTCTTTTTAGACTTCTTGGCTGCCTTCTTAGCGGCATTTGCTGCTTCATCCGCTTTCTTTTTCGCATCATCTGCTGCTTTCTTAGCGGCTACTTCGGCCTTTTGTTTTGCTTCGGCTGCTGCTTTTGCAACTCGTCTTGCCTGTTCTTCTGCCACTTTCCGTGCCGTTTCTTCTGCTTCCTTCTGAGCTTCTTCTGCCTGTTCTGCTGCAATTTTTGCTACTGCTTCGGCATGTCGTTTTGCTTCAGCCTTTACCTCTGCTATTTCTTTAGCTTCTTTTTCTGCCTTTTCTTTAGCTAATCTCGTTGCAGTATCCCTTGCTGTTTGTGCCGCTCTTTCTACTTTTTCAGCCTCTTCTTTTATTCGTTTTGCTTCTTTTTCTGCCGCCTCTTTAGCTGCAGTAACTGCCTTTTCTGATGCTTCTTTTACTTTTCTTTCAAGTTCAACTTGTTCTTCTAATAATTTCTGTGCCGCTGACTCTTTTAATGCATCTGCTTTTGCAATTTCTTCAAGTACTTTTTTAGAATTTTCTTCTGCAAGTTTTTTAACTTTTAATACTTCTTGTGATATTTCTTCTGATTGTTCTTTTATAGCTGATGTAGATTGAATTCCACCCTTTAGACCTTCACTAATGATTTGCTGAGATGCGTTTGATATAGCCTTTGCTTCCCTCAAAACTTCATTTGTATCTATATCTACATTTAAATCTACATCAAGTCCTACTAATACTGCTGCATCACCACTTATTCCAACACTTACAACACCATCTTCTATAGTTGTGTGTCCTTCTCCACCAACTCCAACTTGTTTTCCAACACTAACTCCACCACCTGCTGTTCCTGTTGCTCCACCTACGGTTTGACTAACTTCACCCTCAACACCAACACTTGCTCCGATTCCTACATCTCCACCTGCTGCTACTCCGTGTTCTCCGACTTGTGCATCTACTGATGCTCCAGCGTGAGTTTCTACATATGCATCTCCTGATGCTTCTCCACCTACTTCAACTCCACCTACTTCTACACTTGCTCCTGCCTCGACACCAACTGATGCCTTTGCTTCGGTTGATACTCCAGCACCTACCTTTACATCTGAACCATCGAATGTTGCTTCTGCATGAGTTTCTGCTTCCATGTGGGCTTCTGCTGTTGCTCCACCATGAACTTCACCACTTACCTCAACTCCACCTACTTCAGTACTTCCTTCTACTGAATCATTCACGTGTGCTTCTACTTCTACTCCAGCATGTGCCTCTAATGATACTCCCTCATCACTTACTTCTGAACTTGCTCCAGCTTCAGCCGTTGCACTTGCTCCAACTTCATCATCACCTACTGATACTGATGCTTTAGCTTCAAGGTGTTGATTGAGTTCATCTATTAAATCTTCTACTGAATGTCGTCTATCTAACTCAATACCGACACCCCTTCCGTATTCTTCTAATTCATCTTTACTCATAGATGAAAAATTTATATCTGCCATTTTATTTCTCCTATTTTAACTACATATTGTTTTGATTAATCTTGTACTAACCTTATATGGATCACAATTAGATGATGGTCGTCTATCTTCTAAATAACCACACCCATCCTGTTCTACTTGCCAAGGAATACGAATAGATGCTCCTCTATCTGAAACTCCATAACGGAATTCTTCTATAGAACAAGTTTCGTGTTCTCCAGTAAGTCTTTGTTCGTTATCTTCTCCATACTCTTTTATATGTTCTTGTGCCACTTCACTTAATCTTTCACAGGCATCAATTATCTCATCATAACCACCATCTTTATCTCTCATAAACCTCGTAGAGAAATTAGTATGACATCCTGCACCATTCCAATCACCACCGATTGGCTTGGGATGTAATGATACCCACAAATCTTTATTTTCACAAATTCTTTCCATTAACCAACGAGCAACCCATAAGTCATCACTCATATGAATAGAACCACCAGCACCAATCTGATATTCCCATTGTCCTAACATTACTTCTGCGTTAGTTCCACAAATACTGATACCGGCATCGATACATGCATTTAAATGTTCTCTTGAAATCTTTTCTCCAATATTCCTACCACAATAATAATCCCCTTGTGGATTAGGTTCTCCAGCTTCTGGCCATCCTAATGGTCTATTGTTTTCGTATAAAGTATACTCTTGTTCAAAGCCTACCCATTCATCTATATCATCATGAAGTTCTGTAATTTCATCTAACTTATGTCTTGTATTTGTTTCGTGTGGTGTATCATCCACATTATAAACTTCACATAATACTATTGAACTATTCTTCTCCAGTGGATTTGGATAAACCCTTACTGGCTTCAACACACAATCGGAATTACTTCCATCAGCCTGTTGTGTTGAACTTCCATCAAATCCCCAAACAGGAATTGAAAAATCTTTATTTTTATTTGAAGTTTTGACTACTTTGGTCTTACTTCTAATCTGTGTTGGACTACAACCATCCAACCATAAATATTCTAATTTATGCATAAGCTTCTCCAAAGCTTGCGTAAAAAATGGGGAGTGTATTTCAACCCCCCAAATTTACTATTTTTAGAAATTAACAGCTAATCCTAAGTTAAAGTATCTTGGTGTTCCAAGAAATACTTCGGCGTTATGTGCTGCGTGCACTTTGTCACCATAACTATTGTATTGACTGTGATCTACTGCATCTTGTACATATACAGCGTCTAAAGCGTTAAACAAGTGAGCTGACAACGAAACATTGTATCCACCAGTAATTGAACTTGGTAGTTTATATGCTGCGTGAATATCAAGTTTTTGATATTTAGGTGCCATCCATACTTGTTCTCTGTCTGCATCATCTACTGAATTACCATCACCATCTGTCGCATCAATATCGTATTCACGAGAGGATGGACTCCAATCAGAGTAATTATTATCATAAATGTTGTATAGAGCTTGAATACTAAGTCCTTTAACAGGAGTTAGAGTTCCACCGAATACAAATGATGTTTGAGGCATATCACCCACTTTTAATTTGTCAAGTGCGTAATTGTACTTGGTTGTTTTCAAACCACTTACATTACCTTGTTCATCATATTCATTTTCTTGATAATTACCACTAGCATCACCATCGAACTGCCATTTACCGAGACTTATTGCTCCATCTAATCTAAACATCGAATGAAGTTGTGAGGATATTTCTATCTCAAGTCCTTGATGTCGTTGATTAATACCACTTAGGAAGATTACATCAGTATCACCTGAATCACCTTGTCCTGTGGTTACGGATTTAGTAAGGTTTCTATCTTTCCAATCTGTATGATAGACATTTGCTTTAACAGCAAATTTCTCAGATTTGAAACTAACACCTGCTTCTGTACTAATGAATTTCTCATTAGCAGGATTAGGTGCAACCGTACCATCAAAGTAAATCACATTATCCATAATAGGTGGTTTTTCGACATATCCAGCGTTAGCAAATACACTAACATTGTCATCTATATCGTAAACTGCTCCACCTTTTGCTTGGAGTGTTGTGATTGATGGTGCCTCGATTAACGAATCAGCGACCGTAAAATGGTCTTGATAAGTATACTTGATATTGGATATACCACCCATACCATAAAGGTTTAAATTATTCAAAGTATAATTACCTTGAAGAAATCCACCTATCCAATCTACCGTAGTATGATTGTGGTATGCTATAATATCACCCAATTCAACTCTCTTACCATCTGAGTAGTTATCGTCTGCGTAATCCATATAGTAATCACCACCTAATAAATCACGAACTTCACGAGCGTGTTCTATTTTAGCAGTTCTCCAATCAATACCAACTTGTACTTCAAAATCATCACTTACTTCATAGTTTAATTTAGAAATTAAACCAAGTGTACTTTGACGATTAATAGAATTACGAAGTATACCTACTGATTGATTATTACCATCACCATGAGTTCTTGGAAGAGCTCTTTTGTCTACATAAACTGTATCAGAATTACCTGAGTTGTATGCAACCAATGTATTCCAATCTCTTGTCCAAGGTGAACGACCATAATAAAATTTATAATCTTCTCCACCTAATGTACCATCTGCATCAAGAGTTGGAATCCTACCATAAGTACCAGTACCACCACCAGATCCACCACTCCAATAAGCTACAGATGAAAGACGAGTCTTTTCATTTATATTTAAGAAATGATTAAGATTAACTAATGGTTTATGAAAGAAGTTTTCTCTTTCATTTAGGAAATTAGGATTGTATCTATCAGTTGTACGGGCTCCGTACATATACCAATATTGTTGTCCTTTATAGTCTGAACTAATAGGTGACCAATTCTGATTAAAGAATCGACCAACATCTTTGAACGAACCATCTTCTCCAAGTGCTGTTTCATCATATCCATCTACACTCGCAGCAAATTCAGCGTCATAAGCACCGATATTCTGTTTGTATAGATTTTGACCATGGCGTTGTGGAGCTCCGAGAGCGTATAATTCAAATCGATTATCCTTATTCAAAGCGTAACTTGCACCAAAATAATATGCCCAAGCGTCTGTCCATGTTTTGTCGATGATTCCATCACCTGTTTTCCGTACTATTGTACCACTTAATGCAAGTTTCTCTCCAATCAAACCACTATTATAATTAAGAGTCGTTTTTAGGAAACCACCTGCACCACCTTCTTGTTTGAACTTACCACCCTTCTCATGTTGAGCAGGATCAGTAATTATGTTCATAGTTCCACCAATCGATGGTGTAGCTAAATTAACAGCTGATAGGCCTCTTTGCATCTGAATTGATTGTGCTGCGTCTGCAACTCCATCCCAATTAGACCAATAAACCCATCCGTTCTCCATATCATTTTGGGGAACACCATTTATCATCACTGCTACATTTCGCTGGTTGAACCCACGAACATTGATACGAGCATCACCCGCACCGCCACCTTGTTGAGTTGCATATACACTTGGTGTAGTATTAAGTGCCATTGGAACATCTTGACTACCAAGACGAAATTCCAATTCTTCCTTATCCACATTAGTGTAAGCAACAGGTGTTTTTTCACCAGCTCTTGAAGCCAAAACCTCAAGTGCCGTCATTGTGAGTGCATTAACTTCTAAATTGAAATTAAGTGTACCCACAATATCACCCACAACAACTTCCGATGTCGTAGATGAGTATCCAATGAATGAAGCAGTTAATGTATATGTGCCTTCAGCTCCAACTTCGATAGTGTATTTACCAGATTCATCTGTTACACCACCCCTATCAGTTCCTTCGACAGCTACATTAGCTCCAATCAATGGTTCACTACCACTATTAACAACTCCAACTATAGATTGCGCGAACAATCCTGTCGTCATTAATAATGATATCATTAGATTACGTATATTCATTTACGTTCTCCTCGTTTTTAGTTAAGACACATTTTTTCACAGGTGTGTCAGCTGCCTGTCCGCTGGTTTTATTGTATGTGAAATTTTAATTAGCATACTCTTGGTCATCATTATCACCCGTTGTAGGAATAATCTCTACATCACAAAAGTCACCATCACAGAATTTTTCTATATTGGCCTCCTCATTATTGATTACTCCAAAGGAGAGTTTTCCAAGTTTCTTAACTTGTCTATTGTATTCTTTTTCATCAATTGATTCGTAAGGCATTTGTTTATATGCACCCAACTCGTGTCTTGGTAAAAGAGATATCCCCTTTAAATGGTACTGATAATAATTTAAAACTTGTGGTATCATTCCACCCTCTGTTTCGGGATTGAATGTTACGGTACAACTTACTTGGTTATCTGCCCAATGTCTTTGTAAGAAAGCAGCTAAACTGAATTGTTCCCATATGGATAATTCACTTACAGTTCTGATTCCCTCACCAACATCTACAGGAACTTCTACAACCATTGTTGTGTCCTCTGAACCAAATGCTGGTTCTACTTTATATCCTGCCTTTTTCATTGGTTCTAATAATTCTGAATGTTTTGAAACCCTTATTCTCCGAATGTAAAACCTTGATTCAGGATAATGTAATCCTGGTGTAGCTCCCGCTAATAACGAAACCGTTCCACTTGGTTTAACCGATGTGGTCTTGATTGACTTTGGTACAGCAAACCAATCAGAGTATTGCTTATCCCATTCTTGAATTGTGTCATATCCTGTCTCCAACCAATTCTTTAATTCGTGTAGTCCTCGTTGAGTAATAAACTGAGCTACTCCACTCACACTACATCCAATTCTTCTGTTTCTCAACATAACTCGATTAGTATCTGACCAATGTGTCTTACCTAATGTTACTGATTTAGCATATAGATAAGCATACTTTAATGTTCTTTGATAATCCTCTAATGAATCGTGGTTATTTGGAAATGTCTCAACTAAACAACATAACTCATAACTTTCTAATGATTGTTCTAAACAAGGATTACCACCCATAACTCTATGGTCTTTATTATCCCCACCATTTTTCATACGAGAATACTTTCTCATATTTTCTAACCAAGCAAATCCTGGTTCACCATTATCTTCAATCCTTTTAGAGGCTTCTGTATAATCCATACCAAGTTCTGCAAAGATTGAATTGTTTGAAGTCCAACCATATTGGTCACGATGTGGATTTACTTTATAATTCTTTAAGTCTAAATATTCTTCATCATAAGGATCACCAAACACAATCTCTGCTGTTCGTCTTACGTTCCCTGCCACGACACATTTACCAATAAGGTTCATTATGTCCACTATAGTTGTTACTGTAATTGGTTCTCCGCCATTCTTTTCTAATACTTTTTTTATATCTATATGGACTTCTTTTAATGGTTCAGGTCCTGAACTAACTCCACCGAAACCTTTGATTGGAACACCTGCAGGTCTAACCTTTGAATAGTCAAACTCGATTGGTGCTTGACCATGAAAGTAAGCCTCTAATAATAATTTTAAAGATTCAACCCAACCCTCACGAGTATCTGGTATTTCATAGACTTGTGTATCTCTACTCTTTTCAACTCCCTTAACTACTATCTCACCGGCACCTTTACAATCAAATCCTACACCAACACCTAACATACTTGCGTCCATAAGGAAACAAAATGGTTTTGAGTAATCTTCTTTGATTGTTGATGTTGATACAAATGCACAATTGTTTAGGGCGGCGTACAAACCTTTTTCTTCGGTTATGGGAGTTCCCATAGCCCAAAGTCCACGGCCGGGTGGCAAAAACTTCATAGTGAATATTCGCTCGTACATATCTTGAGCTGATGCTTGAGCTTGCCACGGATTCCACCCCAATTGATGTTGGTCAATCCAATTCTTTTGCATAGAGTAAGTTCCCTCTACGACTCGTTGAACGGTTTCCCACCATCGTTCATTTTTTCCATCTTCTTTGATTCGTGAGTAGGTTCTCATATAAACCAATTCACCTAATCCATTAAAACCAAAAGGTGCTTTTTTTCTTTTGAACTTGTCTATAAAATTTTCTGATAACTTAAACTTTTCCATCTGTGTGATTTCTCCCATTTTTTAATTTGCTTTCCATAACTTCACCCCATATAAGTATGATATATATTGATTTTTATTCGAAGCCATCGGTATCTTTCTGAGAATTGTTGTACTTGTTTGCTAAAGTCTTTCTCAAATACTCTTGACTATTATCCATTTTCCCTTGTGTACTCTGACCATCTTGTGTATTGGCTTCATAAACATCTATCTTACCAATATTAGTATTAATACTTGATGGAAACGTAATTCCATCAGGACCGAATCTATTTTTTATTACATGAAACCTACCTGTGTTTGCTATTTTATCCTCTACTTTTCTACTAACCGATACTACAAAATCAGCTATCATTACTTTACTATAAGCTTCTGCGACCTTTGTAGCGTCAATTACTTCTTCTTCTAATGAACTACGATTAGCCTGTGAAGCTGTCCATATTGGACAATCCATCTCACCAGCTAATCCTCTTAAATCTTCATAAATATTTTCTAATATATGACGTTTTTCAGTACCAATACCCTTTAAAATATCTGCGTAATCTACAATGATTAAATCAGGTTTTTGTTGTTGAATTTCTATCTGACTCAGATGTGAGGTTAATGTTTGAACCGAAGCACTTTTTGTAGGGAAATACTTAATCAATAATGTTCCCTTGAGTGAATCTATTTTCTTCTTGACATCATCTTGATAAAATTGTATATCTGATGTGGTAATTCCACTAAATACCGTATCGTAACGAAGTCCAACATAATTCTCATTCAACTCCAAAGTATAATGAACTACATTCAATCCCTCTTTGACTGCTGCCGAACCAATTGTTTGTAAACACCAAGATTTACCAATACCTGCTGGTGCAACTACAACTCCAAGTTCTCCTGCACCCAATCCACCATCCATAACCTCATCTATCGGATCCCAACCTGTTTTTACCGTAACCCTTGCTGATTGGTTTAATCTTTCCTCTATACCAACTATATAATCATGTCCTAAATCTCTGTCTGCACCCGCCTTCATTGCATTATCTACAAGTTTTTTAATTTGGTCATATTGACCAACTTCAATCAAATCCACACTATCCATAATAGCATGTTTCATAACTTGATTTCTACAAAACTCTAATGTTTGCTCTTGAACAAACTTTAAATCGGTTGATTTTATATTTCTCCAACTTTCTTTTAAGTTATCTACTACTGAAACTTGTAAAATTTCATTTTCCACCTCATCTATCTTGACTTTCATCACTTCAAGTGTTGGTGTGGTTTTATACTCAAAGAAATAATCTCTTATAGTTTTACATAACCATTTATTTGAGTCACTATCAAAATAATCTGGTTCTAAAATATCTGATATGGTTTGTATAAATTTTTTATCGGATACTAAAGATGATATTATTTTAGATTGGAAAACGTGACCGAATTGGGATAAGGTTGATCTATCACTCATTGATTAAAACCACTCATTTATTACTAATCCTGCTGGATTTTCTGCTTTTTTGATTCGAGCCTTTAGTATTTCATAATACTCTTTTTCTCTTTCAATAAGTATGTAATTCCTTTCTGAAAACACACAACTAATTGCTGTTGTTCCACTTCCCCCAAACGGATCCAATACTACATCACCTTTACGACTACCAAGTGTAACTAAGTAACTCATCAAGGTTGTTGGTTTTACGGTTGGATGAATATTTTGTGATGGCTGTGTGGTAAATTTTTTCTCCACACCTTTCATATCGGTGCTCGGTTTATCACTTTGACCATTAAATATTTTTTCTTGTTTTTCAAATTTTTCTAATCCATCATTCTTTTCAGATTTACTCGCCTTTGGAACTATCAAAAATGGAAATGTTCGTTTAACCTCATTTGGTAATTTCTGAAGTCTATCTTCCCACCAAGCATCTAAACTATAATATCTACTGAAATCTTCTTCCAATGTATCATCACTCACCAACAAGTTAGCTGCAAATCTACCTAATGGACTTGACTCTCTCTTGTGTTCACTATTCCATTCTCTTTCAGGTGACCATTCTACACCTTTAGGTTGTTCCCAATGCTCATCTTCACTCTGAAATGGTATTCTACAATCATCTAACCAAGTAATACCTTTTTGATTATCAAGTGCCTGGTCTAAGTATCCTTTTTGTTCTAATGGTTTCATTGCCACGATCACGACTTCTACTGCAGGTTTTGGTTGGTATCCTGCGTAACTTCCATCAAGTTTCTTGGCTTCGTCTGACTTTGGTTCTGTTATATCTGGTGTTCTTCGTTCTTGATTTTCTCCATCTTTCCAATTATTATAAGTAGATAATTCTTGTCCACCTTCAGGTGTTTTATATTTTCCAACTACTTCTCGTTCTGCACCTAATCTCTTATCAACTGCCTTTCCCATGTTCATTGCCTTTGGAAAACCTGTAGCGTATGTCCAATAGATTGGTGTAAAACTCACATCAAATCCAGCCTCTTGTAAAGTCTGAACCATAACCATTTGAACATCACTTCTTGGTGCACTCATTACAAATGCAAATCCACCTGGTTTTACAACTCTCAATGATTCTTCCCATATAGGAACAAAGAACTCTTTCATACCATATGTGGATTTCTTCATACCAGGACTCATCCAACCTACTGTTTGAGATTCAGTAGATTGTTTTTCTTGAAATGTATCCCAATGTTTGCCCATAAATCCATATCCGTATGGTGGATCTGTACAAAGTAAATCTATTGAATTATCATCGAGTTTTTTCAGTTCTTCTAAACAATCTCCATTAATTGTTTTACTGGTCGCCATACATTTTTCTCCTCTTTTCCTTTCTTCGTTGTTCTATCTTCTTCAATCTATACCTTTCCTTAGCCTTTTTGAGAATCTTCTCTTTATTGCGCAAGTAGTGATCCATCTGCCACTTTCGTTGAGCTTCGAGTCTTTCCTCTTCGGTATAGTATTTCTTTTTTCTACCCATTGTTTATTTTAGCAAACCTATTGAGTTGAGTCCAAGTTTGCATAATCCAACTTTCCATATTTGGTAGGGCACCATACATCCTATCCTCTATAAACATCTTCTGAAAGATTGGTTTATTTAGTTCAGGTATTTTACCATTTACTATGTCATTAATCTTTAATTTGGCACCACCACTAATATCCACATCTGATAGTTGCATCAATCTGTGATTAATATCTATGACATCTTGATTATCAAGTATTAGATTGTAAAATCTCTCTCCTTGATGTTTTTGTGCTTCTTTAATTACATCATCATATGATATAACCTTTCCTTCTGTACCTAAATCAGGAAAATGTTTTAATAAGGTTTTAACACCAATACCTTTTACCCCTTTAATATTATCGGAAGTATCACCTTCAAAAACTCTACTCAATAGTAGGTTCTCTGATGTTACATTGTATTCCTCTAATATCTTTTCAGGATTGTAAAGTTTCTTCTTAGTGGGTGACCAAACCGAAATTCTGTCATTTACTAATTGCAAGAAATCTTTATCGGTTGACATGATAACAACATTACTCTTAGGTAGTAATTGTTTTGCTGCATATCCTATAGCATCATCTGCTTCAATATTATCGATGGACATTATACTCAAAGGTAACTTCTCTAAGTATTCCACACAACGAGATAATTGCATCATCATTGATTGTCGTTCATCTTCAATATTTTCAAAATCGTTCACACGATTAAGTCTGATTCTTTCTGTTCTTCGTTTCGCTTTATATTCAGGATAAAGTTTACGGCGGCGATTACTCCCACCTCTACCATCAAAACAAATGATGGTTCGGGTAGGAGCTAACATTTTTACTGCGTAACCAACTGACTTTAAAAAACCAACTATTCCACCAATGTGAATTCCATCCTCATTAGTAGTTGGTATAACACTAAATACTCTTATAAAGGTATTTAAGCCATCTATTATCAGTACTTTTTCATTGGGATTTGATGTGTTAGTTTCACCGCCGTGTTTCTTTATTTCGTCAAGAATAGAAAGGTATTTTCCATTATTCATCACCGACCACTTCATTTGTGTACACTACATCATCAATACCCATATCTTTCGTTTGGTATTTTAATATAGATGCTTCACAGATTAAATCGTAAAGGTGTTCTTTTAGTCCATCATTTTCTTCTAATTTTACTTCAAAGTCCTTAGATTGAAATTTGATATCCTTACCTTTATATTCTAAAGTGTACCAAGCTCCAGCAATTTTCAAGAGTTTATGTTCTTTCAAAACCGTTAACCAACTTCCCATATCATCTATACCACTATCGAAGTATAAATTGAAATCGGCATGTCGTAAAGGTGGTCCCAAACGATTCTTGATAATCTGGCATCGAGTTTTCATACCCAATACATTTTTTGCTGTATCTTTGATTTGTCCCATATTCTTTAAACGAATACGAGTTGATGAGTGAAATGGTAATGCCT
>Ga0209337_1001440_pt1 | contig 17993 bp, 12 predicted proteins | sample LinPmetageLP53_FD_184044 | JGI IMG/M metagenome (GOLD analysis project Ga0209337, IMG submission 184044) | Marine viral communities from the Pacific Ocean - LP-53 (SPAdes) (version 2) | ecosystem: Environmental > Aquatic > Marine > Oceanic | place: Pacific Ocean | collected 2010-02-08 | reverse complement strand
CAACCCCAGCCAACGCACCAAGAATAAACGTCATTACTTAGCAGCATCCCAAGGCAGACCAGCAGCTTTGGTTGGAGCGCGTTGCTCATCAATCTGCCCCTGCAGTGCCTTTTCAACTTCAGTGACCTTTTCTGCAGTCAAGGTTGCTTTTACCCAGCCAACAACGACTTCAGAAGTCAAGTCGGCAAAAGCAACTAGCGTGTCAGGACGCTCAAAGTTGATGCTTCCATACGCACCAGCAGAGTAAACGTTATCTACAGCTGAAATGGTGTAATGAGCAGCGAAAACAAAACCGTCGGATGTTTCACGATCCAGGTTGGCAATCGCCCAAGTGAAAGTTGTAGCCATGGTTAAGCCTTGCCTGCGGTGATTGCGGAGCTTAAAGGCGCAAGGTCTTCTGTTGTCCAGTAGTCCTTAGCGACCATAAGCTCAAGGTGTTCGACATTTCGACTCACCGTGTTTTGTTCTTCGGTGGTGCGGCTTTCTTGAGCCGCTAAAGCGTTGATTAAATTTACGCTGTCCATTGCTGCAGAATAATGTCCTGCAATTTCTTCAGCGGTCAGGGTGTCAGACATCAGGGCTAGGAAGGTTTAACGGGCCAAGTTGGACTTGCAGGATCGCTAGTGTTAGCAGGCAGGTCGCGCAAAGCCTGACGATATGTTTGCATATCTGCGCTCATCGTAACGTCAGACAATCCTAAATAATCAGTGGCAGCCAAAAGCCTGTCGCGTTCGGCTCGAATTGCTGCCATCTGCTCTACAGGCAAGACATCACGGGCATAAGTTTCTTTCTCTGCGTTCCATGCAGCCACCTCATCGTCTGTCATTGGCACGACAACGCCATTTACCATTTTGTCCATCTTGATTTCCTACGATGTTTTAATACCATACACCGATATTGTACCGCCTGCAAAGGCAGCATTGCTTCCAAATAATTGAAAAGAATCTTGTGCAGCTAGTGTTTTATGGCAAGCAACCTTGTTTGTCTCGTAGATCGTGTGACGATGATTGTGCACTCCAATGCCCCGCCCATCGAATAGGGTCATCTCAGTCTGATTTAGACTCGAAACAAGCACTTCACCAGCAAGAGTACGTCCAAATTGATTAAAGCCAATTAGCATGATTTTATCAGTTGTCGTCGCACTGGCCTCCATATAATTGCTGCCAGTATCAATTGTGCCACCACTCCCGACTCGTATGTACACAATACCAGTGTTAAATGTATTCAGATTAAAGATAATTTTGTATTGATTGTATCCAGTTATGCTAGTAAAATTTATTGTAGAAGCAGCCGACGCTAGTGTGGTGCTAGAGACTAACTCTAGTTTTCCACCACCGCCACCACCACCAGCAGCAGCAAGAGTAATCTTCCCCGCTGATGAGCTGTAAGTTAAAACATCTCCGTCAGATGCTCCAGACTGCAATCCAGGAATACGCAGACTGTTAATAGATGCGTTTCCTAAAGTAATCTCGTTGCTAACTGTTGCGGCACTTGCGTCTGCACCATTGCCTAAAAGAATGTTATTGCTGCCAGTAGTAATATTATCGCCAGCGGTGTATCCAATTGCTGTGTTGTTAGTACCAGTGGTGCTGGTATGAAGGGCATTGCCTCCAAGGGCCACATTTTGACCACCAGTTGTGCTGTTATAAAGGGCACTTTTACCAACGGCTACAGCATCGCTTCCTGTCTGAACTCGTAAAGCATTAGTTCCAAGAGCCGTGCAATTATTGCCACTGGTAAGTGAAGAAAGAGCATCCTTTCCAACCCCTACGTTGTTAGCCCCAGAAGTGCTTGCACCAAGAGCATCGTCGCCAAACGCTGTATTGCTTGAAACGTTACCCGCGCCACGGCCAACTGTTAATGAGTTAACTACTATGTCTGTTGAAAACGGTGAGCCACCACCGCCACCACCAGCAACTGCTGCAGTAACAAATGCTGTAGTAGCTAATTGTGTTGTATTAGTGCCGCTACCAGCAGTAGGAGCTGCAGGCGTTCCAGTAAAAGTAGGAGAGGCTGTTACAAACGCTGTTGTAGCAATTTGAGTTGTGCTTGTCCCGCTACCCGCAGTAGGCGCTGCTGGAACTCCAGTAAACGTAGGAGAAGCTAGGTTTGCTTTGCCACTTACATCAGGAACAGCGGCTGTTACAAATGCTGTAGTAGCTAGTTGTGTTGTATTAGTACCGCCACTTGCAGTAGGAGCTGCTGGTGTGCCGGTAAATGTAGGCGAAGCTAGATCAGCCTTACCGCTGACATTAGGAACAGCGGCTGTTACAAACGCTGTTGTAGCAATTTGAGTTGTGTTTGTCCCGCTACTCGCAGTAGGAGCTGCTGGGGTGCCAGTGAATGTAGGAGAAGCTAGGTCTGCTTTGCCACTGACACTAGGAACAGCTGCTGTTACAAAAGCTGTTGTAGCAACCTGAGTAGTATTTGTTCCACTGTTTGCTGTAGGAGCAGTGACTACGCCAGCAAACGTGGCGCCGCCGTTTGCATTTAGCGAGATGTTTGGTGCTGAGGGTAGGGTGCCGCCAATGTGGACATCGCCCGAGCTATCAACAACAACTCGTTGCGTTCCAGAAGTTGTAATCGCTAATGAATCCGCTCCAGGTGAAAAGATTCCAGTATTAGTATCGCTCCCAGGCAGCAAGCTTGGTGCGGATTCACTACCAAGCGGAAAACTAACTTTGCCATTGGCATTAATGATTCCAGTTGTTGTAATAGCCTGACTACCAAAATCAGGACTAACTTTCGTACCAGCAATCGCTGCAGACGCATTAATGTCTGCGTTAACAATAGAACCATCAACGATATTGGCTGAGGCTACGGTGATCCCAGTGGGAAGAGCACCTGTAGCTAGCTTGCTTAGACCAATAGCGGCACTAGCATTGACGTCTGCATTGACAATAGTACCGTCAACAATCATCGCGCTAGTAACACTTCCTGTATCGCCAGTTGTTAATACCGTTCCAGTGACATTCGGCAGCGTAATTGTGCGGTCTGCTGTTGGATTTGCAACCGTTAACGTAGTTTCATGCTCATCGGCTGTTGAACCTTCAAATACAATATTTGCGTTATTAAAAAGTAGATCGCCGGTCATTGTGTCGCCAGTGGCATTCACAAATTCATCAGCCTCACTGCGCCATGCAGTGCCGTCATAAATCTTTAGTACATACCTCCCCCCTGTGTTGTCAAGCCACATTTCTCCTTTTTCATTGCCCTGTTGGCCACTAACCGTGCCTGTGCCAGTTGTTGTGCCACTTGCCGTAAAGACAACACCAACCGCATTTGAGCCCGCACCAACAGTCGTAAAATCTGACGTCCCAACCGTCAGGATTTGATAAGCAGTGCCGGAGACCAACGCCGTTGCAGCCGTACTGGCTGGCGAAGCATTAGGTGCGGTCGAACCAATATGAACTGGACCAACTTTGACTAGATCGCCATTGCTGTTTTTAAAGAACAGACCAGGGCTATCAAGATTAGTGTTGACAGCAAGCTGCCCATCCGACATTGCGGTTGCGATAGGACGCTTATTTGCTGTGCCAGAACGCAAGTGCTGTAGAGCCATCCTTAATACCTGTTGCCAGGCCGGAAATTATGGCTCTATCTTACGAGACTCAAAAACTGCCGTCATCCAGCTGACTGGTTAAAGCAACCGTTCCAGTCAAATCAGGCAACGTCACAACACGATCTGCTGTTGGATCGGCAACCGCCAAAGTTGTTTCAAAATCATCAGGGCTGGCACCCTCAAATGCCAGTGATGCGTTTTCGTCAAACAACAATTGACCGCTAATCGTGCCGCCAGCTTTTGGTAATGCCAGTGCAGCCAAGTCATACGCTGTCTTGACCCCATTTGGTGTGGCAGCAGTTGTTGTACTAGAACTTGCAACGCCATCAGTCAGCTGCAGGACACCAACTGCACTTGTCGTACCAGTTGTGATTGAAATTGCAGGCGTTGTTGTTCCAGTTGCAATCTGAATTGGAGCGGTGCCGGTGACGCTAGTAACAGTGCCAGCCTGATTAGCAACCCACTCAAGGCCAGTTGTCTCACTGCTATTAGCGCTGAGGACGTAGCCATTAGTTCCAACACCAAGCTTGGCCAGAGTTGTTGCTGCTGTTGAAACGATCAGATCGCCCTTTGTATAAGAGGCAATCCCAGTACCTCCACGAGGTACAGCCAGCATTCCACTGGTCAGGTTGGTAGCAATACGGAATTGGGTACTGACTTCCTCAAGAGCTAGCTGTACGTTTGTGCTGGTAAGATTTGCCGCAGGGGAAAATGAAACATTATTAGCTGTTTGCGCCGTATAAGTAGACGAAACATCGATTTCAATCCAACTTGTTCCGTCTGATAAAAGGATGTCAGGCGGAGAAAGCAATACTTGAGGCGCTGGTGCTGTTCCCGTGCCACCAATCGCGACAACAAGATAATAATTTGAGTTTTCTGAATCTGGAGAAGGCAAAGCATTGCCAACACCTAGTCCTAAAGCAGAACCTTCCCCAGTAACACTTGCGATTTTGTTTGTTGTTGCGTTGTAAGTACCAGCAAGAATAATTGCACCAGCTGAAATGCCAAGCGGTTGCCAAACGTTGCCGTCCCAGACAAAAAAGTTTTTTTCAAGCGGGTTGAAGAATAACTGTCCTTTAAATGCAGCAGTTGGCAAGGATTCGCCAAATGTAGTAACAGAACTGTCGGCAAGCTTAATTGCAGTGATTGCGCTATTAGCAATCTGAGTGGTTGAAAACTCACCTGTTGTAATTTTTGCTGCATCAAGGACAGGAATATCAGCCGCAAGCAAGGCAGTTGCTGCAGTAATATGACCTTGAGCGTCAAATGTAACTCCGCTAACTGTTGCTCCAGTTACGGAATTACTATGATTTAATGTTCCACTTGTGACTGCTAAGCCTGTTCCAGGCTGAATAATCCCCTTTGCAGATGCTGTTGCCTCAGGCAAGTCAGTTGGCAGCAAACTGCGGAACGTTGGTGCGGCATCCGCTCCAGTAGCTGGACCCACAAATACACTTGCTGCAACTTGCGTATCAAGTGACAGCGAAAGATCAGTTGTAAATGCAGTTGGGTTGCTAACAACAACAGCGAATGGGGTTGATTCTGTAACTGTTATTGATTGAATGCCAGCCTCTTGTGACCAAGCTGATCCGCTCCAGCGATACGCGATGCTTGTACTGGTGTTATACCAACCTTGGCCTATGTAATCACCTGTTCCTGAAGGAGTAGCACTGCTAACAATGCAGGTCGCTTGATCACCAATTTTTTCTGCAATAACTGAACTGGCGTGAAGCTTTCCACTTGTTACCGAGCTGGTTCCGAGGTTCGCTTCAAGAACAATGTCATTGGCAAGTGCTGTTGCAAACGATCCAGTGCCGCTGCCTGTTACGGCCCCAGTCAATGTAATTGTTTGATCGCCAGTATTTGTTCCGCTACTGGTTCCGCTAAACACTGAACCATCTGTCCAGGTTCCATTAGCAACGGCTAAATTCCCAAGGCCTAGTGTGGCGCGTTGGTCAGCTGCCGCCCCATCATTAAGTAAAGCTCGACCAGCCGCAGTGCAAGCTATTTCTTCAATTAAACCGCCGCCTACAGAGCTCCGGCCAAGAATTATGTCAGTGCTGGCTGTGTTTTGAATTTTGTCATAGGTGACAGCGTCACTGGCAATAGCTGCACTGTTAACAACTCCAGCGGCAAAGCTTGTTGCAAATGATCCTGTGCCCGTGCCTGTGACAACACCGCTCAAGGTAATTGTCTGATCACCCGTGTTAGTGCCGGTACTTGCGCCTGAATGTGAACCACTGAAAGTGCCATCTTGCGTGGCTAACGTTCCAAGTCCTAATGTTGCTCTTTGTTCTCCAGTATTGGCATCAGCAATTAACGCACGGCCTACAGGAGTACAACTAATCTGCTCAATTGTGCCTGAACCGCCAGATGCACGGCCTAAAAGTACATCAGCAGACGTGGTGTCCTGCAGCTTGTCGTAAGTGACTGCGTCTGACGCAATATTATTTGTCTGAACAATGTTTGAAGAAAGGCTGGTTGCAAAAGATCCGGTGCCAGTACCTGTAACTGCGCCAGTAAGCTCAATTGTTTGATCGCCTGTATTAGTGCCTGAACTCGTACCTGAATGAGTGCCAGCAACTGTGGCGCTTTGTGTGGCTAACGTTCCAAGGCCCAGAGTTGCTCTTTGAGCAGCAGCATCAGCGTCGTCAATTAACGCCCGACCTGCGGCAGTACAATCAATCTGCTCAATTACGCCAGAACCACTAGATTCTCGACCTAAAATTACATCAGTTGTTGTTACATTTTGAATTTTTTCATAAGTAACGGCATCGTTGACAATGTTTGCTTCGTCAACAATCCCTGCTGCGAGTGTTGTCGCGAATGAACCTGTACCTGTACCGGTAACAGCTCCCGTCAGTGCGATCGTTTGATCACCAGTGTTAGTGCCGGAGCTTGTGCCCGAATGCGTTCCAGCAAAGGTTCCGTTTTGTGTTGCTAACGTCCCAAGACCAAGCGTGGTGCGTTGAGTTGCGGCATCAGTGTCAGCAAGCAGCGCCCTGCCTGCTGCAGTTAATGAAAAGACATTATATGTGTTAGGTGCAATCGCATAAATGCCTTGGTCTGCGGCAGTCGTTAATGCTGCTATTGACTGCAGGCCAGCGTCATAAGCCTGGACATTGGTGCCTATTGCTATACCAAGATTTACCCGTGCATTGGCTGCATCACTTGCTCCCGTTCCACCATCCGCAATGGTGATGTCTGTAATGCCAGTGATCGTGCCACTGGTAACGGTCAGGTTTGTAAGGGTTGATCCGTCAGCATTAAGCGTGGCAATCGTGCCAAGACCTAACGTTGTTCGTTGAGCTGCAGCACTTAAGTCATCTAGTAACGCTCGGCCTGCAGCGGTACAAACAATTTCCTCAATAATTCCAGCGTTTGCGCTGCTCCGTCCCAGCAAACGATCAGTGGCCGTAACGTTTTGAACCTTGGCATAGGTAATTGCGTCGTCGGCAATCGAAGCTGTGCCTAGCTTTGTCGTACTGCTTTGATCAAGCTTGTTTAGGTCAATGGTGTTGGCGTCGAGCAGGTCAAAACCAGCTTCAACAAGGTTTTTTACAGTAACCTTCTTGGTCTCGGAACCGCTAATGTCCGCAATAGGCAGAACGTCTACTGCTGCAACCCCAGCCTTGGACAGCTCGTTAAGCTGCGTAATTCGTTGGTCAGCCAAGGCTCAGCTCCTTACGCCAGGGGTACGTGCGTTTAGTTTAATCCGTAACTTCCGTCAACAGGAAATTGAGAGACTGCTCTTGACGGATTCGATCGTCATCTTCTTTCAGCAGGTACTCGGCAAACGTGCCAACCACAAGCTTTAACTCGCCGGTCGTCACAAAATCCAAAGTGCATCTAATTGCGTCATCTAGGTCAACTGAAACGCCAGAATTGGTGACAACAGCAGTGAGAGAGTAAAAAATGCTCTGCTCTGTTGGGCTTAAATCGTTATCAACTAAATGAAGGAAAAGGTCAAAGGCACAGCCTAAATCTAACCTTTGTATCAACTGAAGCATCAAGAGTGACGTCTCCTTTGCGCTATTAGTCGCATTGTTAAAAATGCACTCAATACGCCCGCTGCCACTAATCAAGCCAGCATTGTATTGATTCTTAAACTTGTCCGAAAGCGTTGTTGTGTCAACTTGCTCACGACTGGCGTTAAATTCGTAGTTCGTGACATCGCCAAGGATGTTAGAGCCGACGTCTATAACAGCAATTGTTATCGCAATAGGATCTCCCGTAAACGATTGCAAGGCAACTTCGTTTACCCGATTATTATTTACAGCATCAGCAAATGTCGGGTATAAGCGCAAGCCACCAGCAGCATTTACATTTACAAAAGCACCAAAAGTGTCTTCTATTGCTCCAGAAGACCAGTTAGAGGCTGGAATGAACAAAAGATTACGTGCGTCACTTGTCCCAATATCAACCTTGTCTCCTGTAAAAAGATTGTCTACCCCGCTTGACGTCCCAATGCGGCTAAGCGTCGTACTGATGTCGTCGCTAGAAACTTGCTCCGCTAAATTGCCTAAAACAATTTGCGTTCCACGACGTAACCGGATATTGCCTTGGCTGCCAAGAAAAAACGTCATGAACTAATAACTTGAATAAAGTCGCCGTCAACCGTAAAATTAATTGGAACAACACTTAGCTCACCAGTCGAAACTGAAATGCTTGCAGATGTGATGTAAGCGTTAAATTTAATGTCGTCTAAGTCCCCCGTTCCAACGTTTAGCTCCATAAGCACCCTGTCACTTGTCTCGATAGAGCCAGTCTTGTGAATCTTTGATAGCAACTTTGTAAACTCAGTAAAGCTTGCACTCTCCCCTCCATCAAGCCTGTAGTACATCAAAGTTGCGCTACCTGTTGCGCTCTTGACTCCAGGAGTAAAGGTATTGCTTGCGCTGTCAATAGTGTTGGTGCTCAGCAACTCAAGCGTGGTCTCTACAGACCAGTCACGAATCTTAGCGACAGGTTTGCTGTCGAAGACCAATGAGCCACTGCGTCCGGTGTAGAAGGCCATTACTTCGCTAGGCTTGGAACATTGTTTTTATACTAGCTCACATCAAACTCGGTGGACCTAAAGTCTGCAACATAAGCGCGGTCCTCATCATCGCACGGATACTCGACAGCCCTTACCGTCACCTCTCCATCCTGATCCATTTCTACTTCCGTGATGCGGAACACACGCTTCTTTCCCGGATCAATCCCCATCACATACAGGTTTTGTGCGTTCTCACTAAGCTGAGAGGCAACTCCGCCTGACACTGCTACTAAGTCTCTAGCGTGCACCTTGCTATCGTTTCGATCGTAAATTAAAAAGCTATAAGTTCCGTCTTCAATTTTATCTTGCAATGGCGAATTTAAAATTCCGTCCGTACCAATAACGCCGGAAGACCGTCTTTCCCAGTTAGTAAGACCAATGTCTACATAAATAAAGGCTCCAGGCTCAACTGGATTATTTGAAGGGAACGTCTTAAACTCAACGCCACGCCTGATAAATTTACGCTGGTTGACAAGCATCTTGCCAAATAAAATTGCTTGCTGCCTGCTCGTAATAAAACTACTTGCGTCAAACGTTTCTTTAATTGCTTTGTTTACATTAGTGTTTTTTCTTTTAACTTGAACTGTTCTTTTACGCTGAAAAACCGTTTCTGTGTATTCTTCTCTGTAAACAACACTTGCAATTAAGTCTTGAGTACTTGCGCCATAATCTAGAAACTCTTCCTTGTAAGAATTTTCCAGTATGTTTCCTGTCGTGAACAATGCGGAAATAGCCAGAGAGATGGGGCGTCCATCGTCTTCGGCTGCTCTGCCACTTCCGGTTACGGGCACAACGGGAACTAGAGTTTCTTTGCCATTTTTTCGCGCAAACTCAAGCAAGCTAAAAGGAGCATTGCTTACCCAGAACTCGCGCCAAGACGAGTCATCAGCAATTACACAATCCATAAACAAGCTAATGCTTGTCGGCGTCTCATTGTCTTCAAAGTGACCAGGCAGATTATTTTGTCGGCAGAATCTTTTTGCAAGCTTAAGGCTATCTTGATCTAAAACAGACTTTGGCGCGTATTTGCCAATTCCATTTTGTTTGTCAAGGACGGTGTCCACAAAAATGTCAGGGGCATAGCTTGTGCTTGCAGTGGGTAGGCTGTCAAAATCGTCCACTGTATAACTTGTTTTACCTTCCTCCACAAATGCACTCACATTACGCAAATCTTGAACATTTTGACCGGCAAACATGCTTAATCCAAGCATTGAAAGGTCGTTGTAGATTCCTTTGGTACTTTGGATCTGTTGTTCAGTTACAGCGGTTAATGACATTTCGGGGCCATTCTCAAGGCTAAACTGAATTTGAGTGTCAGTGTTAACCGAAAATACGTCCCACTCATTTATAAGCTCAGGCCCACGCTCTATAAGATATGGCTTGTTCTGTCTCTTTTTCTCCTCTATGTCTATTTCTGAGCCTTTGTACCATACAATTACGGAGTCAACAGCGTTTTTTGTAGACTTGCTTGTTTCGTTGCTGTTTAAAACAACAATCTTTTTTTGGCCGCTTAACCTAAGCTCAGAATCTACGTCATAGACAGGTTCGAGCTTAAAAGCATACCTGTCACGACTTGGGGAAAGAAAATTAAAATCATTGTACGCATCGCTTTCTGAACCTTGGCGCAAAGAAAAAAGCACTGGATGTACTGTATAGCTCTTGTCTGATCCTTTCTTGTAGGAAAACCTAAAGAAAGCTTGGCGCACATGTATCCCGTTGTCGCCTCTTGAATATTTTTTTGGCGCTGGTTCCTCGCCATATTTTTTTTCACGGCCAGATATGCGTCTAAACAATTTTGATTTAATTGAAAACTTAACTTGGTCAATTTTGCTTATCGTTTCGTATGCCGCTGATTCTGCTTTTACTAAAGCTTTAACAAAAAAATGATTGTCAGCGGCGGCAATGCAGTCATCCCAGTCCTCTAAGGTTCCTTTAATACGTCTCAAAGCATTTTCTTTTAACGCTATTAATTCAGTAAAACCGCTTTCAATAGCTCTTCTGCCAGCAGGATCCTCAGTCTTGCGTTTACTGCCTCCCAACTCGCTAATACGCTCCTCGGTCTGCTCTATACCACCAGCACCAAACCTTTCGTTGAGAAAAGTACTTCTAAATGCGGGGTCGGTTATCCGAGTTCCGTTATCATAGACATGCTCCCCTGGATAATCTTCTAATTGCTCAATTATCCAATCTCTAGCCTCATCTTCGAGTTTTTTAACTCTACCCACTATGCGTTCTTGAATATCTGAGATCTTTTTTGACAATTGCTGTGCGCTCTGCCTTGGCTGAAGACTTCCCTGGTTGTTGCTTTTTGTTAGCTTGTCAAGGCTCACAAATCGCCTCTGGCCTGCATTTCCCTGTCCTATTCTTACCTGAGCGGGTTCCCATACACTCTCACCCGCAATTGTTTGCTTTATCTGATACGACCTGTATGGGTTAGTTTTTAGCTCTTTGTTTATCTGTGCTCGAAAATTTTCAAACTTGTTCTGAAATCTGTCTAATTTTTCGTTTAGTTTTAGCAGTGAGTTGTTAGTAAGGTCGCCTACTGTTCTGTCGTGTTCAAGTGCACTAAATATAACCATAGGCAAGCTTGCACTAGGCTGATTAGTCCCGTTGTTAAAAGGAGATTCCTTAATATGTCCATCTTTCCCTATCTTATTGGGTATGTATAGCCAAGTATGCACATCGTCGTATTCGCCTTTCCTTACTCTTCGCCTTAGTCTTTTTAGTTTTGTCCTGTCACTCTCTAGCTCCTTGATTAATGCGTCTCTGTTGATAGTTGGGAAACTGACGTCGCTTTGCAACTCTTTTGTGTATTTTATTGATCCGTTAGTATCAATTGTGTAAGACTTTTTTTGGTCTAGTTCGTTAATCCACATAACCTTAAGAGGCGCTTCAAAGTCGTAATTAAGAGTGCAATGGCCTATCTTAAAATTTTTATTAGCGAATCCAGTTGTATTGTACTGGTCTTTAACGTTTTTGCTAATTTGTTCTTTCTTCCTAAACTGTATCGTTGGTGAATCTGGAAGATCATTGCCTTCATCGTCAAAACGACGGAGGCCGACCGGCTGAGTTTCTTCAGGAACAGGTTCTTCATCATCAACTATGTCTCGCAATATTTTTAAATGCGCCATAAGTTTTTTCTTTTCGTTCTTTGCCTCTTGGACAGGTGACACTTCGTTGTATGGAGCGGTTGGGCAAAAGCCCCTCTCTACACACCTAAACCTTACGTTTACGTCATCATTGTCAATATCTTTAGAGCCTCCAAAACTAAGTAAACGAAATTTTGCAGATCCCAACATATAAGTGCTTCCAAAGTCCAAAGCATTTACTGATTGACGGCGAAGATTAACGGCTAAAGGAACTGCGTCTGTCTCGCCAGCGTTGGCAGAAAACTGTCCATTTGAGATTCCGCCTCTGTAACCTTTAGATTGAAATCTAACTAGGATTTCGCTGCCTTCTTTGTACTGAAAACTTGGATTTGTCCAGTCAAGTTGTTCTAGTTCAATTCCGTTAAGAGCATCCTGCTCTTCGCCTTCGCTATCCCTTGTCACCATCTCTACGTTGACAGGGATAGGGTCGTAAACGCCAAGAGACGATGAAGTCGTAGGAGAATATGCTTGGCTAAATCCTGCTGTTCCACCTCTGTCAGTAATCGTAACAACTTGACAAACTGCCTGATTATTGTCACGCTTCAAGTCTTGTGGATAAAAGCGGAGATCACCTCCTCTGGTCGAAAAATCATTAAATACTGGATGTTTGCCCTTACCTCCGCTCTTATAAAATAAAAAAACTGTCGCTGGGTCTAACTGCTCAATTGAAAGAGAACCAAAAGCAGTTCTTTTGGTACTAAGATTCAGTATTTCTGCCGCACCAAGAACAAACAGCAGCTGTATGAACTGCGATGAACCATAATTATCCACTGACGACCAAACTAAAGAACCGCTAACACGAACTCCTCCCGATGGATTGTCGTTTATGCTGGTGTAGACAAGGTTTGCTGGGTCGCCATAAGACGCAAGCTCTGGGGCGCTATTAAAACCAGAAGAGGGCGCAAAACGTTGCTGCCTATTCCTTCGTTTGTTGTTAGCACCTAGATCAGGAATGTTTGGTTTGGGCGCTAATAGTGCCGCTCCAACCTGAAACAGAATCCCAACAACCGTTAGGACAAGCGCAATCGTTCCCACTTCATTCCTAACGTCAAGCGCACTGCCAGCTTTTGGATCCTTATATTCCTGCTGTAGCGCAACAAACTCCAGATACTCTTCCTTGCTTACCCCCAGCGCTTCAATCAGCTGGTACTCGTAAGGCAGCAGTCTCCGATCCATCAGTTCAACCAGAAATAATGTGCATTGACGCGCTCAACTGGAACGCAAACAACTTGGCCGCCAGGAGCAAGACAGATCAAACCCTGATCAGTCACCGTCCCAAGCGCAGCATTGTTTGGCTCAGCAAGCAAAACGGCAGCACCAACTTTTGGTATCTTAAGCCGCTTCCCGCTTTGAAGTAACCACCGAGCCATCTGACTTGGTTTAAGTGTTTCGGCTGAGTACAGCCAGTAAACCCAACAAAACTGCTCTTTGTAATCCGACAACCCAAGCCGTGAACGGATTTCACAAAGCAACTGAAAGCAATCAGTCTTATTTCGTCCGTCTGCTGGGTGTGCGCCCCAGCAATATTCCAGCCCGATTAAGTCATTCATCGCAATGACAAGTTTGAGTCAAGTGGCAGAATGCCAACGTTTTTTTCCGTCAGGGTGCTAGCCGGAAAGCCTCCTGCAACACCATCTAAGGCAGATCGAAAACGAAGCTCAATCGTGTCGTCACTAAATGACGCTCCAATTCCCACGTAGTACTCCTCTGGTCCAGTGTCGGGTATAGAGCCACCAACCGTAATAAATCTGGTACACAAAAGCATTTTACTCAACCTATTGCCGTCGCCTTCTTCTACAAGACGTATTGCGTACTCACTGGCTGGCAAACGAATAATAACTTGCTGATTGTCCGCATTTAAGCTAGACACACCGCCTTCTGCTTCAAAAGGAGCAAAACTATAATTTTCACCTTTAAAAATCTTGGTTTCTTGTATAAAATAATTCTGGTAACGCTTAACCATGCCTTTGCTAGGGTCAATTTCAATGAATTGACAAATTCGGATTTCGTTACTCATTATGCGTCAAGCTCCGCTATAAGTTCAATGGAAACGTTACTAACTCCCTCTTTTACGCTTTGTATCTCAGGGGGCTTGGCATAACGCCACTTTATTACGTCTTTAATATAAACCTTAGAAGCATTACCCATTCCCCGCAATAAACCTGTCCCTGGCTGAAAATTTTCAAGAGTTCCGTTAGTGGACTCGTAATGCTTCAAAATATCTAAAACAGTTCCGGCACCTCGACGCAGCTCAATGTCATCACCAATGTTGTTGAACTGTAGTTTCAAAACATACTGCGTCTTTTGATTACCAAAAGCACGACGTACTGTCGCGCCAGACATTGCCCTGTAAACCTTAATGGGCAGATCGCCCATTGTGATCTTTCTAGACGACGGCGTCATTGTCGGGAATCTTGTTGCCATCAGCGAAGACCAATCCGGGTTCTAGTTCTAGGACTATTCTGCATCTTATCTAAGGTCATGTTCATACCTCGTTTTGCTCCGTCATTAGACGCTTGCTTACGGGTGACTGCCATTGCAGATTCAAGTTGCTCACGGCTGACGTATTCCGTTCCACCAATACTGGTTGTCTCGAAGCTGAAGTTCATGGATGGTGCGCCTCCTGAAGCAGGAGAACGACCCATAAGGGAGCGCATGTCCTCATTACGCATTACACCGCCTGATTGACCTGGAACGAATAGCTCTGGGCCACGCTCTCCAACCATGTAAGGTTGCCCGCCTTCGGCAGGGCCACCGTTTGCTCTGCCCATTTTGCCGCCTGGTAAGAATATTTTAGGATCAGCAAAGCCAGAACCAGTACCAAGATCAGGTAGCGGACCAGTCGTCAATGTGCCCTGCTTGCTTGCTGCCTCTACAGCACCACCCCCGCCACCGCCGCCACCAAAACTTGGCCCTCCAAGTGCTTTTAGTAGTGCTTGCAAGGCAATCATTGTCAATTGTTTGACAATAATTTCAGCAGCCATAGCAACAAAGTTTTCGCCAACGCTCTTCAACATGTCCGACAAAGCTTCTTGCGTTGTCTTGCTTCCATTTATGACCCCTTGGAATGCCACTCCAAACGCAGCTCCAACGTTGTCGGCAACAGCGACAGCAACGTTTCCTAGCTTTGTCAGCTCTGTCAGTTCACCTTGTAACTGAGCGACCCTGTCTTCAATAGTTTTCTTGTCAGACGTATCGCTCTTGCCTGGGCCTTTAGCGGCTTCTTTTGCAATCTCTCCTTTTTCCTCTTTAAGCAGCCTTATTCTTTTCTCAATGTCTGAAATTTGTTTGTCGCTTAAGTCTGACCTTAGCATATCGGCTTCAAGAATACTTATCTGTACGTCTTTTTGCCTCAATAAGGCTTCAACTTGTTTGTTAAATTCAACAATTCTCTTTGCCTCAGAAGGCAATACCCCTTCCATCAACAGACGGTTGTACTCCTTAGACGCTGCAAGACTTGCTTCTTGACCTTCGCGTATACCCTTGATTGGGGCTACAGCACTTCTAATCGCTTCTGCCTGTTTTCTGGCTTCAGTTGTTTCAAAGTTAGCAAGATCAGTCTTCCTTATTTGATTTGCTAAGGCTAACTGCTCAGTCGCAGAGTCTTGGTTCTTAAGCTTGGCAATTCTTTCTACAGTTTGCTCGTAGGATTGCTCTATTCTAAGCTTTTTAGCGTCTATTGTTCCGGCAACCTTGCCCTGCGCTAGTTGTCGCTCCAGGTTGGAAGTAAGCGCACGGGCTTGCTGCTCTTGTTGGGTAAGCTGTTTATTTTGCCTGTCTAGCCTTGCAGAGCCTTGCGTTATTTTATTGTTTTTAGATTCTTCTGCTTTGGCAATATTTCTGTTTAACGCGAGTGTTTTAATTAAAGCGTCTTCATCAATTTGATGGTTTAATTTGCTAAACAACGCTTGATCTTTAATTTGGTTATTTTTGTCTTTTCCTACTTTTAAAATAGCGTCATCCACGGCAATTTGTTTTTCTCGTGCAATCAACTGCTTTTGTAAAGAAACAAAATTTTCATTCGTATAGTCTTGCTCTATTTTGCCAAGTGCATTTTGGATCCTTTTTAATTTAATATCTGATATTCCAAACTCATTTAAAATTTTTGCACTAGCCAGCCTTTTCGCGTCCGTTTGAATTCTTTTCTCAACTTCTTCTCGATTATCTCTTTGGATGCCGATCATTTCTTTATCTATTTCTTTAATTCTATTTAAATTATCCTGAAGCTTTTCACTAGTTCCACCTGCGCTACGCGAATCTTTTTGTGCCTGAAGTTCAGTTTCAACACTTGATTGAAGAGTCGTTCTCTCTTTGCTTAATTTTTTTAGTTTAGGATCATCTGTGTTTTTTAGAGCAGACTCAAGATCTACTTTGTCCTTAAGCGCCTTTGCCGCTAAATTTGCAATGCTTCCAAATAGGCGAGCTGCAGCTACCTGCATAAGAGACATCGCTCGACTAAATGCGTTAGACAGCTCTAACGTGTCAGCACCAAACTCTTGAAGAGCCTGCACTCCGTCGTTGCCAACAGTTGTAGCTAGAAGCTCCGTAGCTAGCCGCAAAGCTTGCTGTTCAGAACCAAGCTCATTAATAACTTTCAAAGACTCCCCAATCTCTGTATTTGCAAATCCGGCAGACTTTGCAACTGCTTCCAGGTCAGCAGTGACAAGATTTAACGCTTGGCCTAAAGTAGCACCTCCTCCAACAATTTGATCAGCAAACGCACCAAACTGTGTGCCGACAAGGGAAAGTGCAAAGCCCATCTGGCCGCCTGCTAGGCCGCCAGCAAAACCACCTATACCGCCACCAATTGCCGCTCCACCGCCTTGGCCAAATAACAGCGGGAATGCGCCGCCAATAAGGCCGCTACTGACGGCGTTTTTAAGTTTTCCACCGCCTCTTTGCGAGCCTGTTTGCCGACTTGCCCCATCTTCTCTGCTTTTAGCTATCTGGCGGACTAAGGCAAGTTCTTCTCTTAAATCCTGAATAAATTCTTTTTGTGCTTTTAATTCTGTGCTTGTAGTGTTTAAATTTTGTTTATTTAAACTGTTGGTTAACCGGTCTAACGCAGTTTCAGCCTTGGTTACCTCTAAACCTTTTAGCTTTAAATTATTTAATTGTGACTCTAGCTGAAGTGCTTGGCGAGCGTTCCTGCTTAGATCTCTATTTCCAGAGATGGGCGATCGGCTTCCTTGAACAAAACCACCAGAAGGCAGGTTTCTTAAGTTCTCAGACAGGTCTTTAATAGCAGTGTTGTTTTCTCTTCTAAGTTGCCTTGTCGATGCAATTTGACTGTTTATTTGTTTTACTACTTCTCCAGAAGATACTAATCTTTCACCAGTTAAATCATTAAGCTGCTGGTCTAGTGTTACACCAGTTCTCTTAAGTTCATTAATTCTTTGCTGAATTTGAAGATTGCTTGTAAGTGCTCCAGTTACTTGTCTTACTGCAGCAACTTCTCTTGCTGCAGCAACTTCCTGCTTTTGTGGCGCGGCAGAAGTGCTTGAAACACTGCGACCGGGTGGCAACAACCCAAAAGGTTGAGCAGCCGGTTGACGAGATACAGCACTTTGAACAGTTTTTACCGCTTGGCGACGTTGTTCTATTTGCTGATCTATATTTTTTAAGAAAAGAGCTACTTCTTTGTAAAAAGCATCAATTTTCTGGGCTCTAGCCGCTGCGCGTTCAAAAGCTTTAGCGCCTGCTCCCGTACCGCCAGCTGCTGGCAGAAGTGCTTTTGTTGGTGTTGCAGGCAGAAGGCCTGCCAGTCTAGATCCAGTTAAGGTGCGGGAACTTTCTGCCCTAGAAGTCTGAGCAGCACGAACTGCCCGCTCTATTCTGTCTTGAAATTGAATCGCTAACGCAATAGATTCCCTAAGTCCGTCATTGTATTTTTGACGAGCACTAATTAATTTTTGTTCTTGAGCAACTTGAAACGCGGTTATTTTACTTGCTTTTTGTGCTACCGAAAAACGTTCAGTATTAAGGCGATCAATGGCTGAGGCAACTTGATCTATCTTCTTGCGTACTTCTTCTAACGAACGAGCGCCCTTTACGCCGATCTGAATCTCAGCTCTATAGGCCACGACGGTTCCAGCGCACTGCGATGCCTAAGTTTAACGCCTACGCCGTGCCTTATCCATTTCCTTCTGCTGCTCGTCATTGATCACGCTGAAATAGGCGCTCCAACCAAGCAGTTCCTCTGGTGTCATTGTGGCGCGAACCTCTGACAAGCTCATGCCAAGCT
>Ga0209337_1001438_pt1 | contig 18016 bp, 11 predicted proteins | sample LinPmetageLP53_FD_184044 | JGI IMG/M metagenome (GOLD analysis project Ga0209337, IMG submission 184044) | Marine viral communities from the Pacific Ocean - LP-53 (SPAdes) (version 2) | ecosystem: Environmental > Aquatic > Marine > Oceanic | place: Pacific Ocean | collected 2010-02-08 | reverse complement strand
AATTCTTTCTTCTTGACATAGCATCAAAGAGAAAGTATGTCTCATCATATTCCTTTGACTTACCTTTTTCGGTCTTTATCTTTTGATATACCTCGTCAAGTTGATCCTCCTTATTTGCAGGTATAACAGACTCAAATCCTTTTTCTTTATTACTCTGATAGTTCTCTTTAAAATCCTTAGTTATCTTGTTTCCGTCCCTTGTCTTGACGTCAGATATCTGCATCTCTTTAACACTCTGAGCCCTTGTCCTTCCATCCCACTCAGATACAACTACCTCATAGCCATTCTCTGCGGCTATCTGTGTGACATATGCAACCTGAGTGTTTGGATCAAACGCCTTGCCTGGGTTCTCCTTCTCATGTCTTTTTTTAGCCTCCTCGATAAAGTTGTCCTTGTCGGTATTGAAGTCGTATACCTTTGACTTGGGGGCCTTTATTTCATATGTAGCCTCTCCAGTCACCATACTCTCACCGTCTGACTCCTGTGTGTACATCATGGTCATTCCCCCCACCTTAGATAACGCCCCAGCTTCCTCTCTCGATGTTGCTTTCGTTTTACCAGACGCTGGCTTCACTGTCTCATAACCCTTGTCTCCCACATGATAAAACACTACATTACCGTCATTATCCTCTGTGAGGTTGGCATAGTTTGATGAGTTCTCTGGATTTATTTCTTTTTGTTTTTTCTCAATTTCAGTGGTCGTTATTTTATACGGATCTTGCTTGGCCTCTTCTTCTTTTCTTTTATTTATCTTTTCTTTTCTCTGAGCCTCCTGTATAGATTCTTGACCCTGTTTTCTCAAGGTCTTTTTTTCTTGAGTTAACTCTTCCTGTCTCTTAGATATCTCTTGATCGGTTTCTGGTATTGGGGTTGCATTATTCTTCTCCCTTACCTTGTTCTCTTCCTGTATACTGGCTACTGCTTCTTCTTTGGTAGCTTCTTGTTCTTGGGTGTCTCCTTGTCCCACATCTTGCAGTCCCACTTCGGACTGTTCATCTGGTAGCACTTCCTCCTTTGTTTCTGACTCTTGAATGGCATCTTGTTTGTATCCTCCTTTACTTATTAATTCTAACTGTCTATCTATGTCTTCTAATCTTTCTGTCTGTTCCTTGATTAGGTTTTTCTGTTTTCCTTCTATACCTGCCTCTATTTTTTTCTTTTCTATCAGAAGCTCATAAGCCTGCTTCTTTTGGTTGGTTGTAAAATCAGTAGGTATCTCTGTAGATATAGAGTACGCCTGATCTAATGCGTCTATCTCTGCATCTGCCATATCCTTATCTATCTCTCCCTTTTGCATTCTGTAAAAAACCGCAGACTTTGCCTTACTTAACAGCTGCTCATCAGATATAACGTCGTAATAATTTTTAAATTTTTTATTATTTTCTACATTTACAATTCCCGTCTTTATTCCGTTAAATGCTATACCAGAAGCTGAATATACATGCCCACCTATGGCTCCGTATCCAAAACTTTCACCAACCTCAATAAGCATTTCCTTCATGCCTTCTACTGTTGTAAGCTTAGGAGTTTGAAAGTATTGAAAATTAGTTATTTTGTTTGTGAGCTTTTGTATTCCTACTTCTGCAAATGACTGTATACTCTCAACTGCACCTTCACTAAAACCCCCACCAGTAAACCTAATACTTGCATCTATTATCTTGGCCTTTACATTGTTCCTTATAGCTGTCTGTATGACCTCTCTAGATGCATTTTCTGGCAGGTCTTTAATTGATTCATTTATCAACCATCTTGCTATTTCACCAAAGCTATTGTTTGAGAACGCACCTTTAGCTGTGTCGAACCCTACCTTTTCTAACTCACCTATGACAAAACCATATAAAACGGATACTGGTTTTTTTTCCCACTCTGTTAGTCCATCAAACTCTCTACTTAGCATCTGGTCCTCTATACCGTTTGATGCGTACATAAAGAATGCTGCCCTGGACGCTGGGCCTCCTATTATTCCTACGGCTGCACTTTCAAGTAAAAAGTTCAATGCCTTCGGTGCAATCCCCGCATTTTCATTTAACCATTCAAGATTAACTCCTGAAGCATTTTTTCTTATATTTTCAAAATTTCTATTCTCTTCTCTTTTTAAATCTTTAAGATACTTATCTTTTGCTACTGGAAGACTGTTCGATGTGCCGTCTGCATTAGTTTTATATTTATCAAAAGAAATACCAAGCATATCATCAGAAGCAAGTGAAACCATTAACTGCGACTGGAAGTTTGCTGTATATTTAACAGCCTGAAGTGCTCCTGATGTTACAGCACCTATAGCAACATCTATCAGACCTGACTCTTGAAGTGCCTTTCTTTTATAGTCAACACCTATCGAATAATTCATTATAGAGTTAAATCTTTCAAGCAAGCCCTCACCTATCCATGAGTTCTCTAATAAATTATCCGTCAATTTAGCGGCAGCATCTATATTTATAGAAGCCTCTCCCCCACCCATTGAAAATCTATCGATGTTCTGCATCATGTACAGATACGAAAACAGCTTCCCTTTATCATCATATTGTAAAGGTTTATCTGTAATTTTAAATATATTGGGATTTCCATAATCTTCATTAGGAAGCCTTCTTTCTCCTATAAATCTTTTATCTGCTGCAGTAGGGTTTGCTTTCGCCATAAAAGAAACAAACTTGTCATAATTTTTAAAATCATCTATAAATATAGCACCACTACTATTCATCTCAAAATCCTCCCCGAACTCATCCTTAACGATCGTGTATATTTCTACAGCATCATAACCTCTAGCTGCCTTTCTAAACCTAAATGGTGTGCCTTGAAATAATTGATTTAAATCATTAACAGTTTTAGTTTCATCGTTGACATGTATTCTATTTAGGATTTCTTGGTTATTACTTTTAGATCCAGACTTTATATCTTCATCATAGTAGTCTGTAGGTTTTGAACCTCCTGTGATATAATAATATAAATCTAATTCAGTATCACCTACATTTTTAGTCATTCTTTCTAGAGCTACCTCGTACATCTCCTCAATCTTATCAGGACTATACATGTTGCTAACTATTTGCATAGGTGCATCTGAAAATTCAAGTATTATTTCTCTTTTGTTTATAAATTCACTTTTAGTAGTCCCATGTTTTGTGTAGAATAATTCTGGTAAATCAAATAAACCTTTAGGATTTATCATCTGAGATGTAATATCCCATACAGCATTATCTACCTCTTTAAATTTTTCACCTTGAGATTTATTGTAATCTCCATACATATATATATCTTGAAGATCTTCTATAGCTATACTATCATTGCCACTTAATACCAGCTTCTTATTTATAAATTCAAGAATATCAGTGTCTTGTTTTTGCGAAGACTTAAAGGTTTCAAGTTCATCCTCATTTAAATTTATTGCTTCTGAATAAGCCCTAGCATCTACCCCTAAAAAATCTGCAAATGGGGCTATTAATTCTATTGCTTTATCTTCTTCTGCAATAAAATCTTTTAACAATACATCTCCTCGAACTAGATCTTGTATTGTTATTCCATTAGCTAATAAATCATCCTTTTCTCTTTCATATATTAATTTTACTTGTTCTTTTGAAAGACTTTTATAACCTCCAAGAGCCCACTCAAGAGCCTCATCATCGGTCATATATGAAGTTATGGATTTAGATTTATCCTTAATTTTATCGTCTTTAATTCTATAATCTATTGAATCAGTCTGGGTAGAATTATTTTTTTTGAGCTTCTCAAGCTCCTCTAAAGAAAGATCTTTATTTAAAGCATCTTTAACCACCATAAGTTCTATGACGGCTTTTTGATTTGGGTAATCAATCTTTAATTGATTAACGTCTCCTAATACCTTTAATTTATTTAGGTCCTCATTTTGTATAGCCTCCAGAACCTGCTCCGCATACGCTATTTTTTTTCCATATTCATTAACATTTTCCTTACCATACCCCGATGCATCCCAAAGGTGTGCTAATGTTCCAGTACTGTATGGACCAATAATGCCATCATCAATTAGTTGATCAGGAGGTATTCCATCAACCAATACCATATCCTCAATTCCCTTTGTATATGCTGCGTATTTAGGAAACAGGTCTGGAAATCTTTTTGTTAGATTTATCTTATCGTCAAACCTTTCATCCCTCCATTCACCATCGGGGTCTTCTGATAAAAGTGTTTCTTTAATCTTTTTAAGCTTTGGCTCATCACTGCTTGATATGTTTTTATATTGAGAAAGAAGCTCCTCAACCCTAGCCCTAAGTACGCTATCGTCAGAAATCATAGATGGCATAAATGGATCAGACACCTCCTCAATATTTTCTCCTATGATAGGCACTGTCTCCTGAGGGGTGGTAGGGGCACCCGATATATACATCGTAGTGGTAGTGGTTGTCCTATTGAGATCCTCAGGTATGTTCTCGTCAAGCATAGGCTGAAATGCCGATTGACTTGGGTCAACGCCCTGTACTTCATTTGGATCTTGACCTTCTAATGGATTATCTTCCGCCATGTTACGCTTGGTTATTTCTTCCTAATATTCTATCAAATATACTTCTACTTGGTTGCTCCTCAATCACCTCGTCGGTCTGCTCCATCGCTATAACTGGATTATTTGTTGCCTTGTAGAATGCATCTCTCTCTGCATTGTATGTTGCTTCTGGTTTAACACCACCAGTAGTGCCAGACTTACCGTAGAAATACTGTAGTAAATCGGTCAATGATTTTTTTTCATAAAGCAATTCGTCTTTCGGAGATCCAGCTCGATTTTCAGACATGTCGTATACATTTATAGATTCATCTGATAAAACCTCAAACCTTAAATCCTTGGCTTCGTTTGTCTTTCTAAGATTAAGTGTGTCTGAATCTTCACCTTTTATAGCGTTGTAAAGCGTCTCATACAAATCATAGTTAACCTCCTTGGTTTTTTTATCTGATCCTGGTGCCTTCGTAGTTGAAGGCTTAGGGTCCACTCTACTGTAGCTGAGGTTTTGTTTGTACATGTCCTCGATGCCTTTTAGAAGGACATCTGTCTGCTCCCTGTTTAATACAGGCTGTCTCACTCGTGCAGCATTTGGTTCAAAAGGAACCATAAATCTACCCTGATCCTGCTCAAAGTAAAACATATCTTCCTCGGACATAGGCTCCATTCCCTTTTGATACCTGACCTTGTTCTCTATACCAATCTTCTCATCCATCTGCTCACGATAGTCATTCTCATCGATAAACAATTCATACCGTCCGTCAATCTGATCGAGCGTCTGGAATGCTAGTCTTGGATCTTTTGATATGTACTCCTGAGTGTTAGCTATAGCTGGATCTAGATTGTCATTTAACGACTCACCAGATTCGGTTATATACTGCTGTACCACTATGTCGTTTCCACTGGCGTCCTGACCTGTCACCACATCCCTCACCTCTGAAACCTTAACGGTCGCTAAGGCGTCACTTCTCTTCTTTATAAAACCAAAGGCATCAAAGTAATTGTCTCTCTGATTGATAGGCTTTAATGAAGCCTCAGGGTTCTGTAGATCTTCCACGACTCCTGTCTCAGCGTTCAACTGACCGTTATAGTACTGACCAGTCTTTGGATCTTGATACAGGGTTCTATTCTTTAGGTCCAACAATCCCACCTGGTACTCCATCATCTTTTCCTCGATCACAGACCCTTGAGGTATTCCGTTCTCATCCGTCAACTGCCTGTCCTTCATCGCCTGTATATTGGTGTCTATACTTTTTGCCATGTCGGAAACTGCCTTGAAAGATGAGTTGGCTCTATTATTAAACATCCTAAACTCATTGTGATTTATCTTTCCAGCCTTAACCAACTTATTAATATTATAAGCGTTATCCACCCCTTGTGTAGCACCACCCATAACAAAGTCGTTAAACGTCTGGTCGCTAAATTCATCGTTCTCTCTTACAAGATCAATATTCTCTTGCGTAACCCTGTCAAGATAAATATTCTGTGCGGCCTTCCGTCCGCTGATATCTAAAAGTCCCTGAGCAAACTCTGAGGTTAACTTACCCCAGTCTGGTCCCATTTGCGGTCTATATCCTACGTAACTTTGCTCTGCCATAATTATCCTTGTTTTAAAGTTCCCGCCTGAGCAAGCATATCTGATTGTTGTATACCTTGAAGGGCATCATAATACTTACCATCTCCTAAGTTTTTCATACCTCCAATTTGTTTAAAAGCCTGACCTGCAAGCTGTGAGCCGCCTGCCGCACCAAGCAACCCGCTAAACATACCCTCAAAAGATTGATTTTTTTGAGCCTGTGCCTGCTGTGCTGCTGCCTGTGCACCTGCCAGTCTGTTGCCCTCTATTCCGAACTCTCTACCAGCACGTCTCTGCTCGATACCTTGAGCTGCCTGAGACTGAAGTGTATCTCTCTTGAACTGAGCCTGCTCTGCCTGTGCCGCAAGCTGTAGGTCTGCCGCTGCACCCGCCTGTGCGACCTTTCCGATCCCACCGATAACGCCTGCCGCTCCAGCTCCTTGAAGTGCTCCTATTGTAGATATATCTCTCTGTGCCTGAGACTCCTGTGCCAGGTCATAGCCAAGGGTTGGAACCTGCTGCTGCTTGAACATGTTCTCTTCCTTAACATTACGCATAGCGGCCTCTGCCTTCTTGGCCTCTCTATTTGCCGCCTTCTCTTGCTTGTTTGCCTTTATAGCCTGAACGGCACTTAAGCCTACACCTCCCAGTGCCACTATTGTTGATGTTACTGCTGCCATATTATAATACCTTTATCATTTCGTTACAGTTCGTGCTGCCCATCTTAAAGCCACACTCCCCGTACCTGTCTATCAAGCTCTTGCTCTTTAGAGAGGTGTAAATATATTTATAAGAACCCTTGTCCTTAATAAGCTCAGTTAGCACGTTGATCAGGAACCTTATAGCGTCCTGCCTATCGTCCTCTCTGTAGTGAAAGTTTGACACTATAAACTCCAGCCAAGCGGCCGATGAGTTTGTGAAGTATACAAAACCAGCACAAATTTCTTTTCCGTCCTTGTGGATCATAACGCCTCCCAGACCATTCTCTGGCAGCATATCCTTGGGAGGGGGTGTCCATCTCCAGTCCTTCCACCATGACGATAACGTCTCATAATCATCAGATGTCAAGAACCTAACTTCCATTTAACAAATTTACGGAAAACTTTTGAATACTGAACTAGCTATCGAAAACATTTCCACCTGTGTAGTGTCGGTGTTCTCAAGTTTAACAGACATAAAGAAACCCCTACTACCATATGACTCGACCTGGCTGTTCTTAACACCAACCAAGAAATCACTTGTTAAGGGTATATTCCCTAGAGCTGTATCTATAGTTAGCGTCGTGTCTGTCATATCTGTAACTATACCGATGATTGTTAGTATACCATTAGATATAACTGGACTTGCAGATGGATCTACTATTCCCATCTTGTAAACATTATCCCCTATACTTATAGGGTTTTTTATATTAAAAGCAAATGTTACAACAACTGCCGATGCTATTGAGCTGTCTATACTTGTAGCGTTACCGATACCCTGTGTAGATACAGCCTTAAGGTCTATCGTATTGTCCACCCTTCTTATGTATGAGAACCACTCAGCCTCCTTCTCCACGAAGTAAGACACATCCATCTCTGCAGTGTTTAGCTCGGTATCTATGGTTGCCGTCCATGGCTTGTTTGAATCCTCTGTAAGCGTCTTAAATACCTTCATCTGCATCGGCTCGTCATTAAAGACAGTCGTCACGGTAGAGGTAGATTGAAGTCCATAGAAGTTATTCCTGGTTGTGTTGTCGTTGTGCTTGTACAGCTTACCGTCGTTGAAGGTGTAGAAGCTGCTGTTCAGACCGATCATCCAGTCGGGTATATAGGACCAGAAGGATGTCCACCCTTTCGTCCATGTGGAATACGTTATAGTTGCCATAATACAAATTTAACAAAATTAAAGCAAACAGCTGTCGACCGCCTTCATCTCGTTGTAGTAGTGATAGGAGCATCTCTCAGGCAATATATCTAGATCTTCATTATATGGTAGGGTGTATGCATAGTCGGGCTTGTAGAACATTCCCTGCGTGTTGTTTGGAACGCCTGCATTGTGAAAGAAGTAAACCTCATCCCACCTGGATGACGGGCATGTAGCCCAGCAGAAGTCAAACTCCTTAGGCACTATTACATTGTGTCCTGCCAGCCAACCGTTCCAAAGCTCTGCCCACATGCTTGCCGTCCATGACTGTATCCCATAAGGGTCTTCAGGTTTACGTACATGCTGCATGGTAATCATCTTTTCATACAGTCTTATGCTGTCACTCTCAACCTTAGCCCAGTACTGAGATGTTAGGTTCTTCATAAGCTTCTGTGCACCACCGCTGTTCTCTTGATTCTTCCTCACTATATCCTTGGATATACCTACGATATCACACATGGCGTCTAGAACCTCCTCGCCCTTGCTCATTATGTATTCGTATCCTATGTAGCTAACGGTGTCTGAGAAGTACCAGTTGTGATCCTGTAGGAATGGTTTGAAGTCTAGTTTCTTTGTGAATATAAAGTCAGAGTCGTGAAAGAAGAATGCATCAGAGCTGGGATTCTCATCGAAGTGTTTCTTTAGAATGTGTGCCTGTATCGAAGGTATATATCTTACACTACCTAAGGTGTCCTCGTAGAAGTGAAAGTTAACCCTATCTCCGTATCTCGAAACAAGCTTACCCCATGAGTCTGGTATCATATCCTGGAAGCCTGCTACCACATCGATGTCACTGTAACCCATCGATAGAAAGTTATTTATATATACCTCTACCTGCCATGCATAGTAATCTGTAGCAGGCTGTGCTGATATAAACCTTAAGTTATACTCTACTGGCAATCGTAGCATGAATTATATACAAACAATATCTCTAACTCTGGACCGCCAGCTGTGGATAAATTAAATATCTTGTAGCAGTTGCCGTCTGAAGCCTTTACAGCAGTATCTCCTGCAAGGACCTTCGGTCCAAAGAAATACAACTTACCAGCTATAATACCATCACTACAGTTTTTGTAGGTGTAGTACGTTTTGGTTGTCGTCGTCGTTGTAGTCGTTGTCGTCACCCCCGCACAGGCCCTTACATATAGTACCTGACCAGTCGATGAAATGTTTATCGTGTACGCTGTGCCTCCGTCGTCCACATAGTACCACTTGAATACACCGTCAAATAAATTTGCCCCTAAGGCATCTGTGTAAACGAAGTCGTTAACGGCAGGAATTGAGCCACTACCGTTGTGGTAGAATGTCGAAAGGGAGGGCGTAAGTGAACATGCAGCAAAATCTGTTGTTTGGGCAGATGAATCCATACTGAATGAGCTGATGACGGGTGCTGTAGTAGTTGTTGTAGTTGTTGTGGTTGTAGTTGTTCCAGTACAAGTCGTGCAGTCTGCATATATTACGACGGGGTTTACCATTAAGTAATATGGGTATGATCCTGTGGTCGTACCCGTTATCTCCCAGCAGTTTCCGTCAGCTGTCTTGACGACATTACCAACCACTATAGCTACAGCTGTGGCGTCCAAAAGGGTCACCACGGTAGACGGATCTGAGCACGCCTTGGCTGTGTAGTAGTTACCAACAGCTGGCACGGTAGTCGTCGTCGTTGTAGTCGTAGTGGTTGTTGTACCTGGACATGCATAGACGTCAGATACAAAACCGTTGTCATCTATCTGTATAACCTCCTGAGAGTTATCTACGTAGTACCACTTCTCACCACCTGTGAATGGAGTGAAACCATTTTGATCTGTGAAATCAAACACCCTATCTCTAAGCGTTGGTACAGGATTAGGTCCATCGAAATACATTCGTGTAAGTGATGGCGTCACACCGCACGCTGGGGATGATTCAGTCTTAAAGTTTGTTATATCTATAAGGAATGGCTTCCTGTTATTAGGTGATATTATGTCTACGTTTATGGTCTTATTAGGCCCCGTACCTGCACAGTTAGTAGCATTCACAGTAAATGAAAAAGACAATGCCTTGCTTGACACGCCAGATATAGATCCATTTTCTCTGTTAAAATTTAGTGAGTCTGGAAATACCGAATCCTTACACGCTCCACCAGCTGTTACAGATCCGTCCCCCCTTACCTTGGTTGGAGTCGATGTCGCACATACACTTATAAATGTCAATGCACTTACCGTTATAGTCTGAGCCTCTGAATTACAGTCGGTGTATGTATAAAGGGTTGACTCTTGACCTCCCGTAAGCCCATACCCCTGACATGTCGTTACTACTGTAAATGACGTTGGATTATTTACCACACTAAGTGGTATGCTTACATTTTCCAGGGAGTTTATTGTTATATCTTCCTGATATATGAAAGGAACCGTATACTCAGGACAATCGCATGGATCTATAGATCCAACAACACCTGAAGAACTAACCCCTACGTAGCTCTTACCCGCTGAACTAGGCACCGTGCATATCGCTGTGTCTATCATATGAAGAGCCTCTCCTCCATCATAAGGAAGAGACCCTGTAGAGTTCCTGTATATAGTGTCATTTATTGTAGGCAACAAAGATGTACCGCTGTGATAGTAGTTTGCTGTAGGACACTGGGTGCATACGTTTGCCTCTGTACCATTTGTTGTGTCTATGTAAAATGATTTTAAGCTAGGCATAACCCTATTCACGATCCATACTGATCCTGCCAATGGGGAGTTTACTATAACCCTAGCATCATCCACACTAGAGAACTTATGAAAAAGAAGATCTCCTGTACCAGTATTTACCAATCCATCGTATGGCGATTTTAAGTTTATGTCGCTGTCGCTGATGCCTGCCGCTATGAGTGCGTTATAGTTAGCAAGGGAATTTAAACCAATGTATCCTGTGTCAGCTATTATAGCACCGTTCCACTCAATCTGAAACCTTGTAGGCTGATCAACCACCTGGTGAGTTATACCAGCCCTGCCAATATCGCTACCTAGATTTAAAGCAAGCGATCTATTCTCCGATATCCCTTTATAAGAGGCCGTACCTGTACCTATACCATCCTCGTAGTCCCACATCAGGTATAGGTTTTCAAAATTAGATGGGTTGTTAAAGACAAACTGTCCTTGATACTGCGTGCCATTAAAGTAGACAGGTATAGCTGTAGCTAAAGACTTTATTGTCGCACTGTCTGCTTCGGTGTATTCCTGATCTGTAACTAGGTAATATATCTTGTTATTTATACCTGGCTCAAAGTTAAGGTATTCATTAGAGGGATCCCCCGCCTTTACTATAACCGTAGAGCCATCGTAAGGTATATAGTCTATACCACCAACACCTGTTAGTTGATCGAATAGAGCTATACCGTTAGAGCTAAGTAATACATTGTCATAGTTAAACTGACTACTTCCCGTATATTCGTAAGACTGCTTTAATTTCATTATCTCTTATAAGGTTTATTTACTACAATCGGTTTAACTGTCACAGGTCGTCCTACAGACTGAGTGAGTGTAAATGTCTGTGTCACGCTGCTGCAGTATGTAACAACAAAGTTAATAGTTCTTGTGGAACCTGAGAAATTATTGGCAACATTTGCGTAAATATTTTGAGCTCCATATCCTGACGTGCTTGATAAACTAACCCAAGATGTACCCGAACCTGTGTCAACTAATGTGATTGCCCAGGACAGAGCTGTAGATATGTTAAACATAAATATTGACAACCCTCCTGAATTATTAGATACTGTTGTTGTGGACGGTATAAGTGTTAATGCACATGGTGATGACCGTCTAGTATTGTTTGTCGATAGGGTATACCTATTGGAATAAGGGTCATATGCCCCCACCTTCTGTTTCTCAGGACTGTCCTTTAGTTCATCCCTAAAGTAATCGGTCATACCCAATGACGATATCTCATTGACAGCATTTCTCTCTATGCCTATAACACAACCACGCCTTGAGTCTGTGAAGTACATATTACCAGCATTTGTGGCAAAGCTCTCTGGGTTGTTGCTTATCCCATACTCAACAGGGTATGGCATCTCGTTTCCTAAAACTTCAGGTATAGAGGCAACCTGTCCACCACCTACAGCATCGAACAATACGTTCTTACCATACAGCACCTTGTTTATCTTATCCTGGTGAAGGACAAATACATCGGTATCCCTTGCGTATAGTTTTTCAATCGGACCGAACTCTCTATCGAGATCTTTAAAGTTTGCAAGAGATAGATTAAACTCGTTCAATCTATTTATAGATGTATCACCCCTAAACACCCCACTGTATGTCAATGAGGCCTCCTTACGCTCGTTCTCGTAGTCCTCTATAATACTTGTAACCCGTGGGCTAAACTTCATCTCTGGGGCATTAAAGTCATCCTTTATCCTGTTAGACTCAACACCGTTACCGAATGAAAATGCATTGTATTCTGAGTTCTTACTTGTCGTGTCATTTATCTCTATAATGGCACCATTATTATTAGCGGCCTGATCTTGCTCCCATGACTCCTTAAATATAGTGCCAGGCTCTGCAGCACCTGCACCTGGAAATGTAAAGTTTAAGACTACCGAATACTGGTTAGGTATGTATGCAATGCTGTAGTGGGTAGAAGGAACACTTGCTGATCCAGATACATACACCTGCTGACCCATTGAAAAGTTGTGAGGCTTATCGGTAGGCTGTGGGTCTGTTGGATCTAAAGGCCCTAGAACTGTTAGTCCTGATATCCAGCTGTATGTAGGAAAAACCGTGCTTGCATCTGTAAAGTCTGCATAGTCCCATCCAACCTTGTGTAGGTTATTGGTTATGTCGTAAGAGTCAGTGACCTCGTGGTATATCTCTGTGTCTTCCTCCAAGGGATCAGTCTCGCAAGATATAACACCAGGCTGTTGGTGATTAAACTCAACCTCTATAGTATTATCATCATTATCATTTAACCTAGAAGGAATATCTGGATACCCTGGTATAAACATCCTTACAGGGTAGTTTCTACTAATTAAAGGATTTGTAGGTTCATAATCGTCATATACGTTACCAGGCCAACCCCCAGCATATCCTGTAAATAAATCAGTGTTAATTGGAATTGATCTACCTCTACGGAAGCATATACCCGCTGATCCCACGTCATCACCAGCTGAATTGTGCTGTATGTACTGCTTGTATGCACCTGACTCTATAAACCACTCCTCTATATTTGGATAATATCCTGGAGAAAAGAACTCCTGAGTATCGGTATAGACACCCCCTGTATTCAAACTATCCTGCTTAATCTTTATGGTAATTATATCACCGTTGCTTATAGGCCTGTCTATTTCATAACCGTTAGAGTCGTAAATTTGAGCACCCCCGTTAACCACAGCAAAACCTCCGTATATAGCTCCCGTTTCGCCTGAACCAGGTAGTTCTGATCCCACATCTTGAGCGTTAATGGCGTTTATGTCAGCAGGAGGCAATACGTTGTAGTTGGTAGGGTTAGGCATGGCGTTAGTAGTAAATATAGGATAAGCCTTAGGGAATTTATCTTCTTGAGCCCTTAAATTTATTTTCCATTGATCCCTCTTGTAGTATGCAGCGTTTGGATCAAAATTAATTTTAAATAATTCAACAGCAGGTTCTTGATAGTCGTTCCAGTAAACGATGGTCTCTGTAGATATAGCTATGTCTTGAGCCAACCAGTAGCTCAGGTCCAATGAATCGGTGTACCTATATTTTACGGGATCAATGTCTTGTATCTCTATCGTGTAACGCTTGTCGTGACGTAAATGCAGTCCTGCATTTGTAATGTTCTCATCAACATTTAATGGCAGCAGGTTTGTCGTTAATGAGTTCTGATCTCCCTGTCCAGCTCCTTGAGTGCCTAAACCATAGAAGTATGTCTTATCTCCACGTATAGAGAATTCACCTTCTATAGGTGGCTTTACAAATCTTTCAAAAAACAAACCTAAAACACCTTGTATGGCATTAGTATTTGATCCGTTCCATCCAAAACTAGGAAGGCTGTCTTCATTAAACTGAGATGTGTTATCTACCTTGATCTTGAAGTAAAGACCTGCTGTCTCCTCGTCTTCCAAGAATCCAGAAGGCTTTAATTCAAACTCTAGTATCTTATACTTCTCGTTAGAGTATGTGGGTCCATTCCCGTCAGCCTTAAATATCACATAGTCACCCACAGAAAATTTATCCCTATCCGACTCGTTTATCCTAAAATATCTGTATGCCCCGTCTGAGTAAAACCATATCGGGAATAGATTATAGTAGGTCTTCTTTCCTTGCTTTACAACCAACCTGTAGTTAGTGGCCCAGTTAGGAGGGGTGTTCTTTATATCAACCCTTAAACTGTTACCCTTGTCAGACACGCTGGGGGGTATGTATACGGAGTTATTTTGACTTATCAGGGCGGTTGTCATCCTTCCATAATCATCACCATATAGAATTCCAATCTCGTAATCCCTGTCCGTTCTGAATGTCTGAATTGGCTTCGTTTCGTTTGTCGACTTAGATACATAGTTAACGGTGAAATCTATATCTATACCGTTATCATTTGTGTCTACGATGTTTCTAAACTGTGTGTAGTTCCCATACAGAAGCCTGTTCCCTATTATCTCTTGAGATTTAGCCAGGAGAGGTACATTGTCAAACAGCCTAGTAACCTGATCGGATGGTAGTGGTGCGTATATCTTATTGTTGTTAAAGACGTACTGAGATACACTATCATTCTGTAGATTAAGCTCATCCTTGTTTATAGACTTTATTACCTTAACATTCAAACTCCTTGTGTCATACGCAAGTAGCTGGATCTCTTCAACGAACTGATTACCAGTCTCAAATACAATCCTACATTGATTGTATGTGTTAACCATCGCCTTGTTTATACCAGCTTGAAAATCAATGGCGTAGTCCCCAGGTTTAAATGCAACACCTGAAAATGGTGACATCGAGCTGTACTCGTTGTCTACGTACTTGTACCTGTATGAGAAGTAAAGAAACCTCTCCTCCATACTGTTTGATAGTACGTCATCTGCATTCGAAGGATATATCACAGGCGACTTTAATGGCGGCCTGAGTATCACATCTATATCTATATCGATCCTGCTGTCGTTTACGGAGTACTGTTTAGCCCTCGCTATGTTTATCTTTCTGGGTGGGTTGTAGTTGTCCGTCCAAAATAGTAGTGCACCGTCATCCTTGTGCCCAGGTAGATAATTAACCCCAGTGATCAGGTACTCCTGGTTGAAGTTAAGTGTACTTGGATTGCCACCAGTCTTTGTGCATATAAGGACCTGTGCTATGGTGTCGTCTATCTCGTTGTACTCAAATATTGCGTCGTACTCATCTGCAGCTACGAACCAGTATATCAGGTTCAATGCCTCGTACTCTATCGCACCTATAGTCCTAGCGTTTGTGGATCCTATCGCTGGAGTGTATGAGTTTAATATCGTTGTTATATTTCCCTTTAGGGTGTTCCCTAGTGAGTTTGAAACAGATCCGATGTTAGACCCCTCAGATGTGTCTATAGTTATATTCAATGCATCAGAGTACTGACCACCAGACAGGAGTCTTTGGTCAAGATCTTTGTTCATCTTTCCTGCTAGGAATGTCTTCTTTAGCTCCATACTTATTTAATCCATTTGTCCCTACCTCTCAAGCTCATTAGTAGTCTCGATGGGTGTAGGTTACTTAATCTAATCTTTGCGTTTCTAAGCGTCGCTGTCTTCTCTTTTCTAGCCCTGTTTATGATATACTCCTGGACACCTGTCTTGTTGTTCAGTAGGGCCCACTTGATGTAGTTGTATATGTATTCCTCTGCCATCTTGTTGATGGTTATCTTACTGTCGTCACCGTTCTCCATACCGTCAGATACGTACTCCAGCACGATGTGCTTGTTCTCTATACCTGAGGAGAAGTCGATCACACCAGCGGCCTTGTTTATGGAAAACCTTGGGTTGGTGTTAGCCTCTGCCGTATCCATGCCATACCTGCCTCCCATCCTGTAACCGAAGTACCAGTCTCCCTCGTAGTTGTATCCGTGACATCCGTTATAGACGCCACCACCCATGTACAGGGTCTTCTCCTGCCTGAGTATGTCAACCCTTGAGTCTCCTGTAACTATCTCTCCCGCTGCGTCAAAAAGAATATCTAGGTTATTGTCCTGAAGATATCCAGTTGCAGATATAGGCTGTCTGTTCTCAGTCAATGGGAACAATACATTCCCGCTGAGTACAGATATACGAACATAGTTGATGTAGTCAGGTGGCATAACCATCTTGAGCTGATCGCCCATCTCCTGCTCTATCACCTTTATATTCCTAAGTGCGTCATAGTTTAATTCCTGTATCGCTCTCTTTGCGTGGAATAGTATCGCATAACGATCCACGTTATTTACGAGCTTGTCATTGCCGACATACATCAACATGAAGTTCTTTATAATATCATCTAGAGATACATACTGATACTCACCCCAGTTTGAATCTGTGGGTATCACTCCTCCGTTGGTGTAGTACTGATAGTTAGTGATGTATGCCATGTCTATTGTTTTTGTTGTGCGTCTTGAAGTTCTTCAGATTTAGCAGCCTGAACGATCTCAGCCTCTCTGATCGATACTCCAGAGTATTGTAATATTTTTAATACAAGGTTTACGAAGTCACTCTTAGGTAACTCGAAGTCTTGATAGTCTGAAGCCGACGGGAAAAACAACGGATCTGAATCTGTTAGACTGGTTGCTATGTATGTCCACTTGGGATCGACAGGATACCTTATGTATCCTATTGTCATGTTAGACGTTATAGTGTTAGGATATACAATAAATCCCGTTTCGTTAATTGTGTATACTGGATACGCCACCGTAGGTGTGGTTAGGTTTGATGATATAAGATTAAGTATCTTATTGTGGCTAACCTTTTCAACCTCTACCGAGTTGTTGTATATAAGCTTGTTGATGAAGTAATAGTCCGTTGGTGGCGTAAACTCTGCACCTGTGTGTGCTAGGGCAGCTACCTTATAAAACGTATCTATAACTTCTGATATCTTCCTGGGTATGTCTGAGTAACCCTCGCCGTGTAGCCTTGCGTTCTGCTTGACTATCGATGTGCTGTACGAGTATATGTACTGCTCAAATATCTCAAGCTGTGCCTGCTTTGCAAACAGGTTGAATTCAAACGGGGTTATGTATCCCCTGTTCTCCTTGCTGATTATAGACAGTACAGTGTTTCTTACTTGATTGATCATCTATCTAGTTTTAACAAAGATAAATAAAAAAAGGCACTTCGATTAAAAAGTGCCTTCTTGTAATAACTCAAAATAAAAACCTAAGATACCGCAATGCTTGCTATAGCTAAAGGCGAAGTAAAATCACTTCTAACTGATCTCCAGTTTTTTTCATTCAAATCAACCATAGCATTTTGCAATGCTTCTCTTACTGTCTCTCCTAAGTCTGCCGCATGATCCAATGTAGCTTTAGCTCCTCCGAGATAATAAATCTCAGTGTCTACTCCACTACCATCGAATACAATTAATTTTACATTTGATAGACTTAATGTCTGTGTACCTTCTGCGGTTACATCTAACTTTATAAACTTTTCCATGTCTTTATTTTTTATGCGTGAGTAATTGCTGATATAGCAACACCGCTAGGCATTGAAACATCAAATGTAACTTTTGTCCAACCTTCTGATTGACAATCCACCATAGAATCTGATAGAGCGTCTCTAAGATTGTAATCTACTTGTGCACCATGTGTAATAGTAGTTGTTGTTCCATCAATATAATCTATTCTTGTGGATGTTGATGTAGCGGAAGCACTATAAATGTGAGCTACATTATCGGCCGACATTAGCATGTCGGGTTTACCCGTAACGGGTACTTTTAAAAATTTTGCCATTGTTAAAAAATTTAATGGGTTAATAATACCACAAATATACTAATTCTCAGATATCTTTTCATCCAGGAACTTGAATAGCTCAAGTCCATCATTAGACTGAAGGTAGGATGATAATGTATACAACGGATCCTCTCCGAATGGTATAGTCATCAACTTCTTCTTGTTCTCCTTAAGATTATAAAATATCTCCTTCTTGTTGTTTCTGAATG
>Ga0209337_1001436_pt1 | contig 18026 bp, 17 predicted proteins | sample LinPmetageLP53_FD_184044 | JGI IMG/M metagenome (GOLD analysis project Ga0209337, IMG submission 184044) | Marine viral communities from the Pacific Ocean - LP-53 (SPAdes) (version 2) | ecosystem: Environmental > Aquatic > Marine > Oceanic | place: Pacific Ocean | collected 2010-02-08 | reverse complement strand
GATGGGGATTATTCAGTTAAATACATGTAATTTATTCTATTTTTTTTTTTTTATTTTGTATTACTTTTATTTTTTTATTATAAAAAATAAGTATATATATACTATTATGAGTACAAAAAAAAGAGAAGTTAATTCTCCTAATGCACAAATTGAATTACTCCCAGAATTTAAAATGATAGAATGTAGACAACAATCTAATTCTTCAACAAGTTTTATACAAAGAGGCTGTGATTTTGAAACTATTATTCCAGATGGAGTAGAATTAAAAAATGGTGAGTCAATCTCAGTTGCTTCATGTTTTCTTGATACTGTAACAAATGATAGTGGTTTAATAGAATTAGAAAATAATGACCCAGATGATGCAAATAATTGTATAATTAGTGCTTCATTTATGTATTATTTAGCAGATATTCCTACAACTAATGAGGGGCGATATAGAGGTGATAGTGATGTAGCACCAGCTGGTGGTGCACCAGGAGATTTACTGCCACCAATTATATTAAGTAAAACTTATGTTCCAACGAAAAATTTAGACGACTTTGATGGAGAATTTTATGTTGCATGTAGTAAAGAGCAAAAAGCTGGTGGTGATCCAGCCGTAAAAATAAATGGATTTAGATTAGAATTAACTGAAGCATTTATTAGAAATAAAATTCCAGGAACTTTTCAACAAAACTGGATTAATGTAACCCTTATTTTTACGAGTATGGACGGCAAAACAAAACATACGCAGAGAGTAGTTTTACAAAGAGAAATTCATGACAACAGTGCATCAAATGAAATTGTGCGAAGTTTAATTACTGAAGGTAATATATTAACTGTTGACCAGAGTTTTTATGTTGAATATTTAAGGCAGTGTAAGGCGAAGGGAGTAAAAAGTCAAATAGTTAGTTATATCCCATTTCCCATTACTAGTTTAAATAGAAACCCACAAGGTGTAGGTGGCCCAGCAGATATCAAGACTGAATTTACTAATTACACTTTAGGAGACCAACCCCCTATTAATATAGATGATTGTGTATTAACAACACCTTATAATGGTACTGACCAACATTATAGACCTATAGTTAATACAATTACAATGAATTTGCCAGTAACTACTTATGGTGCTGATGAACTTGCACAAAGAATAGGTCGTGAATTTTCTAAAGCAAATCAACAAGGTGATGATATGCAAATCGCAAAAGCTAATATATGTGCTAATCCATTTTTAAAAACATCAAGACAAATGAGAAATGAATTAAATGATGCTGGAAAAAATGATGAAGTACATTTCGTTAGAGCAAGTGATGGTAATTTTACATTTCAGTTAAATACTAAAAGAGAATTAACTGGTGGTGAATCACCAGCAGAGATTGCAAATTATAATATAGGGTCTAGTCAATTCGGTTTGCTTTATGATGATACTACATCTAAAATGAATATAGATTTAATGCACTCATCATTTTTAGATGTTTCATCAAGAGATGGGGGTGGTCTTCCAGAAACAAGAATTTATAAAAATAGCAATGATAAAGAATTAATAGCAACAGCATATAGTGGTATAATATTAACTAATTTATCACCTACATCATTATGGAAAGATTCTTTTAAATTTGATATAGATTCTTTATGTGTTTCACCACGAGAAGCCAGTAAAGTATTAGATACTGTTAATAGTATTGTTCCAGTTTTTGATATATTCAATGAAAAAGATAATAGATTAATTGCTGGACAAAATATTACTACAGAATTAGGAAGTATAGATGGTTGTATTGTTAAAAAAAGAAGTGGTGCAAGTGGTGGTAATGTTGGTGCAACCCCACCAGTACAACAGACATCAGCAAATACTCAATGTTTTGATATAGTAGCACCTCAACCTAATAATACACATTTTATAGATTATTTTGCATCTATTCAACAAGATCATTTAGGAATTTTTGGTAAAGGACAAGTAACTAATAATAGTTATGGTATTACTAATAGTGAAGATTCTGGCTATTATCAAATTGAAGTAGATATTAATGGTGTATCTACAGATATGAAAGGTAAAGATAAATATAATAATAAAATCATGAGTGTTATAAGTAAATATTATTCATCAACAAATTATTTAAGTTCTTATAATGAAGGTTCAACCGAATTTTATTATAAAGGAAAAGATCCATTAAAAATAAGTAAAATCCATATTAGAGTTTTAGACCCAGATGGCACACTTTCAACTATTAATAATGATAATACAATATTTTTAAAATTAGAAAAAAGTAAATAAGAAATGTATACTACGAGTTGACATTTTTTGTTAATGAAATTATTTTATTTTATTATTAAAACTAAACATTTTATTATTAATTACATATGAATTGATAAAAATCAAAAAAACTGTAAACTTACATAAAATTTGCAAACTATTTATATTTTCTATATTTCTTATGTAGGTTTTGATATTTTGTGTAAGTTTACAGTTTTTTTGATTTAACTTTTTTAAAAGTTATATTTTTATTTATTTTATAATACTTTTTTAAAAGTAATATATATAATGCCTTTGCCTAATCAATCAAGTAAATTATCTCACAGAAACCAAAGATTAACTGATAATCATTCTCTTTATCATACTAATTTATTAGGAGACCATACACAGCTTTTGCAAGATATTAAAGATAATACTGGAAATATTAATTTAAATGTTGATACATTAGAAGTAAACACTGATGGACTTGAAGCATTAATTACAGCAACAAATACTAAATTAGATACATTTTCTGGTCATACAAATAATACTATTACTATAGGTGATGGTTCAACACAATTAAGGACTGTACCACTAGGTTATGATAGGACTAATGGAAAAGCTGTATCATTTTTAGTTGACCCAGCTGGACATCAGCAAGTAGATGCAGTAGATGTTACTGCTAAATTAGACACTTTTGCTGGAGCTGGAAATAATAATGTAGGGGAGGGTTCATCTAAGTTGCAAATTTTTAATTATGGTCGTGATGTTAGTGCTGGAAATTTTAAGCCTATGGTTGTAAATTCATCAGCTGAACAAATTGTAGCATTATCAGCAGTTGATAATGCAGTTCTTGATACAATTGCAACAAAAAATACTGATGCTGAAGTACATTTAGGAAATATTGATACTGGAGTAGATGTTCTTGAAGCATGTGTAGGCTCAAATAAAGTGAATGTAAATATTTCAAGTGGGACTATTACTTTGCCAAGTGGTGCATCAACTGAAGCGAAACAAGATAATGTTATAACAAAATTAACTGAAATTGATACAGCTATTGATACTATAGATAGTGTATTAGATGCTTCATTAGTAAAACATACAAACTTAGAAACATTAATAACTTCAACAAATTCTAAAATAGATACTTTTGATGCAGTATTAGATGCTTCATTAGTAAAACATACAAACTTAGAAACATTAATAACTTCAACAAATTCTAAAATAGATACTTTTGATGCAGTATTAGATAATTCATTAGTAAAACAAACAGCTATGGCTGTAGATTTAGATGCTATTGAAACATTAATAACTTCAACAAATTCTAAAATAGATACTATTGATACAGTATTAGATAATTCATTAGTAAAACAAACTGCTATGGCTGTAGATTTAGATGCTATTGAGACCTTAATTACTTCAACAAATTCAAAAATAGATACTTTTGATGCAGTATTAGATAATTCATTAGTAAAACAAACAGCTATGGCTGTAGATTTAGATGCTATTGAAACATTAATAACTTCAACAAATTCTAAAATAGATACTTTTGATGCAGTATTAGATGCTTCATTAGTAAAACAAACAAATATAGAAACATTAATAACAACATTAGATGGAGTTCAAGATAATGTATTAACAAAATTAGGTGAAATTGATACAGCAGTTGATACTATAGATAGTGTATTAGATAATTCATTAGTAAAACAAACAAATTTAGAAACATTAGTAACAAGCACAAATTCAAAAATAGATACTTTTGATGCTGTATTAGATGCTTCATTAGTAAAACAAACTGCTATGGCAGTAGATTTAGATGCTATTGAAACATTAATAACAAGTACTAATTCAAAAATAGATACTTTTGATGCTGTATTAGATAATTCATTAGTAAAACAAACTGCTATGGCTGTAGATTTAGATGCTATTGAAACATTAATTACTTCAACAAATTCTAAAATAGATACTTTTGATGCAGTATTAGATGCTTCATTAGTAAAACAAACAAATATAGAAACATTAATAACAACATTAGATGGTGTACAAGATAATGTATTAACAAAATTAGGTGAAGTTGATGCTGTATTAGATAATATTAAAGTAGACACTGAAGCAGTTGAAACAGCTGTAGAAGCAATACAAACTCATACTGAATTAACAACAGTTGCTATGTTTTCTGGAGAAACTGTTAATAGCGGTGGTGACACTCACACCAGCAGTGCACATGAGATAATTAAATCTCCAGCAAATGGATTAAATTTTTTAATAAAATCATCAAGTGGTTCAGTTGATGCTGGAGATTTTACAGTAAATTTCTTAGTCAGTGCTGATAATAGTGCATATTCAACATTAAATACAACATTTAAACAAGCAGTAAATGATGGATTATTTCAACAAGTTAGAATAGCAAATTATGTCCCTAAATTTATTAAAATGACTATAACTAATAATGACTTCAGTAGTAATAGTGATTTTGATGCTCACTTATTTTATTAAATAATTTTTATTATTTTTTTATAACTTATTATATATAATGAGTAATAAATTAATTAGAGTTCACACAACAAATAAAGATGGAACATTTGATGCAATTTTTAAAGATAATATTGTTTTACAACCTAATAGTGAAATTGCATTACAATCATGTGCAGTTGCTAGATCTGTTCAACAATTAAATATTTCTGGTGTTAATAATACTTTTACTTTTCAAATACAAAAATTAAATTCTACTGGTCACCCAGATCCTGGGGCATCAGCATTAAAAACAATTTCTGGTAATATAGGTTTATATAATAGAACTACAATTTTAGGTTTTTTAAGAGATTTACAAGATAAAATGAATTCTTCATTAAATTATTTAAATACAAAAGAATTTGGAACTCAATGTAATATATCTATTAACAATTCTAATAAATTGCAAATTGATATGCCCCATACTATAAATGATAGAATAAGTGATGCAGTACAATCGCCTAATGCAATTTATAAAAATATGATTACTGCTGGAAATCTTTTAAAAAATTCTGGTTTAGGAAGTGCTGATTTAACTAATAGTTTTGTGCATTATGCTAAACCATGGACAAAGGGCTGTGGTGTATTAAGGGTAAAAGTTAGAAATTTAACAGAAGTTGTAGGTGTCCCAGCAAATAGTAATGGTTTTATTATGGGATTAGTTGAAGAAAACAATTATAGTAAATTAACTGCTGGAACATTTACTGTAGATGATTTAGATTATGCTATTAAAGTTAAGGGAACAAAAGCTGTAGATCCAGCACAATTTGACCATACGCAAATTAGAAATCCTAATCAAACATCTATTGGTGGTTATGATGTTACTGGTTTTATTAATAGTGCAAGACCTACTAAATTAAATGATGATGCACAAAATGCACAAAATGATATTTATGATATTGTCTTGACTGAGGGTAATATTAAATTAATAAAAAATCAAGAACTAACTGGTAATAAAGTAATTACTTCATTACATTCACAACCTTATGATAGAAGTAAAGTATATTATGGTGTAGTTATTATATTAGGTGCCACTGGGGATTGTTCCTTAGTTAGAGTTGAAGCAAATAATGATCCATTTGGACAAAATCATATTAATTTTGTTGAGAGTGTACATGGTAAAAAAGATGATATGGACAGCACTATAAGTGCACCTAGAAAACGAGATGCACCTACAATATATGATTTTACATTTCCAGATTTTACTGTGGCTAATTATTTTGGTTATAAAGTTGCTCAACAAAATCCACAAGAAATAACTTTTGATGATGGACAATTTATTAGTGATAAAACATTACAGAATATTATATCTACAGATACATTCATTATTGAATTAGAAAATATCCCATTAGAAAGTTATGATAGCATTAGCGGTGGTCAAAAAAATATTCTTGCAGTAATTCCAGTAAATGAAAGAGTTGTAGATGGTGAAACTGGTATAATAGATTTTGAACCTAATGAAAAATATTATATTTCATTAAAGAATATATCAGCATTAACATTAAGAAATGTTAAGGCACGATTTACAACAGAAAATTTTGACCCTATAGTCACTGAAGGAATTTCAACTATTACATTAGTTGTTAGAAAAAAACAAAATTAAGCTAAATATAGAACTTTATTAGATTTATTAAATCCTTTAAGTGCTTATTTTAATGTTTTAACCCCTAATAGGGACTAAATTTTAAAATTTATGTTCTTTAAGCCCTTTTTTTAATAAATTAAGCATTATTTAGATTTAAGGCACATAAAAAAAATATGTTTATTATGCTATTTTTAATATATTTATTATAAATATAGAAAATGGCTGGATTTCACACAAAAACATTTATTAAACATGATGATTACATGACCCCTAAATATGCATGGGATAATATTAAGCAATTTATCCCACAAGATAAAATTATATGGGAAGCTTTTTATGGAGATGGTGCAAGTGGTGAATATTTAAAAGAATTAGGATTTAATGTAATACATGAAGAAGTAGATTTTTTTGATAATGATTTAGGAGATATAATAATTAGTAATCCACCTTTTTCATTAAGTAAAGAAATAATGAATAGATTATATGAAATAGATAAACCATTTATATTAATATTTCCATCAAGTAAAATAAACACACAATACTTTAGAAAATGGAAAGATAAAGGAATTCAAATTATAATTCCAAGAAAAAGAATTCAATTTATTAAAGATGGAAATGAACTGCAAAACAAATGTAATTTTGATTGTTTTTATTATTGTTATAAAATGAATCTTGAAAAAGATATTATTTGGTTAGAATAAAAATTAATTAACTTTATTAAATTCTTAATAAGGTTCATTTAAAGAAAATTAATCTTATAATAATATAATATGGTTAATTATAAAAATGCTAAAATCTATATGATTAAATCCCCAGAAAACGATAAAGTATATATTGGTTCAACAACATATACACTAAGACAAAGATTGCAAAGTCATTATAAAGATTTAAGAAGAAATAAATATTGCACAGCCCAAGATTTATTAATGACTGGTAATTATGAAATGTTATTGATAGAAAAATATCCTTGCGATAATTCAAGAGAATTAAAAGAAAGAGAAAGATTTTTTATTGAAAATTTTAATACTATAAATAAAGTAATTCCATTACAAACACAAAAAGAATATTATTACAAAAATAGAGAAAAATTATTACAATATAAAAAAGATAGATATAAAAAAAAAAACTTATTGAAAGAAATTACTTTATTACAAACAAAATAAAAAATTAATATATTTAATTAATTTATAAAATGGAAAGAGTTATTAAAATTTCAAGCGAACAAGGTACATTTGATACATCTGGTAATCATAATTTATGCGATTTTATTATCCCCTCTGGGAGTGGTAATTTAATGTTAGATGAAAGTTATATTAATGTTAATATGTCTGTAACTCGTAATAATCCAATTAGTCCAGAAGCAGTATATAATAATAGTTTAGTTATTAATGATGGTGGTGTTGATAACATGTGCAGATCTTCAGTTGAAATGGTGAGAAATGTTGAAATGATTTCACAAGAATATGGTAATTTAGAAAGTATTAAAGATGTTAATAAAATTCGTGGTAATTTATTGCAGTATCAACAAAATGTAGCCGAAAAAGATTATGATATAGATGCTTTAACTATTAATAATTTTAGAACTCCATATAAACCTAAACCTTTTACTGAATTATATTCATTAGGTAATGAACAATCAAGGTATAGAAATCATGATGTAAAAATTAAACTAAAAGATTTAATGAATGTATGTGCAACTAATAATTATGATACTAGTGGAGGTGATACTAGATTACATTTAGAATTTGAGTTTCAAAAATTAAAAATGAAAACTGACCACCTTGTAGATTATAATAGTAAAAAATTATTTGATGCTGGTGAACAATTCAATAAGATGGTTGACGTAGCTGGAAATGTTCCAGTAGAATTAATATCATCTTTTGTTACTGAAATAAGTTACGTAGATATGGTTGATTCAGTTTGGTATGTAAATATGCCTGTTGTTGTTAACGGTAAAATTGGAGCTGGTGGTTTAACACCTCTTGGTGCTAACTCTGGTGCTAATGTTATTACAAAAATTGAAAAAGATGCTACTACAGATAAATTAGTATTATTTTTAAAAAATGCTGTAGGCACTGCTGGACAAACATTGACTGAAGTTGAAATAACACCAGACAATACTAATATTGATGCAATACAAGACCCTAATGTTAATCAAATAATTATTAATAAAATAGAATTAGTTGCTAAAGTAAATCCTAATCCAGAAAAAATCCCATTAACATGGTCAACTTATATTGTACAAAATGATAGTTATGCAGTAGCTAATAGTTCATCAAGAAATTACACTATCCCACCATTTACTAGAAATGTATATGTTATGTTTGATACTAATATAATTTCAAATGAACCTCACCTTGATAAATATAGATTAACTGTTGATAATAAACAAATTGTTAATAGAGATGTTGTACATAGATCACCATTACATTATGAATTAATACATCAAGTATTTTCTAATAATAATGCAAATCTTCATAATCTTACAGAACGAGCTAATAATGTAATTGCAAGTCAAAATCGTGCTGGTGAAGGTGCTAATGCTATATTAATAAATACTATTATGTTCCCAGTTAAATTTAAACAAGTTGAACAGCGATTAGTTATTGAATTAAATGCTCTTTCTGCACAAAATCTCACTGGTCGTCATGCAGTATATATGGAGGTTGTAAGGTCTGTCGTTCCATAATCATGTGTAAATAATAATAAAATGTTTAGTTTTAATAATAAAATAAAATAAATTCATTAACAAAAAAAGTCAACTCGTAGTATACATTTCTTATTTTCATTTTTTATAATTTTTAAAATAAATATATATGTATTTAATATATGCCTTATCATACTTCTAATAAAGAAAAAACTAATAAACCTAAAAATACTTTTAAAAAAAAAAGTAATGCAAAAATTACAACATTAAAACAAGCAATAGATAAATTTAATAATATGAAAGATAAACCTAAAGCTAATATGAAGTCATCTGGTAAATTAAGTAAAAGACAAAGTGATTTAATGAAAACACATAAGGAACATCATAGTAATTTGCATTTAAGATTTATGAAATATTTAATGACTAATGAAAATTATTGTTTTGAGATTAGTCATCAGTTAGCAAAAGACATAATTGGAAAATAGTTTTTTACATAATTAATTAATTTTATTTAATAATTTTATTTTTTTTTTATATTCAATTAGTATATAAATGAATAATGTACAATATCATAGTGTGTCCCCTCAAAATGATAATCAAGAAGGATTTACTCAATTTTCACAAATTACATTTGAACTAAGTGGTGATGGAAGGCTTTTAAAACCTAATAGTGTTTGTTTAGATGCTGATATAGTAGTTGAAAGCACATCTGGAACTCATTTAATCCATACTGATGTAATTACTATGGATAGATATAACGGATTCCATAATTATTTTTCTGGTATAACTACAGAATATTCTGGTGGTCAATTAGAACATATAGAAGAATATCCCAGATGGTATAAATCAGTTGCAGTAGCTACTGCTGATGAACAATCATACAATAGTTCTATGGCTAATGCTGAAGGTCGTGATGGTTTACAAAATGCTAGTAATCCACGATTACAGAAACAAGGTGCTAAAGCTACAGATGCTAATAACGCAAATTTTCAAGCATCAAGATTTAAAGCAACAAATTTCTCTATTAAACCATTAATAGCATTAAATAGAACTATTACAGCATCTGGTGGTGGATATAGTTTTAGTGATAATGGTAACATTAGAATCACTTTTAATTTAGAAAGAAATGGTAAAGCATTATTTGGTCAAGGTTTAACAGCAACTGGTTTATATACTTTAAAAAATGTTAAACTTCGGTACATGACTACGCCAGACATGGGTAAAGATAAACGCCCTAAACTTATGATGGAAAGTGTAGTGAATGTTAAACAAACTGCACAATCACAACAAACTTCTGTTGACGCTCGTGTTTCATCACCAGCAGTTAAGGGAGTTGTTATTAATTTCTTAAGACAAGATAGAGAAAGTGATTTAAAATCTAATAATAATAGGCTAGAACAATTCCCATTATTAGATAAACTAAATTTTAGAATAAATGATAATCAAAGTAATTTTATTTCTTATGATTTAGAAAGTCGTGCAGAAATGGTAAGTAATGGATTGAAAGCTTTAAGTGATGCTGGATTTCATAAAGTACATAGTCGTGGTGTATGGTCTGGTGAATCATATATTGTAGGTGCATCTTTTGACCAGTACATGTCATTAATAAATAATAAGTTAACTGTTGATTTCCATTCATCATCACCTAATATGAGTGTTGTAGGTCAAGGTTATAATATTTACATGTATTTCCTTACTATGATTAGCTTATGATTTTTCTTGCTTCTTTCATTAATTTGGGATCTTGGTTTTGTGGTTCTTTTTTATTATATGTTTTTTCTATAAATGCATAAACCCTTGCGTAACTCCATTGAGATTTTGATAATCTCATAGATGCACCTTTTCTTAAATCTGGATTTTTACTAAAATCTTTTTTTAATCTTACAGAACCTAATGAACTTTCATAAGCACCTTCACCTTTTTCATATACTTGTTTTAATATTTTTAATGGTATTTTAGATAATTTAGATAAATCTTTTAAATTATTACTTTTATTTAATGGTTGTTTGAATCTTTTATTTACTTTTTGTTTATAAGTAATAGTTCTAGTTGAGCTACTATTTATAGATTTATTTGCAGAAGGTTTTTCAAATAAATCTTTTGCATTTTTCTTTTTCTTTTTTTTTTCTTTTATATCAAGGTCTATATTCATTTTTGTTGTATCCATATAAAATGTTCAAACATTAAAAAAATAATATATATACAATTTAAATAATGCCTTGTTCCTATTGTAATGAATATCCTTGTGATGGTTATTTATCATCTTATTGTGAAGACTGTGCTATGCTTCGTAGATTATTAAAAATACATGATTCTAAAAAATGTGTTAATATATTAAGGCGTGTACTAATAAGAAATGAAACACAAATTAATAATAAAATTAATATTGAATTAAAAACATTAGATAAATTAAATAAAAATGCAGATGATAGAACTGATTATACATCACCTAAAACAAGATCTCAAGTAAGTAAGTAATTTTTTTATATTTACTTACTTTTGAAATAAATAAATAAAATATTAGAATAAATTATATGAAAAATATTTTACAATCATACACTACGCCAGAATTAAGAAAATTTGTAAGTGCACATAATAAAAAAGTTCGTGCATTAGTTAATGAAGAAGTGAAAGATATAAGACGAAAAATGAAAGCAAAAAGAGTCATTAATATTGTTAAAAAAAAAAGAGATGAAATTATTGATATAATGGTTGATAATAAAAGATTTTTTAAAGATATTAAAATGAAAGTTAGTAATGCAGAACAAGAAAAAAAAGAAATACAACAATTTGAAAAAGAACTTGAAAAAGAATTAAAAGACCCTAAAGTATATAACGAATTATTTGGTGATTTAACAAAAACAGAAAGTGATAAAAAAGTAAAATCATTTGTTAAAGTAAATTTAGATAAATTAGAAAAATCTGGAGTTATTAAAATTGATAAAGAAAAAGCAAAAAAAGCTGGAGTAAAATTGGTTAGAAATTTAAAACCTAAAAAAAAACCTAAAAATTTAAAAATAAAATCATAAATTCATGTATGGTGTGATGTCTATGGGGGTGAAATGCTTGTCCATGTACATACTTTCTAACGGATTACTATAATTAATTATTAAGAAATCTCTATTTGTCTTCACATGAGTTCTAAACATTTTTATAAACCCTCGTTTTGAATTTAAAAAATTATTAGACCTTTCTAATAATTCTAGCTCTTGCAGTGTTGTGTTAAACACTATAGAACATGTTAAATTACTTCTAATATGTGTCCCTAATAGGGAGGTCTTTTGAGCTGTATATATTTGATTAACTAATATATGTCTGCCCACCATAACAAATTTACTTATAATACCAGTTTGTTTACCACTCAATTCGCCAGATGGGGCTACATCATCAAAAATAATCAATTTCTGCTTTTTAGTCTTTTCATCTAAATATTCATCTTCTAAATAATCATATAATATTTCTAATGCTTGTTCGTTATAATTCATTATATTACTTTCTGGGATTTCAAGATATTCTGTTAATATTTGCATCTTTTTATCTAATTTATTATTTGTAATGTAAAATATATTTTCTGGCAAAAAGAATCTTTTATAGTTTAGCTTAGGATTTGCTAATAAATTGAAAATTAATGTTGTTTTACCACTTAAATTTGATTTTCCAAAAATACCAATTTTAAATACTAAATCTATTAACATTCCATTAGATTTTGCATAACTATCTGTAGGATCTTTTACTTTTAAAATTTCTATTTTTTTAGCACTCATACTATATATATATACTTATTTTTTATAATAAAAAAATAAAAGTATTAACAAAATATCAAAATAACAACTAAGTTTGTAATTTTATATTAATAATATTTATTATTATAATGATGGAACAAGATTATATTGATATGAGTAATCATTTTAAACAAACTTATGAAAAAATGGAAAGAAAATTATTAGAAAAAGATGCAATAATTAAAGAATTATATAAAAAAATAATGCTTAGTTATACTTTTTCAAGGTTAATTGATGAACAGATTGAAGAAATGGATTTACCTATAGGCTGTCCATTAAATGTATATAGTGAAACATTAAGAGCTAAAAATAGTGAATGTATTGACCAAATAATAGGGATAAATAATATTGAAGTACATGTACACGAAGTGCATTTATCTTCATAATTAATAATATAAAAACCTTAAAAATAGTTTTTTTAATATTTCATATTTAATTATATTCCAAATTGTTAAATATACATAATAATTAATTACCATATACTTTCACCATAAAATTCTATATGCAAAATAACCAGCAGTCCCTTTATTATCCTTAAATCTACCATGTCTTATTCTATAGAGCCTTTGACGCTCTTTAGCAAACTTCAAACCTTTTTCTTTTATATACATACTATAATCTTTATATCGTACATCACCTATTGATGCAAGTTTTTTACCTTCTTTATTAAATACATCTATTTTTTTATTTTTTCTTGTTGATGGTTTTATTTCAACACCTAAATTTTTAGCTTTATTAAAACTATATTTACTTATTGAATAACTCATTTAAAATATGATTATATATTAAATGTGTTTTTTATTAAAATATATTTTAAAAAAAATAAAATGCACTTCTAAATGCTCATATAATGAAGAATTATATGATGATACAATATTTACAAGGAATTTAAATCATTATGAACTAAAAAATAAAGATATAATTAAAATAGGTGCTATATTAAGAAAAAGAAGTATAAAACCACATTATCCCAAAAGAATAAATATAGAATGTGAAATTTAAATTAATTGACTTGAATAATTTACTGGGACTATTTCATTAGTAAACTGTGAAGCTACATTTTTAGTATGATGATCCTTAATGAAAATACTACCAATCGTCCCAGCTAAACCAAGCACTGCACCAATTCCTAACTCAACTGGGTCAAATTCACCTCCAGCAACATCTGCACCTTCACCAGCTTTTTTTAAGCCTTTAACAATTTTTCCCCCCTCACTTATATCATCTGCTATTTTTGATGTAGATTCTGTAGCTTCTGTAATTTCACTACTTGCTTGTGATGGTTCTGGTTCTGGGTCAACTTGTTTAGGGTCTGGGTCAACTGGTTTAATATCTTGTTCTGGCAATGTTTGTGCTGGGGGTGGTGCTGTCACTCGTGCTAATGTACTGTCGCCCCTTAAACCACCTAATAAATCTCTACCGCTTGATGTAGCCCTTGCAAATAAATCTCCTTCATCTGGCAAAGAAAATGGGTCTTCAGTCCCAGATGGCAATGCACTTTTACCGCTAAAAATATCGCTTTCTTCACCACCAAATACTCTACTTAAACTATATGGATTTGAACCACCACCAAAATCAAATGCATCTGTAGCATCATCTAATGCATCACTTGCTGGATTATTTTTAAATGTATCACTTATTTTAGAACCAAAATTTTTACCAGCATCTTTTAAATAATTAAATCCATTACCTAAACTTCTATTTAATGCTTTAACACCTACATTTAATACAGATGTACCTAATTCACTTAAATCTCCCCCAGCACCAGCATCAGCCACCTCATCAATATCTGCATCACTAATTCCAGCATCATTTAAAGCCTTCCTTGATGCTGAACCTTTTGAACCAGTTAATCTTTTTATTGCTGTGGTCGCAGATTTTGCTACTAAAACACCAGAAACTCCTTGTAATGCTGATTTACCAGCAAGTGTTTTTTCATTTAAAACATCTTCAAGCACTGGAGGCACTTTAGATGGGTCTAAACCTTGATCAGCTTGATTTAATGCACTTAACATACTTTCATATTGTGAAACTGCACTCATTATATATATATACTTTTTAAAAAAGTATTAACAAAATAATAAAAAAAACTCACTTTTAATTAAAAAAAGTTTAAACAAAAATAAAAAGAAAAATAAAAAGAAAAAATAAAAAAATTCATGTACAAACAGAATAGTTATTTATAGGTTCATGTATTTTTGTAATAGTATATCCTCTCCATTTAGATCTATTATTATGAAGATTTTTCATTAAATGTCTTATAGAACTTAATGATATCCCAAATGCATCAACAATTTCTTGTCTTTCTTTAAATCTAAATCTTTCATTTTTATCTGTACACACCTCGTAATTATGAAAGTACTTAACTTTCGGCATTTTATATTTATTCTTATATAGTGAATAACCTTTAAACCTTTATATGTTATGATATAAAATAAGTTCATTTAAAACCTCTTTAAATCTAAACTATTCTATAATTCGGTTAAACCACTTAAAAATAAACTTATATTACTATTATATACATTATGAGCGAAACTTTAACCAAATCAAAAAAAATTATAACTAATAAAAAAGTAATTGATTATTGTGATGAAAATAAAATTCCTTATATTTGCATAAATATTTGTAAAAATAAAGAAGGTAGAAAAATGATAGGTGGTATTGCGAAAAAATGGATTGATTTAGAATATGATGAATTAATGATTAAATATAATAATGAACGATTAAAAAAACCTTCTCGTTATAATGCTATTAGTGTTAATTTAAATAAAGCTGGTTATGTAGTTGTTGATATTGATAATGCAGAAAAAAAAGCTGAATATTTAGAAAAATATGGTAATGAATATGTATCATTAAGCACAACAAAAAAATTGCCTCATATATGGTTTAAAAAACATAAAGACGATAATAATTCAACTAAAATAAATATTGATGAAGGACTTGATTTATTATATCATTTTTCATTTGAATTTATTGATAGTAGATTTAGTAATATAACAAAAGAAATGAAAACATTTAATGATTTTACAGATGCACCTATAAAACCTAAAAAAGTTAAAAAATTTAAATTAAAAAAAACTGATAATGCAGAAAAAATAGAACAAATTAAAGATGATTTACAATTATGTATTACACATGAACAAAAAGATATTATTGATAATATAGATATCAAATATATTAATAATTATCAATCATGGTTAAAAATAATATGGGCTTTGTATAATCAATTTAATAATATTAATATTTGTGATTATGTTTCTAAAAAAGATACTGAAAAATATAAAGGGATTGAAGATATTAAAAAACATTTACAAAATGATAAGAAACATTTATTAACATTCGGTACAATATGTTATTATAGTAAAATATCTAATGAAGTAAATTATATTAAAATTAGATCTAAATATAATCTTGATAATATTAGTGATGATGATATGGGACTTGCACAAATTTATTTAGATATCGTGGGTGATGATATTATTTATGATGGTTCATTTTATTATGTTTATAAAAAGCCCTATTGGGAAAGATTAGATAAACATGCTAATTATTTAAAAAAAAACATTAACATAGAACTACTTAAAGTAATTAAGTCATCTATCAATTTAATTAATAAGACTATACAAGATATTAAAGATATTGAAGACCCACAATTTGATAATTTAAAAGTAAAATTAGATAAATGTTTTAAATTACAAAAATCAGTAAATACATTATGTAAAATAAAAAATATTACTGAATGTATTTTTATTAAATTAGAAAATAAAGAATATGATTTTGATAGATTACAACCTAATTATTTTTGTTTTAAAAATTGTGCATTTGACATGATAAAACGACAAAAAGTAATAATAGATAAATATGATTTTATTACATGTAATACTGGCTATGATTATTTTGAACCTAATGAGATAGATATTTCAACATTTACAAATATAATAAAAGAAATTGAACCTAATGAAGATAAATATAATTGTTTATTATCAGTATTAAGATTAGGTTGTATAGGTGCACAGAACCCTTATATGGTCTATTTTAATGGTAGTGGTTGTAATGGTAAAGGATTAATTCTAGAAAATGTTAAAGAAGTATTAGGATCTTATTATACATATACTAATAAAGAATTTTTAATACAGCCTATTAAAATGGGTGCAAACACTACATTATCTAATTTAGAAAAAAAAAGAATGGTTGTTATGAGTGAGCCAGAAGAAAACCAGAAGATAAACTCAAGTACATTAAAAATTATTACTGACCAGCCAGTTATAAGCGGTCGTAGTAACTATGAAGTAAATGATAGGGATATTCATTTACATAATATTTCTATATTAGAATGTAATAAAAGACCACTTATTAGAGGTCGTCATGATAATTCATTACTTAGAAGAATTGTAGATTTAGAATTTACACAAACTTTTACTAATAATGAAGATTTATTAGAATTAGATGACCACCACTTATTAAATCCATTATATAAAGAAATGGGTTTTAAACATAAAATGAGAAGTGCATTTTTTCATATTATAATGAATAGTTCACATGATAATATTTATATTCCAGCTTCTGTAAAACAGCGTACACAAACATATTTAATGGGGAGTGATGAATTGTTATCATGGTTTAATGATAATTATGAATTTGTAGATGATAAGAAAGTGCAAGTCAAAATTAAAGATGTATTTGATATATTTAAAAATAGTGAATTTTACAGAAATTTAACTACAATTGAGAAACGATCTACATGGAATAAAAAGGGTTTTATTGAACAGATACAAACTAATATGGTGTTAAGGAAATATTATAAAATGAATAATAGCACACATGTGATAACAAAATATAAATATATTCAATCAAATGATGGAATTGTGGATTTTCAGTAAATATCAAAAAAACTGTAAACTTACATAAAATCTGCAAACTTTTTGAAATTTATAAATCCCTATAGGGACTTTTGATATTTTATGTAAGTTTACAGTTTTTTTGATTTTTTTTCTATTTCTTTTTTAGAATTAATATAATACTAATATTATTACTTATAATATTAATATTATTACTTGTAATCTATAATTATTACTAATATATTATAATATTTTTACTAAAATTATTATGTAATATAATATATATATAAAATGAGTGATGAAAATGAAAAGCTATTTGAGAATAATGCAGATTTAGATTTAGAAGAATTTGATAAAAAATTAGAAAATAATAATGAAAATGAAAAAAATATTAATATGGATATTGAAAATGTGGCTGAAGAAGCACCAAAGAAAAAAGTGAGAGGTAAAGCTA
>Ga0209337_1001434_pt1 | contig 18065 bp, 21 predicted proteins | sample LinPmetageLP53_FD_184044 | JGI IMG/M metagenome (GOLD analysis project Ga0209337, IMG submission 184044) | Marine viral communities from the Pacific Ocean - LP-53 (SPAdes) (version 2) | ecosystem: Environmental > Aquatic > Marine > Oceanic | place: Pacific Ocean | collected 2010-02-08 | reverse complement strand
GTAGATTGGTTAGGTGGATTTGTACAAGCAAATTACACTACTGACAAGATGAACATTTATGGAATGGGTGGACTATCAAGTATAGAATACTCTTACCAAGACCACTTCACAGTGGAAGATGAAGTCATCAAAGCAGAACCAATTTCAACATACCAAGTTAAAGGTGGAATGATGTATGATGTTAACCCAGATATGAGTGTATTTTTCAACACAGGAATAGTTGAGAAAGCACCTATTATGGATAATGTAATTTACTTTGACGGAACCGTAGCATCAGACCCAAGTAATGAGAAATTCGTTCACAATGAGTTTGGTGTAAATTACAAGTTCGGTAAACTTGGATTAAATGCAAGTGCTTATAACACAGATTGGAAAGATAGAAATCTTACAAAATCAGTAACGACTGGTCAAGGAGATTCAGGTGATACTGATGTTATCTTCCTAACGGGTGTTAATCAAAAGCACTCAGGTGTAGAACTTGAAACTAACTATATGGTAAACGATATGTTAGATTTAATGTTCGTAGCATCATTTGGTAATTGGAAATTTGATGGAGACGCTAACGGAAATTATCAGGAAACTGAATATAATTCCGAAGGTCAAGCTGTTGGATACAAAACAACCGAATACGCTTATGCACTTGACGGATTGTATGTGGGTGATATGCCACAAACATCTTATGTATTAGGAGTAACTCTTAAACCTATCAAGGATTTAAGAATACAAGCAATACACAAAATGTATGACAAGAACTACTCTGATTGGTCACCATCAGCTCGTGAATTTGACGGGACTAATGATGATGCAGACAGAAGTCAAGTTTGGGAAGCACCAAACTATAACAGACTTGATTTACATATGTCTTATAAACTTCCAAAAGTCAAAGACTTGGATATGACGCTAACAGCAAATATCTTCAATGCTCTTGATGAAGTTTATGTTCAAGACGCAGTGGACAATAGTCAATACAATGGTTATGGGAGTAAGAATCACTTAGCTCATAACGCAGAAGTATTTTTGGGAACACCAAGATACGCTAACATTGGATTATCTATTGGATTCTAAATAGTTAGAAAGATTATAGTGGGGCGAATATATCGCCCCCTATTTTCAAAAAAATACTTGACATTAACAAAAATTATTATTATATTTATATATAAAACAAAGGGTTATTTACAGCTAAATGTATCAGAATATTTATTACGATAAAGAGAGAAGAAAGATTCATATCTGGGATGATATGAAGGGATATTATTCTATGCCATATAAGAGATATGCGTATGTGAAAGACCATCAAGGTATGCACTCTTCAATTTATGGGGATAGATTAAAAAAAGTTTTTAGGTTTGATAGGGATATGGAAACATTTGAGAGTGATGTTATTCCAGAAATTAGAACATTGGTGGATTTATATTATGATTCTGATGAAATATCTCTTGGACACACAAGAATGTATTTTGATATTGAGGTGGAAGTAACAGATGGTTTCCCTAATCCAGATACAGCTCCTAACAAAATAACTTCCATAGCGTTTTATGAAGATACATTAAATCAGTATTATTGTTATGTATTAGATGAAAAGGATAGAATACAAGGTTATGAGAAAGACGATTTAATCGTAGAAGTTTTTACTACAGAAGAAGATTTATTACAGAAGTTTTTTGATAAGTACATAGAAATACAACCAACAATTCTTAGTGGTTGGAACACAGACAATTTTGATATTCCTTATTTATACCATAGAGCAGAAAAAGTTTTAAACGAACACATAGCTAAATTCTTATCACCTATAAAAAAAATTAGATTAAACACTATTTCAGGTAAATATGAAATTGCTGGTGTATCGTCATTAGACTATCTACGACTTTATAAAAATTTAACATTTTCACAAAGACAATCTTATCGTTTAGATGCTATAGCAGACTTTGAATTGGGTGAAAAGAAAGTTGAGTATGATGGAACTCTTAATGATTTATATGAAAATGATATACAGAAATTTATTGACTACAATGTTCAAGATGTTAGACTGATTAAACGACTAGACGACAAATTAGATTATATTGATATTGCTCGTGGTATATGTCATATTGGTCATTGTCCTTATGAGGAAATATATTGGTCATCACGATATATTGAGGGAGCGATATTAGTATATTGTAAGAAAGTTGGATTAGTAGCCCCTGATAAAAGACGAGATGGTAGAAGTTTATTAGGAAAAGATATGTTTGAGGGAGCGTATGTCCAAGACCCACAACGCGGAAAACACGATTGGGTTTATGATTTAGATGTAACTTCAATGTATCCTTCAGTTATGAGAACATTAAATATTTCTCCAGAAACAAAGATTGGTAAATTAGAGAATTGGAATGCAGAAGATTATATCAAGGGTGGTGGTAAGAAAACTTATACCCTAATGAGAGATGAAAAGGTAAGAGGGAAGTTTGATGAAACTGAATTGAAAACTTTTATGGATGAAAATCCAGTTTCTATAGCATCAAATGGTGTAATTTATAGAACTGATAAGGTGGGATTGATTCCAGCTATTCTAACTAAATGGTTTGAACAACGAGTTGAATATAGAAAATTAGCTAAGAAGTTTTCTGATGCTGGTGATGAAGAAAAATATAATTACTTTAATAGAAGACAATATCTACAAAAGGTTCTATTAAATTCTATTTATGGTGTATTAGGACTATCAGTATTTAGATTCTATGACACAGATAACGCTACAGCTGTTACAACAACAGGACAATCTTTAATTAAATTTACAAAGAAAATAGCAAATAACTTCTATAATAAAGAATTGGGTGATGACAAAGATTATTGTATTTATATTGATACAGATTCAGTTTTCTATTCAGCTATTCCTTTAATTGAGAAAAGATTTCCAGATGAAGAATTAAGTGAAGTAATGATGACTCAAAGAATTTTAGAAATAGCGTCAGAAGTTCAGAATTATATTAATCTAGGTTATGATTATTTCGCACAAAACTTTTGTAATGTGGGTGACGAACATCAATTTCAAATTAAACAAGAGGTAATTGCTAAATCAGGTTTGTTCATTACTAAGAAAAGATATGGTTTAAAAATCATAAATGATAATGGAAAAAAGGTTAATACTACAATGGTGAAGGGATTAGATACTATTCGTTCTAACTTTCCAAACGCTATGAGAAGTTTGATGAAAGAAGTTCTTGAAGATATTCTATTGAGTGTTCCAAAGGATAAGATTGATAAAAGAATATTAACATTCAAAAAGGAATTACTATCAAAAGATTATGACGAGATAGCAATGCCTACCGGTGTAAAGAAAATAACAAAATTTGTAGAAAAGAATAAAAGAAATTCATTCACAACAAGTGACAAAAGAGCAGTAATCACACCATATAGAAAAGGAACACCTGTGCATGTAAAATCATCAATTAATCACAATGATTTGTTGAGATATTTTGGTGATGATAAAAAGTATCAGTTTATAGCAGATGGTGATAAGATTAAATGGATTTATTTAAAAAATAATCCTATCGGTATGGAAACAATAGCGTTCAAAGGACACGAGGACTCACCAAAACTAATTAAGTTCATAAAGGATTATGCTGATTACGAGAAAATGTATCAGAAAGCATTAGAGAAGAAAATAGCAATGTTTTATGAAAGTTTAATGTGGAGTTTGCCAATGGATAAAAGTTCCACAATTGAAAAGTTTTTTTGATTTTGAGAATATAAAATGATATTTATTAGTAAGTAAAAGGTTATACAATAAGGAGTTATAACAATGGATAAAAGTAAGTTAGTTAAGTTTGTAAACAAATATTATCTTGGAGGTAATGTAAATTCAGTAGCAGTTAAGTCTGATGGAAATGGTTTAACCACACGATTTGTTTCGGGTGATAAATCTCTATTAGGTGAAGTTAAATTAAATAATTTCGCTGTAGAACAAGCCGAATTTGGTGTTTATACAACTGATGTTTTATTGAAAGTTCTTTCGGTTTTGAATGAGAATATTTCAATAGATTTGGTGAAATCTGGTGATAAAGTAATATCACTAAACGCAAAAGATGATGGAGCAAAGGTAAACTATATGTTATCAGACCTTTCAGTAATCAATCAACCACCACAATTAAAGCAAATACCTGAGTTTGAATTACAATTAAATGTAGATTCAACTTTCATAAAGAAATTTATAGCAGGTAAGGGAGCTTTACCAGACACAGAATCATTTACAGTGATTTCTGGTGATAATACAGAAGTAATAATAGGTTATTCATCTATTGCAACTAATCGTGTAGCTATACCCGTTCAAAATAAAACTGATAATATGATTGATAATGTATCTTTTAGTGCAAATCTATTCAAAGATGTATTAGAAGCAAACAAGGAATGTGAATCAGCCACTTTAGAAGTGAGTTCTGAAGGATTAGCAAGAATTAAATTTAATGTTAATGACTACGAATCAACATACTACCTTGTTGCAGTTCAAAATGTAAATTAATATGAAACAAATAGAGGGATTACGAATATTACATTTCCAATCCCCAGTTAGATTTGATAGTCGTGGAGTATTTCAACACGAGTTTGATTCTAATTATAAGGTATTGGAAAAGACGGTAAAGTTTTTACCAAAATGTCATCACTATGTTGTTGTTCCAGAAAAACACAATATACCTGATGATAGAGAAAATGTTACGCTTATTCCCTTTAAATACCCAAGAGATGTTTTATCAAATCGTTCACATTTTGATGGGACTTCTTTTAGAAATCTATTTGATTTTCGTTTTATGGATTTTGATTTTGTATTTTGTCATCAACCAGAAAAACTATATAATATATTAGTTTCATTTAATGATAAAAGATATGGACAAAATATGGCTCGTTTCATATTCTTCCATTGGGTAGATTGTTCACAGAGTCGTTCATCATCAGCAATACCGCCGTCTTACTTAAGACAATTAGAAGCGATACAACAATCTGATAAAGCGTTCTTCCACACAGATATATCTTCTAAGTGGTTAGAAAACAATTATAGAACAGAACAAACTACTAAATTAAATTCAGACTATGTGAAAAATAAAACATTAACTTTTCCACTATCAAATGATAAGTTTCCAGAAGCAGTTCCACTAGTAAGAGATGTTTCAAACACAATTGTGTTTAATCACAGATGGGCTAAGTCAACTGGTGTAAATCGTTTTGAAGAATATATGGAAGGGTTAGATTATGATGTATGGTGCACAGATTCTAAAGCACCAAAAGAATATAAAGCTCAAGGATTGAGTAGACCAAAGTATAGATACTTACTTGAAAATTCCCTTTGTAGTGTTTGTTTTGTTGATAATTATGCTACTTGGAATTTATCAATACAAGATGGATTATCATTAAAAAAACCTGTCTTGATATATGACCACCCGACTATGAGAAAAGTTGTTGGTGATGACTATCCATTGTTTTTCAAGACAAAAGAGGACTTTCAATACAAGTTAAAGAACCTACCAACAGAATTTGAGTGGGAATTACCTAACTATGATGAAGAATTTAAGGAAAATCTTACAACAGAAGTTAATAAGATTCTTTCAAAAGAAAGAAAACATATTCCAAAAGATGCACACAATTGGTTGTATTGTATTCAAAATGGTATTAACTTTAAAAATGATATTATTGAACAAGTCCAACCAAATATTCAATTAAATTCAGTATGGCAATATATTCGTAGATATTTATTAGAAATAGGGGTAAAAGATAATCACAATAGTCCTTATGTGAGTTATTCTATCCCAAGCAATTTAAAAAAAGACTTGACATTGTTAACAAAAAATGTTAAATTAGAACTTAAACCGAAACAGAAATCGGAAAAAGTTGTAGTCAAGAAACACGGTTGGTTTTAGGAGAAAAGATATGATGAATCAAAACAGAGAGCACACATTATTTGTAGAAAAATACAGACCAGTTAATTTAGATAACTATATTGGTAATGAACATTTAAAAACAAAAGTGAGTAAATACATAAATACTGGTGATATTCCACATTTGTTATTACACGGAAAAGCAGGAACAGGTAAAACAACATTAGCTAAGTTATTAGTTAGTAATATTGATTGTGACCAAATGTATATTAATGCATCTGATACAAATTCAGTAGATACCGTAAGAAATCAGATTAAAGTATTTGCATCATCAGTAGGTTTTAAGGATTTAAAAGTTATCATATTAGATGAGTGTGATTTCTTAACACCAAATGCACAAGCTGCACTTCGTAATCTTATGGAAACATTTTCAAGACATTGTAGGTTTATTCTAACTTGTAATTATGTTGAAAGAATTATTGACCCAATACAAAGTCGTTGTCAATCTTATCAAATTATTCCACCTTCAAAAAAAGAAGTAGCAATACACACTTCAAATATTTTAGATACTGAGGGTATATCGTTTGATAATAATGATATTGTAGCTATGGTAAACTCTGGTTATCCAGATATTAGAAGAATTATTAATGCAGTTCAAAGAAACATTGTAGATGATAATTTAGTTGTGGATACAGAGAGTATGGTTCAGAACGATTATAAATTACAAGTGTTAGAGATACTACAAACACAAGGTAAGAAGTTAGCCTTTAAGAACTTACGACAATTATTAGCAGATTCACAAATCAGAGATTATGCGGACTTGTTTAGATTATTATATGATGAGATAGATTCATATGGTAAAGGACATATCGCAGAAGTTATATTAACAATAGCTAAGTATGAGTTATCTGATGCTCAAGTAGTTGATAAAGAAATCAACGCTATGGCTATGTTAATTGAAATTTTAAACATTATTAAATAGGAGAATAAATGTTAACAGACAAAAAGAAACAACAAGCAAATGTCCAATTGGACTTAAGTCAAGCAGAAACAATTCTTTGTGAGAAATGTTCAAATGGATTATTTATACAATCATTTTTCTTAAAGAAATTATCAGCATTAGTTTCACCAACTGGACAAGAAGCTGTAATACCAGTTCAAGTTTATAGTTGTGGTAATTGTGGTCATATTAATCAAAAGTTAAACCCAACAGCAAGTGAAACAACAGAAACAAGTAATTAGACGAAGAAGCTTATTTGACCATATCAAAGAGATAACATCAATACAACATAAAACTTATTGGAAAAAGTTATCCGAAGAAGATAAAAAAACTTGGTCAAACTTTATGGTACATAGATTTTTATCAATGAATCCAAATTGGTTAGAATTAACTAATGAAATTCAGAGATATGATTTACCACCAGAAATATTATATAAACTATACACAGATATACTACCAAAGAAAAAAGTTTGGTTACGATATGTCAAAGGAAGAAAAAAAATGGTAGAATATCCAAGATGGGCATTAGAAATAATTTCTAATCATTATCAAGTCAACTTCAGAGAATCAAAAGAATACATTGAGATGTTTCTTTTAACTGAAGGTGGAATGTATGAGTTAGCAGAATTGTTTGGAAAGTATGGCACAGAACCAAAAGAAATTAAAAAACTCGGTTTACCTATAAAATAATACTTGACATTTAAATAAAAAATCACTACATTAGGAGAGATGATGAAAACAATCAAAGAGAGTTCTACATTAGTCATTGATGATGTCGGACAAGAATATGACCCGACAAATGTCGTTGGATATATGGAAAACAAATATCCCGAAATGACAAAAGAATTTAGAAAGATTCAACAAGAACAATACGAATTGTTTCTAAGAAAACAACACGACTACGGCCCACAAAATGTGGCAGTTGGTTCATTATTGAAAACCAAAGAAGATATTAAATTATCTTTGTTAGGTTTATGGTTCAGAATACAAGACAAAACAGAAAGAATTAAAACTTTATTAATGAGAGATGACGGAAACTCAGTTCAAGATGAACCAGTAGTAGATAGTTACAATGATATATCAGTATATGGAATTATGGCACAAGTCGTATCTCGTGGGAAGTGGGCTAAGTAATGGCAAGAATTAGTTATTCACAATTTTCACAATGGGTTCAATGTCCACACAAATGGAAATTAAAATACATTGACGGATACGGACAATTTACAGATAACATTTATACAATGTTTGGTTCAGCTGTTCACGAATGTATCCAAGCGTATCTGATAGTAATGTATACAGATAGTATAAAGAAAGCAAATGAATTACCATTAGATGAAATGTTAATGTCAGAGATGAAGAAAAATTATCTTGAAGCTAAAGATAAGTTTGAAGAACAATTAACTAACCCAGAAGAAATGAAAGAGTTCTATCATCAAGGTTGTCAAATCATTGATGATTTCAAAAAGAAAAGAGGACAATACTTCAGTAAAAAGGGATATGAATTAGTTGGTATTGAAAAACCATTGAATTATAAATTACCAAACAATATAAACTTTGTTGGATTTATGGATGTTGTTATGAAAGATACTATCAGAGATAGAATTAAAATCATTGATATCAAAACTTCTACAATGGGTTGGAACAAGTGGATGAAAGCTGATAAGAATAAAACTAATCAGTTATTATTATATAAACAATTTTATTCCAAACAATATAACTTTCCAATAGATAAGATTGATGTAGAATTTTTTATTGTTAAAAGAAAATTATATGAAAATATGGATTTCCCACAGAAAAGAATACAGACATTTATTCCAGCCAATGGAACACCAAGTTTAAATAAAGTAAATGTTTCATTGAAAGCATTTATTGATGAGTGTTTTACTGATGAGGGGAAACATAACGAAGAACATATTTACAAAAAAATAGTTTCAACAAAGAATTGTAAGTATTGTGATTTTAAAGATAAACCAGAATTATGTGATAGGAAAAAAAACTAATGGTAGCAGGATATGATTTACGACTAAATCTTTCTTATTTTATTGGAAAGAAATATGAAAAAGAAATTATGAATAGTATCAACGAAGTATCAGAAAAATATCCAGCATTCAATGTTAGATTGTTTTATTCAGAGGATGATAATTTGACTTCTAAGTTGAAAGATTTTGCTAAAAGATATGACGGAAAAGTTAATTTTGATATAAGAATAGCAGGAACAGATTATCAACAAGTAAATGATGTAGCCTGGTATCAGATACTTTCACAAACTGATTATGATAAATTTAGAGAAGAACTTCCATTTTCTGGTCGTTATTTTTGGACACTAGGTGATATTGATGAAGAAAATATTTTAAACGGGATTAAACATTTTGAGAGTGTATTGATGCATATTAGTGAACCAAAGGTAATGAAAAGACAGAAAAGAAATGACGACATATAAAGTTGCTATATTAGGACAAGACACTTATGAAAATGTTAGTAAGTTAAAAAAACATATTTATAATTGGAAAGAAAACTTTGGTGATAGTTTAGAAATAGTTAGTGGTGGTGGAAAATATGGTGTTGAAAAGAATGTTAGAGAAATATGTGTAGACTTTGGAGTATCATATTCAGAAATACCACCATTCCATTATAAATGGAATCAAGATTGTATTTATCCACAAAGTAGATATAATAAGAATTATAACATAAAGTATTTTTTTGTCCAAAATAAACTGATTGTAGAGTATGTAGACTTGGTAATATTCTTCACAGAAGATGAAAAAATAACAAAAGTAAATGATTTAAAAAGATTAGTTGAAAAGCAAAATAAATCGTTAATTTTAAAAACTTGATGATATTTATATATAGTATGGATATTACAAAGTTAACGAGTGTAAAAATTTTAAATGAACTCTATGAGAAGTTCAAAGGCGAAGAGTCAGAAATGACACTACAAAAATTAGTAAATAGAAGTATGGACTTATATTTAAAAGATAAGAAATATAAAAAGTTAATTACAGAACACGAAGAATTAATAGAAAGTGGAAGTAGTTTATAGGAGTAAAAATGGTTTATAATAAATTGTTACAAGCAAGTATCGACAGATACAAAGCAGAAATATCAGAATGTTTAGCAATACTTGAAGTGTATTTCAAAAATCCAGTTGCTATTGGAGAACACCCAGACTTACTAACTGAAATAGATAAATATATCGGAAAGTTAGAAACAGCTACAGGTAAATTGGAAACACTTAGTTCATATTTTGATGGACACGCTGATGTTGATACTGATAAAAAGTTACTAAAAGGATAGAAAATGAATAAAAAGAAAATTTTGTTATTTTCTGATGACCTAAGAATGTCATCAGGAGTTGGAACAATGTCGAGAGAAATTGTTATGGGAACAGTTCATAAATTTGATTGGGTTCAAGTTGGTGGTGCTATTAAACACCCAGAAGAAGGTCAAGTATTTGACTTGAGTGCCGATATTAACAAAGAAAAAGGTATTGAGAATAGTTATGTTAAGATATATCCAATTAACGGGTATGGCCACCCTGAATTGTTAAGAAATTTGATAAACATAGAACGACCAGACGCTATAATGATTTATACAGACCCTAGATTTTGGGGTTGGATGTATCATATGGAGCACGAGATAAGACAAAACATACCTATTTTTTATTATAATATTTGGGACGATTGGCCAGCTCCTAAGTATAATCAAGATTACTACGAGAGTTGTGATTTGATTATGAATATTTCAAAACAAACTTGTGCTATTGTAGATGAAGTGTGTGAGAGAAAACCAAGAACGGATTGGGATTCAACTTATATTCCACACGGAATTAATACAACACAATTTTATCCAATTCCACTACTACACGAAGAATATGATGAAGTGTTAGAAATGAAAAAACAGATTTTTAATATTCAGAACCCAGATGACATAGAGTTTGTGTTATTTTATAACAACAGAAACATTAGAAGAAAAATGACTTCTGATGCTCTATTAGCTTTCCAAGAGTTCAGAAATAGATTACCAGAAGAAAAGAAAGATAAAGTAGCATTTTTAATGCACACACAACCTAAAGATGAAAATGGAACAGACTTACCAAGATTAGTTAGACATTTGATGCCTGAGTGTAATGTTGTGTTCAGTCAAGATAAATTGACTTCAAAAAAATTAAATCAGATGTATAATGTTGCTGATGTAACTATAAATATAGCTTCAAATGAGGGATTCGGTTTAGGAACAGCAGAATCTTTAATTTCTGGAACACCAATTATTGTTAATGTTACAGGTGGATTACAAGACCATTGTGGATTTGCAATAGATGGAAAATATTTAACATCAGAAGATTATAAAAAAATTAAATCTCTACACGATTGGAGAAAGTGGGAAAACAATGAAGATTTAACTCACGGAGAGTGGGTAAAACCAGTATGGCCAAGAACAAGAGCTTTACAAGGTTCAATCCCAACACCATATATCTTTGATGATAGAGCAGATTGGATTGATGTAGCAGATAACATTGAAGATTGGTTCAACACATCATCAGAAGAAAGAGAAAGAGTTGGTGAATTGGGAAGAGAATACACATATTTAGAAGAAGTTGGGTTTACAGCAGAGAATATGTGTGACAGATTTATAAAAGATATGGATAAAGCATTTGATGTGTGGAAACCAAGAAAAAGATACGAAATACGAGGAGTATAAAATGAAAAAAGTTAATATGAAATATGCAAAAGCATTAACTACTAAGAAAAAAAATATCGTTGGTAATTTCAGAGGTAAGGAAGACGCAGTTCTTATCAAGATGAGAAATGGTATGAGAAAGTTTTTAGAATCACCTTTTAAAAAATATAAGAAATAGGGGTATAAATGAGTAAACCATTAGTATTATTTACAGCACCAGTCGGAACAAGAAGTGGATATGGTGCACATTCAAGAGATATTGCAAGGTCTTTAATTGCAATGGATAGATTTGATATTAAAATATTTCCTGTTCGTTGGGGTTCAACACCACAGAACGCTTTAAATGAAAAAGACCCGAATGATATTGAGATAATTAAAAGATTATTAACTAATCCAAATATGGATAGACAACCAGATATTCATTTTCATTGTGTTATTCCAAATGAATTTATGACTATTGCTAAATACAACATTGGTATTACCGCTGGTATTGAAACAACAGCGTGTCCACAAGAGTGGTTAGATGGTATGAATAGAATGGATTTAAATATAGTTCCTTCCAACTTTACAAAAGAAGTTTTTGAGAATTGTATCTATGATAGGATAGATAACAAGACAAAGAAAGTATTGGGGAATATTAAAAATGAAAAACCTATTGAAGTTTTGTTCGAGGGAGCAGATACTTCAATTTATAAGAAACCAAATAAAATAAGTAAAGAATTAAAAGCAGAGTTTAAAAAAATTCCAGAATCATTTTTATTCTTATATGTTGGTCATTGGTTAAATGGTAGTATTGGTAATGATAGAAAAGATACTGGTATGTTGGTTAAGGTGTTCCTAGAAACATTCAAGAATCACAAAAAGAAACCAGCTCTATTAATGAAAACTAATTCAGCAGATTTCTCAATATTAGACAGAGAAGAAATGGTAAAAAGAATTAGAGATATTAAGAATACTATTAAAGGAGAGGATTTACCAAATATTTATTTACTTCACGGGGATTTAACAGATGAAGAAATGAATGAATTGTATCATCATCCAAGAGTAAAAGCTCACATTTCATTAACTCACGGAGAAGGATTTGGTAGACCATTACTAGAAGCAAGTTTAAGTGAAAAACCTGTTATAGCTTCAAATTGGAGTGGACATAAAGACTTTTTACCTGAAGATAAAGCATTAATGTTACCAGGTAATTTAACAAAAACACCACGAGAAGCATTTCCTGATAATATTTATGTAGAGGGTTCTCAATGGTTTTCAGTAAATTATCCAATAGCATCAAATACAATGAAAGATGTCTATGACAATTATAAAAAACATCTTCCTAATGCTAAAAAATTATCATTTCAGAATAGGAATAAGTTTAGTCTGAATGGTATGACAAAAGAATTTGAAAAAATACTTGATAAGTATTTACCTGAATTTCAAGAACAAGTTAGTTTAAAATTACCAAAACTGAAATCAACAAAATCAACAAGTAATATTAAACTACCAACATTAAAGAAAAAATAGTATGAGTGAAATAGAAAAAGAAATAAAAAAAATCAGAGAAGATTTAAAAGAAATAAAAAGTGATTTGAAAGCTTTTATGACAGACGAAACATCAAAAAATTATGTTCAAGCATTAATTGACAATGTAAATAAAAATAACTTGAATGTAGGTGATTCATTAACAGAAGAAGAAGAATTATCACAAGAGTATTTAGACCAATGGACTTGTGATATTTGTGGAGAACACACTCACAAAGTTGAATATGATTATTTAGGTAGTAATCGTAATCATTTAGGTTGTGAATTAAAAGAAGAAATAAATATTAAACACGAGATAGCCGCTATGGAAGCTGGTGTTGATGTTGAGAGAGAGAAAAACTAATGGAAAGAGTAATAGATTGTCCTTGTTGTAAAGATAAAGATAGTTGTTTTGAAGAAATACAAAAAGATTTTAGTTCTTTTATGTGTTTCGCGTGTGGTTTTATGAGTGATAGTCGTTTTGAAAAAGACAGCTTACAGACAATTGAAAATGAAAAATCAACACCAAAACTAGTAACAGATTTAAAATTTCACGATATTGAGAGAGATATCGTATGGTATCCTTCAGTTATTAATATGGGTAAATTAGGTATGATATTCCCAGAAGGTAGTCCAAAGGATTGGAAGTGGAGATATGCATCAGTAATTGATATTCCAGAAGAAGAAAAAAAATTATATGATGGTTATTCACAAAGACTTGATATAGAAAACGCAAAAACATTCGAACAAGATGATTTTATGTCAGCTTGTAAAGAAATGGGTATTACAAAAGACTTAAAAGGAGATAAATAATGTCAAAAGATATATTCTATGATACAGAAGCAAGAGCATCACTTAAAAATGGTGTAGATAAATTAGCAAACGCAGTGAGAGTAACATTAGGGCCTAAGGGTAGAAATGTTGTAGTTGAAAAACAATTTGGTTCACCAACCGTAACAAAAGACGGTGTTTCAGTTGCAAAAGAAATAGAACTTGAAGATAGATTAGAAAATGTAGGAGCACAAATGGTTAAAGAAGTAGCTTCTAAAACTTCTGATATAGCAGGTGACGGAACAACAACAGCAACAGTTTTAGCACAATCAATCATCGCAGAGGGATTGAAAAATGTAACAGCTGGAGCTAATCCAATGGAGATTAAAAAAGGTATTGATTTAGCAAAACAAAGAGTTGTTGAATTTATATCAGAAAACTCAAAGGATATTCCAGATTCTAATCAGATTGCTCAAGTAGCAACTATTTCAGCAAATGATGATGAGGAGATTGGAACAAAGATTGCAGAAGCAATGGATAAGGTTGGTAAAGACGGAGTAATTACCGTAGAAGAATCTAAAACAGCAGAAACTTATTTAGAGTTTGTAGAAGGTATGCAATTCGATAGAGGTTATTTATCACCTTATTTTGTATCAAATACAGACACTATGGAAGCAGAATTAGAAGACCCTTATGTTTTAATCCACGATAAAAAGATTACAAATATGAAAGATATACTACCTTTACTTGAAAAAGTAATGCAATCTGGAAGGTCTATTCTTATTATAGCAGAAGACATTGAGGGTGAAGCACTCGCAACATTAGTTGTCAATAAGTTAAGAGGAACTTTTAATGTTGTAGCAGTTAAAGCACCTGGTTTCGGGGACAGAAGAGGTTCAATGTTAGAGGATATCGCAACATTAACAGGAGCAACTGTTATATCTGAAGAGAAAGGATTCAAATTAGAATCAACTACTTTAGATGAATTAGGAACTTGTAAAAAAGTTGTTACTGATAAAGACAACACAACTATCGTTGATGGTGGAGGAAAACCAGAAGTTATATCAAGTAGAATAAATGAAATAAGAGTTCATATTGAAAAAACTAAATCAGACTATGATAGAGAAAAACTACAAGAACGATTAGCAAAATTAAGTGGTGGTGTAGCAGTATTAAATGTTGGAGCCGCAACCGAAGTTGAAATGAAAGAAAAGAAAGATAGAGTTGATGATGCTTTACACGCAACACGAGCCGCTGTGCAAGAGGGAATCGTAACAGGTGGTGGAGTTATATTACTAAGAGCAAGTAAAGACTTAGAAAACATAGAAACCACACCAAGTTTACAAGTTGGTGTAGATATTATGAAACGAGCATTAGAAGGGCCAATAAGACAAATATGTTCAAACGCTGGTGTAGAATCATCAATCGTTGTTCAGAAAGTTCTTGAAGGAAAAGATGACTTCGGATATGATGCAAGAAATGATGAATATGTTGATATGTTTAAAGCAGGTATCATTGACCCAGCTAAAGTTTCAAGAGTAGCAGTTGAAAACGCCGCTTCTATATCTGGATTGTTGTTAACTACTGAAGTAGCAATTACAAACAAACCACAAGAAAACTCTGAATCAACACAACCACCTATGAATCCTGGAATGATGATGTAAGATGAGTTTTTTAGCGACACATAGAAGTAAGATACTAGATAAAAAGGTAATCACATACAGAGATATTGAAGTCGGTGATGTTCTTGAATTTAGATATAGGGGTAAGAAATCAACATCAGCTCAAATTAAAATGGTAATAGTTATAAACATTTTTCCTGTAAGGGGTTCTTGGAATAATAAAAAAATTCACGCTTTTGATATGAAAAAGTTATCACCTGGTGTCTTAAAAAGAATACTAAATAGGATAGGAACACCTATATTAGAAGTTGATGAACGAAAAGGTAAGGAAGTTGTAAAAGTAATGATAAAAGAAAGTGGAGTTAAAGGTGAAATATTTTATAAAAAAGTAGCTAGTAAATTCAACGAATATAATGCATATAGAACTTATATAGCACCAGAAATGAAATCAATTAAATTATTGGGATATGACTTTCAAAACAAACAATTAGGATTAAAAGATGAGAATTTGTTACAAGATACTGACGCATAACGAAACTGATAGTTTAGAAAAACTATTAGATTTTCTTTTTGAAAATATAAAAGAAACAGACCATATAATCGTATGTGATGATTTTTCTGAATCACCAACAAGAAGTATATTAGCTAAATATGTTATAAAAGATAAAGAACGATTACAACAATATGATTATTTTCAAAGAAAATTTAAAGGTGATTTTTCAGAACATCACAATTTTGTAAACAATTTGGTTCGTGATGAGTTTGATTATATTTTTTCAATTGACGCAGATGAAATACCAAACAAATGGTTGATAGAAAATATACACGAGATACTAGAATCTAATGAAGTAGACTTAATCTGGGTTCCACGAATAAATACCGTAGAAGGAATCACAGAAGAACACATACAAAAATGGGGTTGGAGAGTTACTGAAAAAGGTTGGGTAAATTTTCCAGACTATCAAGGTAGAATTTATAAAAACGATAAATCTATTTATTGGGAAAATCCAGTTCACGAAGTTATTAAAGGTGCTAAAAAAATATCACATTTCCCACCACAAGAAGAATTTTGTTTATATCACCCGAAAGATATAGAACGACAAGAAAAACAGAATGAATTATATTCAGAAATACAGATGAAATAATGAACAAAGAAAAGGTTATAATAGTTGGTAATGGTTCTTCCATATTTGAAAAAGAATATGGTGATAAGATTGATTCCTTTGATTTAGTTTGTAGAATGAATAGAGGTTATTTTGAGGGTAGAGAAGGTTATGAAAAGAATGTTGGTAGTAGAACTGACATATTAATTGTTCACGATGGATTTATGACCGAAGAATACCTATCAGATAAAGTTTTTAATTCTTTACAAAAAATATTAGTAGGAACACCAGGATTTAAATGGAGTGGAGAAGTTAATAGAATAAAGAATTCATATCCAGATTATTTAGATAAAATAGAATTTATACCAAAAAATTGTGAAGATAAACTAAAAAATATTTCAGACTTTGGACACGGATGGCCTTCAACTGGATTGATTGGTAGTTTACATATATTACAAAATTATGAAAATGTTACACTAATTGGATTTGATGGTTATGATGAAAAATATCAGTATGGACATTATTTTTCAGAGACAGACGACAGAACAACAGATTTTTTCCACGACAAGTTTAAAGACGGACATCACAAGTTAGATGCAGAAAGACATACTTGGAACTTTTTAAGAGATAATTACAAACCAGGAGTTTTGAGTGAGTGATTTACATATAATATTGCACTGTCTTCCACGAGAAATAGACGAACTAGATAGAATAGTAAATCATTTAAAGAGGTCATCACACTTTTTAGAAAACAATGACGAGGTTATTTTAGATTTCACACTAAATCTATCAGACAAATTAACTGATTGGGAAACAAGTCAATTACCAAAAGAGTTTTTCGCTGACAAATTTGAAATGATGAAACAGAGATGTGATTGGACTTCTAAGAATATTTTTGAAATAAATGATAGTAATAGATGTTTAGGTATCAACGACAAAAGAAGAAATAGTCTTAGAGAAAACAATCCTAAAAACTTTATGTATTTGGATACTGATGTTCACTTCTCAATGTTCAACTTATCTTATCTATTTAGAGCTATAGAACAGATTCAGAATGAATATTATGTTTTAAATTCACAATTATTAAGATTATGGGATGAAAGTTGGAATATGATTTCAAATGAAAGATATATTCCTATGGGTTATGATTCTAAAATTTGGTTGAAGTATGACCCGTTTAAATTAGACGCAGAAGTATTTAATTATGCATCAAATATAAACATAAAAGAATTAAACGGATTCAAATTTGGTGGTGGTTGGTTCAATGTTTTCAGTTCAAACTTACTAAAACTTATTGATGTTCCAGACTCATTGAGTTCATACGGATTAGATGATACTTTTGTAGAAGAAGGTTGTCGTATGATGCAACAAAAAGGATATGACATTAAACAATATACCTTAGACAATATGTTAGTTTGTGAGAATAGAAAATACAGAGATTTAAATCCTTATGTGGATTATATAACAGATAAAACTAATTCAGATGAATTTAAACAAGCATATAGAGATAATGCTAATAAATATTATCCAGACGAATTAAAGA
>Ga0209337_1001433_pt1 | contig 18081 bp, 6 predicted proteins | sample LinPmetageLP53_FD_184044 | JGI IMG/M metagenome (GOLD analysis project Ga0209337, IMG submission 184044) | Marine viral communities from the Pacific Ocean - LP-53 (SPAdes) (version 2) | ecosystem: Environmental > Aquatic > Marine > Oceanic | place: Pacific Ocean | collected 2010-02-08 | reverse complement strand
GATCAATAAGAATATTGAGATCTTCCTTCCGTCTCTTGACCCCGTTTGGCGCGATACTGTCGTGTCTAATCAGGGTGTTGGACCTGCCGATGCAATCGGTCGGGACATGAAGATTCTGAAGACCTATATGGGTTCAATGGCGGGTGTGCTCGAACAGGGTGCCCCTCGTGGAGACGTTGGTCTTTACGGTGACGACACTGACACTCTTGGTTCTAAGATGTATCTTCAGAACTTGAATCAGACGTGGCCGGATCCGCTCAACGGTCCCAACGCTTCCCCCTTCCGTCTTGGTATCCCCATGCGTTCAATGATGTCCAACATCATGTTCACGCTTGGTGAGCTTCAGGCTGAAGCGGTTCCTGCGTTTATCGGTGATGTTGTTGCTCCGAAGCTTGAGGGCTTCGCCAAGAACATCTCTCACACCATGTGTAACTACTGGTACATCAACCAAAACGATCAGTACAAACTCGGTACTATCAGTGCTATTGTCGACGGTGACGCTGCTGATGCAATTGATGCTGCATCTACATCTATCCGTGTAACAATTACTGAAGGCACCTATGACCGATTCTACGTCGGTCAGGCTGTTGACATCATTACTAATGATGGTGACTTCCGTCGAAACGATACTGGTGCAGACGGTTCCCAAACTCGTGCTACTCGTTCGAAGGTTTTCGTTCGTGCAGTTGACGAGCTCAAGGGTTACGTTTATCTGCAGTCCGATGTGGCTTGTTTCCACAGCGGTGGTGCAGGTGCGGCAACTACCTCGGCTGTAGGCGACTTTATTGTCTACGCTAACCAGGCTGATGTTACGGTTGCTGCTGGTGCTAACATGGCACCTACCGGTATCGCCGGTATCAATAGTTGGCTGAAGTCGGGCGACGTTTCTGCAGACAACACCAAGTATCTTCTTGGTGCTGAACGTGACACGTCGAACCAGATTGACCTCAGCATTCATCCTGAGTTTAAGTCCTTCACGAAGAGTAGCGTTGGAACGCTGACTGAGCATAAGCTCCGCCAGTACCTCCGTCGCTTCCACTCCGCGAAGAACAAGTACGGTCAGTACATTGACTGCCTCGTTGCATCCGACGGTGTTTGGATGGCATACGAAGCAACTAAGATCGGTCGCGAAATTCTCGACCGAACGGGTCGCCTCAGCAGCATGACTTCTGAGGGTTCGAACGAGGGCTTCCAGTTCGCGTTCGATGGTCGTTCCTACACCGGTTACACCTCTACTTATGTCGAAGACGGTTCCGTCTACGGCATCCGTAAGGGTGGTAATAACTGGAAGCGGTACGTACCACCCACACCTTCGGGTTACTCGTCATTCGCTCAGGCGGATGCGTTTATCCCGTTCTCCTTCATTGCCGGAGCCCTTACGGGAACCGGTACAAACAAGCTGCCTATCTACGATAGCTCTGCATCGGGCAACCGAAGCATGGTTACCGAAGGCGTCCAGATGCCTGGGCTCCTCCGAATGCAGCTCGTCCCTGACCAGCCCGCTGGTATGAAGCTGACCGGTGTTACTACCGACAACGTCTACAGCGACGTTTAATCGTTGTAGCGGAAATATGGAAGATCCTCCTTCCTGCTGGAGAGGGGACCCTCAGCCTCCGGGGGTCCCCTCTTCTATTTCCCCACTTATGGAGTACACTACGATTATGCCTAGGAAAAAACAAAAAGCTATTCGTCGAACTACCAGAGGTAAGGGAGCCAACTACCGACCTACGAAAAGTGGTGCGGGTATGACGGCTAAGGGTGTAAGAGCTCACCGAAAAGCTAACCCGGGTAGTAAACTTAAGACTGCGGTTACCGGCAAGGTTAAAAAAGGCAGCAAAGCTGCGGGCCGACGTAAGTCTTATTGTGCTAGATCAGCAGGGCAAAAAGCTAAAAGCTCTGCTAAGACCAGGAATGATCCTAACTCACGAATCAACCAAGCAAGAAGAAGGTGGAAGTGCTAATGAATATCGAAATGATCTACGATCCTATTGAAGTCGCAGTAGGCACAGGACTTCTCATGGATGAGAGGCACGAGATCTGTCCCGAGAGTGATTACCTTAGAGCAGTCAAACGTGTAACAGGACGTGATGACCTCTTTGTTTATCGTCATAAAGAGATTGGTTCTTTTGTTTTGGCTCAGTGGGTATACACCGAAGAAGAACATGGGTTCCGTGTTTGTATCGAACTCGAGACTATGCCGAAAGCTCCCGACCGAGGAGGTTGGGTCGATCTCGAATACATCAAAATGAGATGTTCTCAAGAGTCTGCAGATAACAACATGCGGGCTATGAAGAACCGAATGAAGAATGCGAAGGCCGCTAAGGAACAGGCGCGGCTTGATGCGTTGGAACAAAGAACAGACTCAGCTAATTACCAGAGACGTAAGGGCAATAGAGATATTGCTGCAAGCATTGAGTCAGGTCCCTATGTTGGGGACTCACAAAGTGAAGGTATGGATGAGCTCAAGGATATGCTCACCCATGCTGCATCAGGCAAGATCTATACCTCGGGGTAAACCATGCATTCTACCGGATCATTTCTTCTTACTGTCATCGAACGTGTACGTGCTTACTTGGATGAAGCAGTCGTGGATGCTAAGTTCACTAACGACTATCTAGTCCGGCATGTAATCTGCCCAGAGATGGTCAATGTAATGTCTCGACTCTCTAACAATGCGGATAACCCTATCCGTGTCAGGCATTCCATCACCCTGGTTAAAGACCAGCAAGACTATGTTCTCCCTCCAAACGTCGGGGAGATCTATCGCTTTGCAATCATGGATAGTGGGGGAAGAATCACTAGGGAGTTCATGCCTGAGAATGAGTTCCACCCAAGCGGACCAGGTTGGCACATCCAAGGAAACATGCTTTCGCTTCGTCCTTACCCTGCCGAAGCAGAGACTGCAGACATCCACTACCTCCCCAACGGTGACTTCCAGCCTCACTACGACACGGACGGGGGAACGTTCAATAGCTCAACCACGTTTACTTTTGATTCTGCTCCCACTCTTGGGGCGATTGATAATCGTGAAAACGCATATGCAGGAGCTATTCTTCGTGTGTGGACAAAGACAACACATGCAGTACTCGAAGAACGGGTTATTGAATCCTACGATGCGAGCACTCGTGTAGCCACGGTTCGACGACCGTTTACAACGGATGTTTCTGCAAGCCATTCCGAAGGTGGTATGAGGTATGAAGTAGCTCCAGTAGGGATGAACTCTCTTATCCAAGCTATTGCTTGCGCTTCTTCTATGAACTTGGGAACTGCGCGTAACATTACGCAGAAGCAAATGCAGTTTATCTTGCTTCAGTACAAGTCAGCTATGAAGACTATCGGTGACAACCTCAGCTTCATGCAGGCGCGTAAGCCCAAGTCGTACCAAAAAGATACAGTCGATAACAGAAACTCCTATCTCCTTGGCGGCTAAGCAATGTCGGAATATTTTGGAAGAGTACCTTCTATGGATGTACTCGCTCGAATGGGCGAGATCGATGCAGCATTCACAGAAAAGAAACTAGGTCAAACTCCTCAAGATGTTCAAAGTCTTGCGTGGGGATTCCAACAAACAACTGCACAACAATCTCTTAAAGAGCTACAAGTTGGCGACTTTCCAAACTTGATTACTCAATTCAACTCTGCAGCTTTGCGAAGTGGGCATCCCAATGCAGGCAACAATGGTCCTGGTGAAGGAGGCGGTGGCAGCGGCGGTGGAGGTGGCGAAGGAGGATTGATAGATTGTGGAGATGTTTGTGAATGTATTGCTGCGGGATGTGTTGAATCAACACAGGGTGCTTGTTGCCGACCGGGTGGAACATGTTCATTTGTAACCCCCTCTGAATGCGCAGCTCTTAGTGGGAGTTTTATGGGGTTTGGTGTTCAATGCTCTCAAGTGCAATGCAACAACCCACCTCCACCCGGCGGTGGTGGAGGAGGAGGAGGAACCACAAACTGGACAACTAATGACGAAACTTCCCAAGAAGGAAGTAGTTCATCTGAACCTTGGTCTGACGGGGAAACCGAAGAACCAAATAGTGACCCCGATATTGGGGTTGATCCAGGAAAGGGAGAACCTAAACCTCCTGTTATCCCACCGATCATTGTTCAGCCCCATTGGCCTAGGCCCCATACTGAAACGGATGACGATACACATCTTGGCGATGAGGATTGCGTTGCAAGAAACCAAGGTGGAAAAATCCAAATCCGTCCTGAGGATCAGCCCAGTAATGATGACGTAAAGGGTTGCTGTTGTCCTGGTGCTGTTGAATGCATGGAAGATTGTAAGGATTACTGTTTTAGTTCTTGTGTGCCTGCTAATAAACGACCAGTGTGTAAAAACATTCCTGTAAGAACAGTTGTCTTATGTCCTTGTGGACCTAACAGGGTGTATGGAGAGCCGGATCCTAATCCTATTGATCCTCGGCCACAACCTAACTGGGGACCAGAACCTGCTCCAGCCGAAGAACTACCAGACGGTACTTGGGAATTTAGGATCCCGGCTGCCTGTTGTTGTAACGGTCAACATCCTCCAGACACAGATGGTGATGGTATCCTGTCTAGCGGGATAGTAGATCCCCATCCTAATCATTTCAATACTTGGCCCGCGGGAGAAGTTTGCATCATCGTTGACTTTGAACGAAGGTGTTATTCTCCCGACCCAGGAGAAGATGGTGTCTGGGAAGATGCAGACTGCAACAAGTTTTGTACAAATGGGGCGGGCAGATGCTATGAGATTTACAACGGAGTTGTTGCTACAAAGCAGCACACAGAATGCAAAACGTGTTGTGAAAGCTCGGTATAAATAACTAAGCAATGAAAAAACCTAACTCCAATCTAGATCCCCATTCAATGATGAAAGAAAAGTTGGGTCTTAAAGATCGGCCTTTTTCTTCTAGGGTTTCTTCAAATGTTCGTGTGCCTCATCGACAAGGTCACGTTACTTTCTTAAATAGTTTTGGGGCTGAGGCTAACTTAAGTGTCTTTAAAGACCAGCCAATCTTTTTGGTACTGAGTGGCCCCTCACTTAACTCACACAATCTTGAAGAGATCAATCGAGTTAATGCCATGTCGTTTGGGGTTAACAATAGTTGGCATGTATTCAAGCCCAACTTCTGGACCTGCGCTGACAACCCTGATCGATTCCTCTACTCCAGGTGGGTGGACCCCAACGTAATGAAGCTGGTCCCCTCCGCCTTGAAGAAAATGTCACTAAGGAAACAAGTGGGGAATAAATTAGAAGAAGCCGGGAAAACACCCAAGGATTGCCCAAACGTTTTCTTCTATGAGAGGAACCTAAGTTTCAACCCTTCTCTTTTCCTGAAGGAGAAAACGATTAACTGGGGGGGCGAATCAAAGAAGAGAGATTCAATCGGAATCAAAGGTTCTAGATCTGTAATGCTTTCAGCAATAAAGCTTTGTTTCGTCTTGGGGTTTAGAACCATCTATCTTTGCGGTGCAGATTTTAATATGGAAGAAGGAACCCAGAACTATGCATTTGAACAAGACAGAACAGACAGTGCGATTAAGGGCAATAACAACTCTTACAAAGGGAATATAAAAAGGTTAAAATCCCTTAAGACTAAGTTTGATGAATCAGGACTAAAGGTCTTTAACTGCAACCCTAGAAGTAGACTAGACGCCTTCCCTTTTATATCCTTTGAAGAAGCTATTGCCGAATGCGAAAAGGGACTTATACCCCTGGAATCTAGCAAAGGCTGGTACGACAAAGAGGACAAAAAAATGAAGGTAAAGAGGAAATAGAATGTCTAACGAACTGAGTACAAAGTGGTCTTATCCTTTGACTATGGTCAGCCAAGATAAGAGGGTTCCTCTTCCTGGTGTCATGGATGGGTATGCAGGAGAGTTGTGTGGGGTAGACGGCTCGGTTCAAGGAGGTCTCAGACCCTTTGGTGGGTTTAAGACCGTTCATGAGCTTGACTTCTTTAGTAACGCTAACCACAACGAACACTCGTTTGTTAACGACTTCTTCCCTGTAAACTTTAAAATCGATTACGACTCTTACGGATACGGATTTGTATACCGCGCTATTCGTCAAACGTCAGCCGGTGGCGGTTCCGTTACATGGAATGACATCGCTAAAGACGGAGACACGATAGCGATTGAAAATACAGCGGGGGTAGAAAGAACCTACCGTGCGTTTGAGGGATCAACTCATGGTTACTCAAACGGTTCTTTGGGTAAAGCAGAACTTCGAATGGAGTTCCTAAAAGAAGCGGTTAAGAATGGAACCCTCACTCTTGTTTCAGAAGACGGATTCTCAAGAACATACAAGGGAGTCCAGGACGGAAGTTGTGTTAACGGTGATTATGACCCGGCGGATAACACAGTTTTGTTTAACATTGGCGGCACCCCACTTGAAACACTGCCTGACTCCGCAGAACTAACAACCCCCACAGACTCAGCTATTACTTCTTCTAGCGAAGAATTTGGAACGTCAGCAGTAGGTTCTTTTGGAACAACAGGGACCGCAACAACTTCAACCTCTGGTGTAGATACTACGGACACTAATACAACCAGCGACGTTGGGAGTACGTATCAAGATTCTCATATCTCTTCTGATGATCAGTTTGGATCAGGATCAGAAGGTACGGGTACTAGTGATTCCGCTACTGCTCAATATCTTGACAGTTCTGGTAATTACCAGCCGTGGGAATCACGGATCACAAGAGCTCTGTCGACTCTTAAGATCGATGATCTAACTGGGCTTAATGGTAAGACTCTTATCTTTGAAGACGATCTTACTACCCACACCCTTACGTTTGATAATACGCGAACTGTAAATACTGCGGGTCAGGGCGCACAAAGCACACTGACACAGATTGTTACTTCTGCTGCAACATTGAACGGGAAAACACTAATCTTCCAAGATGCCGGTGGAACATCACACACGATTACGTTTAGTAACTCAGTTAATAAAACAGTTTCTGCAGCATCGTCTACTCTTACTATAGCTTCTGCCTCTTTGAATACAGAGACAGTCACTCTGGAAGATGCTAACGATAAGACACACACCATCACTTTTAGTTCTTCTGTTACCCAGGCTAACAGCACAAAAGCAACAGCTGGAATCTCAGGGGTTTCCACTCAGGCGGAGATGCTAACTTCTCTTAAGAAGTCTATCGATCTTGCAATTGCTGCAGGCGACATAGGTATGTCAGTTTCATACCCAGGTAGTTTGTCTCTCACTCTTACGATGAGCACTACTGGAACTACCGGAAACGGTAAGACCGTCGTCGGGACTTCTATTGCTAACGCTAAGATTACTGCGTCTACATTCTCCGGGGGTAACTCGGGTTCAACATCTACGGTAGCGGGAATTGCCGACAGTGATGGAACAGCTTCGTTTGCTCTCGAGTCAGTTAAAGAATCTCTTGCACTTGCTAAGGCTGCAGGCAACATAGGGATCTCATGCACTAATCCTGTAAGCAGCAAAGCCAGTGCTACATTTACTCTGGGTGACACAGAGTTTGATGATGCTAACAAGGGATACCTGACACTGACTGATGATGACGGGGGTACTCACTCGTACTCTTTGCGTAATGATTACTCGGCTCTTACCGTAGCCAAAGCGGAAGCTTCTTTTGTTCTAGATGCTTCTACGTTTGATGACGTTAATGATGCCTCCTTCACGCTCATAGACTCTGCAGGATTGTCGAAAACTTACGTATCTAAGAATGATTACTCTTCTGCATCTAGAGAAGCAGAAGCAGAGCTTGATCTTGGTGATACAAAGTTTGATGACGTTAACTTTGCGGAGGTTACTCTGCTCAATGCAGCAGGAACTCCTAAGACTTACCGTATCCGTAATGACGCAGGTGCAGTTACATCAGGCTTGGCAGCAGCTAAGTTCACATTTGACAGCACTAAATGGAATGACGTGAACAACGCAACCATTGCTCTTACTGATTCCTCGAGCACAACGAAGATCTTTAAAATCAAGAATGACTACAGCGCCGATGGTTCTGCCAGTGTTGCAGAGTTTGAAGCAGGAGCTTCTTCTTCTGTTGCCGCTGCAAACTTTGTTGCCGTGGTGAACGCTGCTGCTTCCTTCAACATAACTGCAAGTGCTGACGGGTCTACGGTAACGTTGATTCAAGACGCTGCGGGTAGTGGGGGAAACACATCGATCACCGTTAGTCACAACCCAACGTTTAATACCCTATGCAGTCTTCATCCCCCCCTGGCTTTTGTTGGAGGTGGAGCACTAGAGTTTAATGCTGGAGTTTCTGCAGCAGTGGCCGCAGAGAACCTTAAGATTGCAATCAATTCTTCTGATGGGCACAACGGAACAATTACTGCTACCCGATCTGGGAACATTGTAAAGCTTGTGCAAGGAACCGCAGGATCAGCAGGCAACACGTCTATTACGATCAACCGTGCTTTTGACTTTAACAATGTCTGCGATACTGCCGTCCCCACTAGTTTTGTTGGAGGGGACTACATCGAAGTAAACGCAGGAGGCAATCGAGATGCCTTGGGTGCAAACCTTGCTTCTGCAATCAACGGTTCAGGTCAGACAATCGACGCTACTTACAGCTCGGGAACCATGACTCTGATACAAGAGACTGCAGGCGCAGCAGGCAATACCAGCATTGTAAAAAGTTCTTGGGACTCCCTTACTTCTACAAACCTGGGATCTACATTTACTCGAGGTGGTTACGCAGAGTTTAATGCCGGATCTAGCGCTTCTACGGCTGCTGCTAACTTGGCTATTGAGATCAATAAGTATCAAGGAACCCAGATCACGGCATCTGCCGAGGGAGCCGTGGTAACCCTTACAATGGTTGACGGAGGCGCAGGGGGCAACACGTCAATCACTACTGACTCTTCTTGGAACTCTTGCATTGAAGGAGGGTCGACACCCTCTACGTTTACCGCCGGTGACCGTGCAACAATGCAATTGATCATGGATACGGTAGGCACTACAGGAAACGGTAAGGTTGTCACAGGCACAGGGATCAGCGGAGCACAGTTGTCCGCAACAACTTTTGCTACCGGAGGGCTGGGTAGCTCTTCAACCAACATTGGGATTATGGATGCCACTACTAAAGCTCACGCAATCTCTGCGCTTCGAGCTTCTTTGAATCTTGCAATAGACGCGGGTTCAATCAACTTGGTATTCCAGGGTAGGGTCTACGGTGACAATGATCACATGAAGATCTTGATGGGGACAATAGGAGCTGCAGGGCAAGGCAGAAAGATCACAGGTACAGCAGCAGGTAGTCCGGCTTCAGTAACACTGACTATCTCAAGCGGTACTTCTTCTTCGCTCCACGGGAAAACAATTATCTTCCCTGCTCCCGATGGATATGGAATAGCCCTCCACACGATGACGTTCGATAACACGTCATCACAAACAAGCAGTACCTCTCGTGCTATTGGTATCAAAGATCAAACGACTATCCAAGGCATTATGGATTCTGTCATTCGTTCAGTTACAGCAGCCTCTAAAGAGAGGTTGATTCTGATGACCGAAGCTACGATGGAAGATAAGAACTTTACGATTCACACTGACGGATACTCCACTCTATTCAACGGTCAAGCAATTACGGGAACGGCGATTAGTGGGGGATTTCTAACACAGTCAGGTTTCTCGGGTGGGTCAGCAGGAACCAACATTACTGCGTCAATATTTGACGGCGGTCACGACATTACAACTTCTGACATCTCTGCATCTGAAGCTGCTAGTAATCTTAAAGCAGCTATTGATTCAAAGATGGGCCACAACGGTAGTGCTTCAGCTAACCTTACTTTCGATGCTTCTGCCTTTGACGATAAGAATCATGCGGGTATTGAGCTTATTGATTCTTCTGGATTTAAACGACACTACTCAATCCGAAATGATTACGGGGCAACTACTACTTCCTACGCAAGAGCAAGTCTGACCTTTGGTGATGTAGAATTCAACGATGTCAACAATGCTATTTTGACACTCGAAGACACAACCGGGAAAAGGGTAGATTACAAAGTAAAGAATGACGGTACAGGCTCTGCAGCAAAAGCAGAAGTAAACTCAAACGTATCTGCTAATGCCACCGCAACAAACATGGCTGCTGCAGTCAACGGGTTCTACGGCCACAACGGAACGATCACTGCGGTAGCGGACGGCGCAACAGTTACATTTACGCAAGTAGTGTCAGGCGAAACTGGTGACACCAGGATTTTGCAAGCCGGTAGTTTCTCTTCCATATGTGATGTTAATCCTGACGCATCCTTTATGGGAGGCGGAGCAATTCAGTTCAATGCAGGAGCTTCTGCGACTGCAGCAGCCGCAAACCTTGCTGCTGCGGTTAATGGTGCAACAGGGCATAACGGATCTATTGAAGCAAAAAGCACCTCGGGTGTAGTTACATTTGTCCAACAGAACCCAAGTACTGAAGCTTTGATGGAAAGAGCTATCACTACCTATGGTAGTTTCAACGACATTACTAGTTCTAACATTGGTTCTGCTTTTGTATTGTCGGAATCTTCTAATCTTAGATTTACAGTAGAAACAATTTCAACCGCAACTTCCGGAGCTACAAGTCCCGTACTTGTAATTACACAAAAGAGTACAGGTGTTGCCGGACACACAACAGTAAGTCCAGGTCGAAGGTTTAACTTCTCACGCAATGTGTCTGGAATAACTACAAAGTTTGATGGTGGTGACCACGTCATGTTTGATGCTGGTTCGTCAAACACAGACAGCGGTAATAACTTTAATACCGCACTTGCTAGTTCTAATGGCCACAACAACACGGTATCTAAATCGTTGGGCACCATTGGTGGTACGCCTTCTTCTGTTCTTGCTCAGGTCACAAACGGTAACAAGGGCAATACTTCAATTGTCTTGAAAGCAACAACGGGAACTACCAGTACAAATCAAGGAACCGACTTTACTGGAGGTTCAGATAAAGAAGGCGACATCTTTATGGACTTCTACCACACACGATGTGGTAGTTGGTCTCACGGAAATCTGATTAGATCAGGTGTAGATAAAGATGCTGCGATGGATGTTGTATCTACGGGACGAATCCTAGTAGTGGGGGTAAGAGGAGAGTCACCGGTTACTGTTCAAGTATCCAGGATGGAATGCGAAGCTTCTTCTTCTAACGCAACAACTACATCCGATCATTGTGCAACAACCGCAAGTTACCCCCCTTACGATTCTGGTTCTAATAGCTGCTTCCAAAACTACAACTTGGTAATTGAAACGGTTCCGGGTCCAGGCAATGCCCCAGATCTTCAGGGTCCTCAAACCTGTTCTCCCTATTCAGCAGATTCTGAATACTTTGACGCCGATACTACTTTTGTAACTAAGCCTCCCACGGGTGAAGCCGATGTAGCAGATGCAACCCTGGTTCTCTGTGACAACATAATTGATGAAGGTTACTACCCCGGTGGTAGTGCAATTCCCTTTTCTCAATTTACCCCTCCGTCTCTTAGTAGCCGTCTAATTAATAGAACCGATCAAGAGATTATCGATCTTCTTGGAATAGAAGAACTGGCTAATTCTTATCAAGATGCATCAGCAAACGTAATAACCACAAACGAAGATGAGTTGGGGGAAGTAACTTCATTTCCAAATGTTCCGGGCGACCGCCAACACCTTTTGATCCCTGAAAGTTTTAATACTTTGCAAAATGCTTTCAATGCATCAAGGTCAGAAGAGTTTAAAACCCTTCTTGGGTCCGGCGTTGGTGGTGGAGTCAGCGCCTTAAAAATGTCAATTGGAGCGGGTGTTTATTTTCCTCAACCTCATGCTAATCAAGCAAAAGCTACTCTTGATATTAACTATGTGGATAGCCAAACACCGTTTTCCAGTGGCGATTATTTTCTCGTCCAAGATCTCTACGGCATCGACTACAAACTTATTCTTACAACAGATGTAGCAAAACGATTTACTGCAAACACAACAAATGCTCCGGCAGAAGCAACTTGGAAATTTGTAGATTTTGTTGAGGCCGGGGCCGAAATAACCCTTACCACAAACAAAGCAATTGTTGATGGGATTACTAAAACATATCGTGCGTACTCAAGCACTGCATCTACCTACCACAATGGGGACCTGGATGACGATGGAAATGTGGTGTTCCTAAACGGAGATACCGATTCAGGATTGGGTGCGGGAATCTTGTGTGCCGATAATTTTGAAGAGGCTATAAATTCAACAAACGGGCATGGCTCTGAAGTGTTGAAAGTAACAAGCACCCTTGGAACAATAACACTTGGTAACCTATCTGTTGAAGGCACAGAAGGTCATGCTCCAATTACTTACACTACTAGTCTAACCGGTGGAGACACTTCTTCTTTTGTTAAACAAGATGATCCGGAAAATGCTTCTTGTTTTCCTGTGCCCCCTTCTAGTTTTTCTGGTGGCCAACCCTCTAACGAATGGTATGTATACGTCACTGGATTTACTGCTGAAGCAGTTGCTATCGGTTTGACAGAAGCATTTAATAGATATGAAACTAAGCCTCAACAAGATACAGGAGTAGGTGTTGGGGGTTATGAAGATTCAGTTGAAGCATTGTTTACAAATGGATTTTGGGAAAGTGGTTCTGGCCCGATCTCCGGTGCAACTAATATGTTTACAACCTTTGAAGATGTATCTCCTAACGGGGGAACTCCACACTTCAAAATTGACTTCTACCAAAATCTAGTGGGGGAACTAGGCAATGCTCAATCTTCACCTAACGGGGGGATGTTGAGCTCTAGCCAAGGATTAGATGGTATCTCAATTACTGACTTTGCCGGGGGCACAACTAAACACGGAACAGGCAGTGTTACCTTTACTGGTGTTCCAAACAATGGTGCGACTCTTACCCTAAGAAACTCATATTCAAAGAACACCAGTCAGGTATACACTTTTAAGTTTGTGTCTGAGGATGTTGTTAACGGAAGCAGAGATACAGACAATAACTACCTTATTAGAATCCTTGACCTTACAACTTCTTCCCAAGTCACCGATGCATTCTTTGAAGTACTAGAAGCAGAAAATAAGATGATGAAGTTTAGACCCGTAAAGGGATCTACTTCAGTAACCATTCATCAAGTTGTCCCAGGTGGGGGTGCTAGTAATCTTGTACACATAAATTATGTGTCTAAGGTTGCAACTGATTGGACCGCAGAAGACAAAGCTGCTTGGATAACAATGGAAACCGATGATGATATTCGGTTCACAAACGGTAATACTGAAATCAGTACATCTGGTGATAGCACAGGAAAGATAACTGTATCTAACTTTGTAAACGGAACCTCAACCTTAAATGGTTTAGGCGAGGGAAATACAAAGACATTTGGCAGTGCGTACGGGGGGAAATCCAGATCTCATTGGAAGAATGAAAGGTCTGGAGCTTTCCTTGTAAATTCAGCGTGGATGAACGACCCCTGGCCGGATGCTAATAATCACGTAACTGGTGGCGGTAACGTAATAGTTGGAAGATACGGACCTAAGAATACAGTATTTGATTGCTACAAAATGGCAGGAACATTTGGACATCAATCAACTGCAGCAGACGATGATGTGTACTGGATGGCAGGATGGCCTTTTGAAGATCCAAATATGTTCCCTAGTGAACCTAAATACCCTGCTACTTCACAAATCGTTAAACCCGAAAACTGGGTACCCCACAGATTTTTGACGCAGATGTGGGCACTCATGGAAGACACTAAAATAGAAGGAATTACGGTTACCGGTGTTGGTTGCGTAACAAGATTTGCAGATGGTTCCAGTTTGCTTGATCAAGTTATTAATGGTTCGGGATGGGAACAAACAAGAATTGGAACAGCTATAGCAGTCGGGGCTAGACTAACGGGGGGAGGCGCAGAAGGGACAAGCCCGAACTTGCCTCCTGGTCCGTTTGGTCCTGCCAGAGTTGTTTTGAACAGATGTTTCTTTTACAAAAACGCGGGTCTTGCAGTCTCTTACGGTGGTGGACTAGGGGGTGCTAATGATGGGGTACTAAGTACTAATAGTAGATACTGTGAAAACAGACAAAATTCTCATACTCTTGCGGGCCACCACGAAGCAGGTTGTGAATGGCATGTTTCTTGTAATGGACAAGACACTGAAGATGGAACCCTTAATGCGGCACTTCCAATATGGCATATCGGGACCGACAAAACTTTTGCAACTACTAACACCTATGCAGCATCATGCGGAACAATGGGCGGAGAAGTTCTTACGGACGAAGAAATACAATCCATCTTTGACATTAACGAAGATGTCCTCCATGTTGGCTTGATCCCAGGCGGCGCGGTTTACCCTGACGGAGAAAACGAAGTAAATAACCTTTGTCTCTACGACCTGGAGTCCATCCCTCAAGGTACTTTTGTAGACCAGCTACCTGTGCTTAAAGGTTTTGTATATCCGTTTAATGACATCCAAGTTGACCGGCTTGTCTACGACATCATGATTGCAAAGGAAGAACCAAGTGGGGAATTTAACTACAACTATCTAGTAAAGGGAGGCAACCTCTCGCTAGATAACAGCACAAATGTGTACTTTGAAAGAGGTTCAGAATCTTTTAGCTGGATAAACAAAGTTCAAAATAATCAAATGGGAGAATATGCTGCCTTCGTAGATTACGACGGGGACGGGGACTCCCTTGACTTCGGGGTAGAAGTAGACATTTCTGAACTGGGAGACAACATTAGCAATGCGACTGCATACCAAATTAGTGTAAATATCTCCTCATTCTTCAGCACTCGAAATTGGTCTGAAGGTAAATACATGGTAAAGCTTCGCGTGCGCGATGTATTTAGTTCTGATGACAATGATCCACTTACGTATAAAGATTCTTTAAGTTCTTTTACTGTCGGTAAGTTTTATTGTCAGTATGGTATTGATGAAACAGTAGAGCAAATAAGAGACCGAAAGAAACTTGATGCAGGTAACTACGTATTTGCGTACCAGTTGTATGACAGTAAGAGCGGTCGCAAGAGTCAGCTCTCAAAGGTGCTTGAAGTAAGAGAGTTTGACTTTGGAACGTTGCCTGACACCAGCCTGGACACAAGTGAACCGGAACTTGTAAATCCTCACAACCGTCACGCTATCTTGGATCTCGTATACGACTCTACTAAATACGACTATGCCTACGTATATCGTTCAGTAAACTCAACCAATGCTGCTGGCACATTCTCTGCTGGTGTTTTGTCTCTTGACGGACTAATCAAACTAAGTGAATACGAAGTATCTGGTTATCCCGTCACTCAACCAGGATTTAAAAGAGCCGGTTATGTTTACAAGTTGGGCGACTTGGAACTCGTCTATCAAGATACATTTACTGCAGGAACTGCTACCTTTGACCCGGTGATGCCTTATGGTGGAGTACTCGAGTGGTATAACAATACCCTCTTGATGTCGAGCATTAATGACACTCCCGTCAGTACAACAGATACTACAGGACAAAACACGCTTATCAGTCTTGGGGAGCTGAGGTGGTCTTCTATGACTCATAGATCCCCTGAGCTCTTTTCCCCACTAGACCGATACGTTCCCTCTACTCCTTCCAACGAGATCATTAATCTAACGGGTGTAGGTAACGCCCTTATCGGATTTAGTTATGACCGTATGTACCACATTAAGAAGGACGGCTCCGGCTCCTTTGGGTACATGCGATTGCTCGAGATGCATGAGGGCTTCGGCACTGTCGGTCCAAATGCTGCTGACTCCGTAGCTTCGACTATCTACTTCTTGACAACCAAGGGACTCAAAGCAGTCTCTAACGACGGGAAGCTAGACGATGTTCGGGGATTCGATAACTACATCATGAATGAGTGGGCCGGTACATCGCTGGAAAATTGTTCAGTAGCATTCGATCCTGCATCCGGGGTCTTGTTCATCTTGAATCCTGCTAACCAAGAAGCTGCCTGTATGTGGTTCAACACAGCCAGGACTTCAATGCTGAAGGACATGAGCTTTACTCAAGTACGTAAGGGTCCTTGGCCCTCTGACGATGCCGATGCTAAGTCGTCACTGATTGAACGAGCTATGTTCCTGCAGAACATCCCGACTTCTTCTACCGCCCAAGACGGTGTAGCTAACTACAAACCCCGTATCTGTGTATCTAACTATGACTACACGGAGACTATCGCTAACTCAGGAGCTGGTTACAACGGACAGAAGAGACTCACTATGCAGGGCGGACAGGGCGATACCCGGTTTGCAATGCTGGATAACTCAGCTACTGTTCACCCGACCGGCAAGTCGACGCTCAAGATCAATGCTAGTTCTTCCCTGAAGATCAGCGATGACTGGGTAGGTTCATACCTGTACGTGCTTAGTTCAGCAACGGGTAGCCTGGTCGGGACTAAAGCCCGCATCACTGCGATAACAAATGCCCAGTTCCAAACCTACACCAGTGGCAGTGGGGATACCACTATCACGGTAGACGGGACGGCTTTCAGGAACTTGGCTATCGGGGACAGGATAGGTGTCTCTCCTGTCTACATGAGATGGGTAGGACATCCTCTTGGAATGAATAGCTCAAGTGGGGAGAAGTTTGCGGGCCTTGACTACCACCGTAATCGCCACCTCGAAGGATTGGGTTCTAGCTTTATCGATGTGTCAGGGCCTCCTTCGACCGAGAGCACTAACACCGATAGCCAGTACAGAGCACTTGCTTTCTCTGGTGCTAACTTGACACCTATCGATTCGACGCTGATTAAAGACTTGAATGGCACAGCAGTTAAGTCTCTAATAGATGGGGCTTCAACTTACTGGGCAGCTTTTGGGTTTGATTCTTCAACTATCGCGCTTCAAGGAACGTATGGAATTCAAGGACCTGCGTTGACCCCGGGCATCGAGGTCTTCTGCCCCGACCTTGATTTCCGATTGTTATCAGTCCTGGCAACTGGTAAGATTCTTGCAACTGATCGTACCTCTAGAGGAACTGTGGAGTAACTAAATGGCATACGGCGACGAAACAAACACCGATTGGAGTTCATACTTCAACGATTGGCAAGAACAGAATCAATTGGGATTTACTGACAACAGTAATTTCCAATTTAATCCTGATTACCAAGGAACGTTTACCCAAGCAATGCAGGATTACGATCCTAATTCAGGGGTTTCGTTTCAAGATTTCTTTCGCAACCAGCTTCCTACTCAGGGATCACAGTACTTTAGTGCAGGAGCTTCAGATTTTGCCAACATGCTCAACGCTCAAAAGATGGAGCAGGACTTTTACTTCCAGGGTCTACAGAATCTTGCGGACCTGCAAAGTGAATATCCTGATCTTCTTGAGGGAATCATGGGTGATTTTTCTGGAGGCATGGAGGGAGTCTTAAGTGACCAGCAAGCTGCAATGGATCAGTACTCAAGTGGTACTCAAAGTTCTTTGGATGCAATGTTGGAGCAACTTGCTGAGCTTTCAGGTCAGCGGGGCGAAACATCTGACGAACTAAGATCAATTGGCGAGCAAGCAATGGAGATGGGAGAAGACACCCGTCGAGATATGCAAAGGCGTCAATCTAGACGAGACCGAAAACTAGATCAACAATTGTCTAACGCTGGTCGAAGAGCTCAGAGATTGGCCAATAGTGCTCAAGCTTCAGCTTCAGCACACACAGAAAAAATGGAACTTGCTGCTGCTGATTTTAAAGCAACAGGTCTTGCGTTTATGCAGGCGCAAAGCGCAGGCATTAATGCAAATAATCAGTCGAATAAAGATGCGATAAGAATGATGGGCTTGCCTCCAGAACAAGAAGCAGCGCTCATTCAGAATGCCAACCAAGAATCTGCAGCTCAAACTCAGGGAATGATTGCTCAAACATCTGATAGATATATGGAAAATAAATTCCAAGCAGATGTAGCTGCTGCGGGAGCTTTAAAGGTAGAAGCAGAAATTGCAACAAACCTTGCTGGTGTCATGGGAAATGTTGATACTAACATAGCTAGCCTTATGGTTAATGCTGCAAATATCGCTGCTGATTTTGATGTAGCAACGACACAAATAACTACCGGCATGATGATGGATGGGCTTAACAAACAAGTCCAGGCTTCCATGTTGGACTATCAGGGAATGATGCAAGAGTCTGGGATGATGATGGAGCTCACCAAGTTTGAGTTCGCACGAG
>Ga0209337_1001432_pt1 | contig 18091 bp, 13 predicted proteins | sample LinPmetageLP53_FD_184044 | JGI IMG/M metagenome (GOLD analysis project Ga0209337, IMG submission 184044) | Marine viral communities from the Pacific Ocean - LP-53 (SPAdes) (version 2) | ecosystem: Environmental > Aquatic > Marine > Oceanic | place: Pacific Ocean | collected 2010-02-08 | reverse complement strand
GCTTGAACCTTTTCGATCATCAGATCATCGCCTCTCAACACACTAGCGTCGGGATCGGCATGAGTTTTGATCTTTTCGGCATAGCCTTTTAAAATGTTTTCAAACTCTAAAGCAGTCTCTAAGTCACTTACTTCAATATCTGCTACAATAATTGCTCTTAATTTAGACATCAATAACTCCTGTAATTGTTAATACAATAACTAATAAACTAATTACAGGAAATGCGCAAGAAAAAACCCCCACGAAAGGTTCTAAACGTGGGGGAAGTTATGAGGAGGACACTTGGGGGAGAAAAACCGTCAAGTTAACCCAAGTGCCCTACGAGCAGTATAATCTAACACAGGCGTATTAGATTTCCTTAGTTTCTCCCCAACTAGGACCAATGTCAATATCACATTTGTTTGGAATAATAAGAGGCAAAGAATTTGTCATTATCTCCCTTATCTCCTGGGCCCTATTCAAATCAGGTACACTAAAGGCAAGTTCGTCGTGTACTTGTATTAATGGCAAGTGTCCGGCTTCATAGCAACTTAGCCAGGCAGCTTTTGTCATATCTGCTGCGGACGCCTGGATTAATCTATTGAGTGCTTTGTAAGTCATGGCGCGTTTAAGGTTTGTAGTTGCACCATAAGCGTGACGTGCTTCGTCCAGGGGCATAGCTTTGTTGGTTCCGAAGGCCGCTGGTTCCCAAAGGTTAAATCTGCACTTGCGTCCACGTAAAGACCTTATGGAACCGCTGGAGCGCGTGTCTTCAAGTCTACGCATCACACCGGTGTTCAATTGTTTTAGGAACGGAAGGGTTTCGTTGAATTGTTTTAAGATTTCTTTTGCTTCATCAACTCCTACGTCAAGCTCCCCGGAAAGCTTATTGACGCCCATACCATAAATAATGCCAAGGCCCACGGACTTTGCGGCTTTACGCCCTAACCCTGTCATTTCGGCAACCATTGTATGAAAGTCGGTATCCGGGTTGTTTGTGTAAGCGTCCACCATTTCTTTAACGCCGTTTAATTTTGTGTTGGTGCTCTCTCCATAAATATGAGCATAATGCACCGCGATCCGTGGTTCTTGCTGTGAAAAATCAATAGACGCCCACTGCTCTCCTTCTTCTGGTAGGAACAAGCTACGAATCATAGGCCCCAGTTCTGGATCACGGGCCGGTATTTGCTGAAGGTTTGGGTTGTTCATAGAAACGCGTCCACTAACTGTGCCGCCGTCATCTGATCTTATTTGATTAATATGACCATGTATGCGGCCATCTTTACCTACGAACCTTAAAATACCGTCAATAAATGTTCCGTTTATTTTATTGTAGGACCGAGCTTGAACAATTGCTTGCGGCAATTCATGTGGGTGGTCTGTAAGAAAACTCTTTGTAAAACTAGGGGCACCCTTATCTGTACGCGGGTAAGTTAATCCAATTTTATCAAAAGACGCTGCAATTGACGTAGCCGCCCATATTTCAACATCTTTACCAACGAGTTTTTTAATTTGTTGAAGAAGTTCTTTTTCTTTCTTAATTACAAGCTGTTTGCTTTTTTCTGCCCGGTCTAAATCGACACGTACACCTCGTAAGGTCATGTCCACCAAACAGGGTAATAAACGTGTTTCTAAGTCCCATATTTGTTCCAACCCTTCTTTTTTTAATAAGGGTTTAAAAAAGTTCCAAAGCTCCAGGGTCAGAAGGGCGTCACCTTCTGCGTACTGTCCAACAAACATTGCTGGCAGCTTCCACATCTCTGCTTTTGGGTCTATGCCAAATTCTTTTGCAGCTTCGACTAAACCTTTTTCAGACTTTGTTTTGCCCAGGTAATCATACCCCAAGGAATTTAAACTGTAACTGAACCTATTTTCATCAATAAGGTTTGCTGTAACCATCGTATCAATAATTTTACCGTTTACTTCAAACCCTGACGCACGTAACCAGCCTAGGTCATATTGAGCATTGTGCATAATCTTATCCGATGGAGCGGATAGTTGCTTTTGTAACCAACGCTCAACTATGCGTTTGTCCAGATTGCCCCCACCGTGATGCCCCACCGGAATATACCCGGCCCAGGAGTCCGCTGCCAAAGCGTAGCCAATGATTTCACCATCCAACGTCGGCCAGCCTGGACCCTTTTGTTTTATATATGGATCTCTGGTTTCAATATCCACGCAAAGCTCCTTAACTTGGGTAAGGTCAGGCAAGTCACTTGGCGGAACCCAATCCGTTTTAGGTGTAAACAGTGGGAATTGCATTTTATATGTTTTCACTTTTTTTACCTAATGTTTGTTTAATCTTTTCTTCAACGCTTAATTTTTCGTATTCTACAAAATCAAAACCTAAAGCAGTGTACCCGGCTTTATCTATCCAAGAATCTTCGTGGTCTATGGTCCGCAATACTCTGCATGTCTTCAACCAATCCATCATCAAAGTGCTGTGGGCCGGTGTTATGTAACCGTGTGTTTCTAACGCTCGTTTCATAATAACATTCCAACCAATTGTTATATCGTCAAAGTTATCATACGCGTTCCCATACTCTTTATTCCGGGGCCCTGTAATATACTCATTTGCCTTTTTGAATATCCATTTCATTAGTTTTTCTTTCTTCTGGTTTTGGTAAATATACATAAACGACGCTTTTACATGTGGGACAGGAAAGATTTGTAACGATCAAATATTCGTCATCGTCCTCGCAATCGTGATCTCCACCCCAAGTTAAATTTTCCTGACAATGCCAACAATTCATATTTGATAACTCCTAAATGCGTCTTCTGGTTCTACAATAAACAATTGATCCTTGGTCCGGGTAACGCCTACATAGAAAACCCGGTGCATATCATCGCCCATTTGATTAAGTGCTGCGGTAGTAAGATCCGTATACAAAACTACGTTGTCTGCTTCCCCGCCCTTTGCTCCATGTATGGTTGATAAGGATATACGTGGCGTAGCATTAAATTTTTCGCCACGTCGTAAGACTGCGGTAATGTACACTACGTCTAGCTTGGGCATTTTATCCATTGCATCAAACCAGGCCATTGTATCATCGGCGTTAAGTCCGTAATGAAGTTGCAAGGTAGCAAGATCAAACATCTTTTCTTCATCTAATTCTTTAAACTGCTTAAACCCTCTAGCAATACGTTTACCGTTTCCTGACATGTAGTCATATATCGCCTGGGCAACAGTTTTATCTACTTCTTTACCTTTGCGAAGTTGCTCCCAACCGTTTATGGCTCGACTTATTTTTTCTGATATGGACCTATGGCCATTGCGTTCAAATAAGTATCCACCACTTTTAAGGGACTCTGCCACAGGAGTAAGCATGTAGTTGGCTTGCGCTAAAATTAACCAAGTGCCTTGTGATAGATCTATTTCTTCCAGGCCATATATACGTTGAACGCCGCCTTTTTCTTTTCGTGGCAGATAGCTTTTAGGAAACCGGCTGTTAATCCTACTAGATATGTTTTCGGCTATTGAATGAACGGCCAGAGGCACCCGGAAGCTTTGCTCTAATACTTCGGCGGCACCATCTAATTCAATAAAGTGATCCACGTCTGCACCGGCCCATCGGTAGATTGCCTGGTCATCGTCTCCAGCGGCATACATACGATTAGATATTTGATCTATCTTATGTGCAATGTCCCATTGTAGGGGAGACAAGTCTTGGGCTTCATCTAAAAAACATAACTCAAAGTGCGGACAAAATTGCATGGCTTCTTTAGCAAACTTCTCAAGCATATCGGTAAAATCAATAACCTTACGTGTTTGCTTAAATTCTGTGTAAGCCCGGTCCACGTAATCAACCTCATGCCACTCATGCTCTATGTCACTGATGTCATACTCTTGTCTTAATCCTACTTTTTTTGATCTAGCTAGATTGATAAGACGTAATATTGGGTGATCCGAAGTTACTGTGCCAAGGTCTTCATCATCGGATACGCTTGCAATGCTTAACGAGTATCCTATTTTTTGAGACAATTCATCAAAATCTTCTTTTTGCATTAAAGAGTTTTGTCTTCCAATCATACTAAACGCTAACGAGTGCAATGTTCTAAAGTAAGGCAAGTCTTCTTTTGGGTCTAAGCTAAACCGGGTGGCCGCTCTTTCTTTAGCTTCGTAAGCTGCTTTTCTTGTAAAAGCTAAGAAGGCAATGCTTGTTGAAGGTATGCCCTTTTCTAAAGCCTTATCTACTTTATTCAGCAACGTGGTTGTTTTACCCGTGCCCGGCGGTCCAAAAATCCTAAACATTAAAACACCGACTCATTGTTTTGACCGAAGTTAGGTGTGTCTATGTCAATATTTACACGGTCAAAGGATGGTATAACCCACACCCGGACGGTTTTGCCTTTTAATTTTACGCTTGTGCTCTCTGCATTTTTATCACGTAAGCGTTGCGCAATCTTATGGCTTTTGTACTCAAAGAATTTGTTCTTGCGTAAATGTGCTTCAAAGTCTCGCAATCTAAAGTAGGTCTTGCCATCTTCCTCATCGGTCCAAGGGCGGCGCAACAATATTTCGTCACGGACTTTTGCCTGCTGCATAGTAGTGCAGAACTCTTCCAAGAAGTCGTAAAACTGACCATCAATTGAGGCGTCTTCAGATACTTCCATAATCGCGCCTTCTGTTTCTTGCATGTCTGTTAACAATTGATTGATACGCGCTTCCCAGGATTCTTTTTTTGTGGTCCTTGGTAGGTGGTTAAGTTGGTCAACACAGGCACGTTGAAAAGCGGACTGGTTCATTAACGCTTCCGTGTCCATCTCCAGGGGCTCTCCGTTGACGTCGATAAACCATACTGGGGGCGTAGAGTTATATTTTCGTAAGTTGGCCACTGTGGCCCCGGCTACAGCCGCTCCTATGCCAAACTGACGTGTTCTGCATAGCTCCGCATTACAATAACTCATTATCGGGGCGTCTTTGCATTTATAAGCGTAATCTTTCTTTTGTAATTGCTTGGCGACAATGTTCACTTCATTTAACGGCAACGGTGGATCAAGGTACTGCATATTGTATGTCAGTATCTCGTTTTCCCAACTGTCCGGGTAAGCTTTGCGTAAGTAGACGCCCAGGTTAAACAAGCCGTTGTTTCTACCGCCCTCAGATATTTTGTTTTTAGCCAAGACTTGTAAGCAAGGTGGGCCGTTTGGTAAAATATTCTCAGATTTGTTTTCTATTACCAAAGCTTGTATTTGCTCCGGAGTTTGTAAAAAACGCCCGTGGAGTGCGAAAAACTCCTCTAGGGTGGCGGCACTACCATCATCGTTGAAAGCGTAGCGTAGCCCCCCTTCAGAGTCGTAGTAGGGCATGTTGAGGAAGTTACCTACGTCCCCACTTTCCAGGTTTAGCTTAACTTGCTTGGGAAATATTTCACAACCGGCATATCCTAACGCAGATGCAATTTGAGTAAGCGTCTCTTGCATCTGCTTTGCGGTGATCCAATCGTCCACAAATAGAAAGCAGTGAGCCCCACCAGATTTCGAGCGACAAATTAAAAGGGGCAGCTTTAACTTGCGTATTTTCTCAATTAATTTTTTATGGTCAAGCGGATATTGGTCAACATCAATGCAGCCCCATTTACACTGATTGTTTTCATTTATTGGAATAATACCAACACTTTGACCGCTTCCGGAAAGATGCCCTTCCCAAAGTTCCGTGGTCCGTGGTTCTCTAACCACGCTTGCTTTACCTGTGTTTTTACCGTTTGCCTGTGTTCTATCTATCCGGTATGTACCATAGGCCAATTCCAGGCCATCAAAGATAGCAGCAAACTTTACTGCGTTTGACATGTTTATCCCTTAGACGAAAAGCCGCGCACGAGGCGCGGCCCAATTACTAAAACGGCACTTCTTCGTCTGCTGACATAACCGTTTGTTTCTCATCGTCTTGAGAATGTTTTACAACCACGTCCCCTTCTTGAATAGCTTTAGCAAATTCTCTAGCTTGAACGTAATGCGTTGTTTGATCCACTTGTTTTTCCAAGGATATCTCCCAACCATGCCAATCACCTTTGGCGTTGCTTTCACCAGTGGTTTTGAGGTGGTAGACATGACTAAACCGTGGCATTTGGTAAGGCATACCCTCTTTATTGGTAGCCATCCGACTTGCAATCATTGAGTTCCATTTTCTTGATTTTTTTAGCTGAGTAGATTTCATAGCTATCACAGCGGGTTCACCAAAACCTTCTTCATTTAAAACAAGAACAAAATGTTGACAGGTTTCCTCAATATAGTTTTGGCTGTTTTTAATGTAATCTTTATTATCTACCTGATTACGAACAACTTCTGGAGACACTGTTTTATCGGCCCATTCCTCCGGAGTATAGATATTTTCAGGGGCATTCGATCCTGTGCCACGTGGCGACCATTCAATATAACGCCGTTGATATACACAAGGTATTACTTTGATACCTTTTTGGGCGTCATAAGTTTCATTTGTTACACTGTTAATAATTGTACCATCTTTTGGCTCAACTTTTATAAAAGGTAATGCTAAATCTTCTTGTGTAAGATTTTCATTGCCTACACCGGCATCTGCTTCAAACATTGAAGCATCTATTTTTATGACGGCGTTTTCTTCTTTTTTCTGTAATTCTTTTGACATTATACTTTTCCTTTTTTCAATACGGCTCTTTGCCCAATAAAGGCACCAAACAAGTCCATTGGGAAATCTTCCCCATTTTCAACTCTTTCTTTCACCCAGGCACGTAATGTAGATGAATGAACACTTTCGTTTTGTTCTGGATGCAATCCAAGCTTTGCTGCACTTTCTTTAAAAGAAACCGCGTCTTGATCTTCGCCCCTCCCAAAACTGCAAGAGATAACATTTTTTATGATATCATCATGGCCATTATCTCTTAACCACTTATGAGCTTCTTCTACTTTTGGTTTTGGTATCGACGCGCCATACAAAGGCTTTACGTCTACTTTTGAACCATCGTCTAAAGTAAAAGAAGACATGCCAAGCTCCTGTAAGACCGCTGGCAATTCCTCATCGGTTAGTTTTAGTAGTTCGCGTTTTTTATCTTTGAGATATTGATCTACTTTTGCAATTTCATCTTCGGTGTTCCGAATCATAATTGCGATGCTTGCGATTGATTTAAGCCCGTCCCCGTCAACAGTTTCAAGCTTTTTTGAAGAGACATCCTCTTCGATCATGTCTAATATACTGGTCATTTGTCCTTCTTTCGTGTTTCGTTGTAAAAGACTTTCTTAAAGCCTTGCAAATCTCATATAATCTTATATGCTTTAGGACGTCAAGGAGAAAAACAAACAATGTATAAATTTCACACAAAACCGTATGAACACCAAAAGAAATCATTTGATGCGTCATGGTGCTTAAATCATTTTGCACTATTCATGGAAATGGGAACCGGAAAATCAAAGGTGGCTATTGATACAATAGCGGCTCTCTTCGAAGGTAAAAAAATAGATACCGCTCTTATATTAGCGCCAAAAGGCGTCTACGATAATTGGGTTAAAGCTGAAATACCCATACATTTACCGCCACGTATAAACCTATCGGTATTGCGTTGGCAACCAGGTCTTACAAAGAAATTTGCTAATGATCTTAAAGATTTTGCATTACCAAAACTTCGAAAAGATAACACTTTGCATATTTTTGTAATGAACATAGAGGCGTTATCTACAGACAAAGGTTTTGACACAGCAAAAGATTTTATTTCACTTAACCCAAACATAATTACTATTGTTGACGAAAGTACGACAATAAAAAATAGGCAAGCAAAACGCACAAAAAACGTCATACATCTTGGTCGTTTATCTAAGTACACGCGTATTTTAACCGGCTCACCAATTACCAAAAGCCCGATGGATTTGTATAGTCAATGTGAGTTCTTAAAGAAGGATTGTTTGGGACTTACTTCTTTTTTTGCTTATCAAAATAGATATGCCATTGTGGTTCAAAAGACGCTTGGGCGACACTCGTTTAGGGAAATTACAGGTTATAGAAGACTGGACGAACTCAATGAAAGTCTTGATACATTTAGCTATCGCGTTTTGAAAGAAGACTGCCTGGACTTACCGAAAAAGATATACATTAGAAGAGAAGTTGCGCTCTCTCCAGAGCAAATCAAAGCATATGCACAAATGAAAAAACTTGCGCTTGCAAAATTGGAAAGTGGAGAGCTTGCAACAACGCAATCCGTTCTTACGCAAATCATGCGGTTACAACAAATATGTTGCGGTTTTTTGCGAACTGACGACGAAGAATTAGTTCCTTTAAAGAATAATCGTCTCAATGAATTATTAGACATTGCAGACGAAGTTCAGGGTAAAGCAATCATCTGGGCAACTTGGTCACATGACATTGAAATGATTGCTGAAGCCCTGCGCCGTCGCTTTGGCTCAGAAGCGGCGGCAACCTATTATGGTGCAACGCCACAAAACGATAGACAAGAAATTGTAGAGCGTTTTCAAGATAAAGACAGCAGTTTAAGGTTTTTTATTGGCCAACCGAAAACAGGCGGTTATGGAATAACTTTGACCGCAGCTAATACTATGATTTATTACAGCAACAGTTATGATCTTGAAATAAGATTACAGTCTGAAGACCGGGCACATCGTATAGGCCAGGAACAGAATGTAACCTATATTGATCTAATGGCCGTGGGCCCCGAATTTCGAGGGCAAAAACAAAAAACAATTGACGAAAAAATTGTTAAAGCTTTGCGTGATAAAATAAACATAGCCGGCCAAGTCTTAGGAGAGGATTCAAAACAATGGCTTATCTAGGCCCAAATAAAGATCCTATGCCTTGTTGTTGTTGGTTGATAAGAGGTGAAACCACATCTGAGGGAAACAATGCAGAATAGTTTGCCCGGGACGACCCCGTTGGGGGGACAATATTATTACTTGGGGCCGTCGGGGGCGCAACCGGAACCGTATTGGTCACAGGACCGGGTGGATTATTTGACTGTTGCAAATAACTTTCGATTGTTGCGGCGTCAGGAAGTTCCGCAGCAGTTGCAGTTGGAATTACATTAGCAAAGGGTAGTTGTGTATCGTATTCTGATATTTCCTCACGTGCGGGTAAAAATCCAGCGTTTATTAAAGCACCATTAAGTTGATTATTAAACCTTACTTGAGCCGTTGCAGATTGCCCTTCCACGCCCCTTCGAACCAACATTTCCATTATTTTTGGATTTTCAGCAGCTTCCACAAGTAAATCGTTAAAGTAAGACTTTGGCATCGCAATAAATCTATTACGCGCTTCTTGGGCAAAGTAACCTGGGACTTGAATAGATTGACCCATTCCTAGTCTTTGAGCAATTGTTGTACCACCTCTTGCACCAATAACGCGTACTGTAAGTTCCGCTAACGCGGCTGGGACGTCGGAAGCTATCTCTTCTCCGGCACCTTTAAGTAAGTTATTTTCAATAAAAGATATTTCTTTTAGTAAAGTATTAAACCTTGCCGCACCAGCATCAGAAAGCATCCCCTGGTCACGCATAATAGCTAAAACAGACTTCTGTCCCCGGGCCATTGGCTTTATAAAATACTCTCTAAATTTAGTAGGACTAAATTTTTCAGTACCGCCAGCAAACGTGTAAGCGTGATCCATCAGGGAACTTCGCAACCCGTTAAACGTGGATTCACCCGCGTTTCTTGAAGCTTTCATGGCAGCATTTAAATTTGCAGAAGGATTACTTGGTCTTGTTCCAGGCTCTCCTATTAATTTTCCAATAGCTTGTCCCGGCGTTTCAAAATTCCCAAGAAACTCCCCTAAAGCTAATTGTTCATTCAGACCTTTTTTAAACAAGCTATTTTCTTTTGTGATGTCACTTAAAAGTTTGTAAGCAGTGGACGCTTGCGATAAATCTTCCTTCAATGCGGGAAAACTATCTAAAGCTTGAGCATTTTGCCGGGTCCAAGCATTTAATCCATCAATGTTTACACGACCTGTTTCTGGGTTATAAAACTTTGAAACAGCGTCTCTTAACATGGTGTCTGTAGCACCAAGAACAGTATCAAGTCGCGCAGCACTTGTATCAGCAAAATCTTCCCCGGCGTTTATTGCCATAAATTTTGCCGCATCTTGAAGTTGAGTAAGCCTTAAATTAGTAGCGTTTACACTACCTCCCATGACTGCGTCCGCCAGTAATTCTGGGGGCACTTTGGGTGCAGCCGTTTTATTTTTTCCAACCACATTTCCGGCAAAAGCTCTTGTAAAAACATCATTGAGTGAGCGGCTAAAACCGTGAGCCCGGAGTAAAGCTTGTTGATTTTTTGAAAAAGTCTGACCGTCGTCACCGGTTGCTTTTAATCCAAGATCTTCTAAAGACCCCTCTGCCATACGACCATAAAAGTTTGCGTTCCTAAAGTTTCCTGCGGCCTGGGCTTCCCGGGCAAACAACAACATCTCACTTCTAAAATTAATTAAATCACCAACGGATACTTCCGGTAATGCCTCATCGCCAGCAGTTGCTACAGCGGCGCTTTGATCCCTTTGAAGAAACATAACATCAGCACGAAGCTCTGACTGTCGCTGCAAGGATTGTAATTGTTTAATTTTTGTTTCAGCTAATGACGCAACACGTGACCGAGTTACAGAATCTAATCCAGACCCTACCCTGAACTCTCCTTTTTCTCTATAATCTTCAGAAATTTTTGCTAATCGTTCAATTAAAGGCGCATAATCAGCCATTGGGTTTTTGCCCAATTCTTGCACTTGTCTGTTGAAGCTTATATTACCTTCAAACAAGGCCCCCTCAAACTCATCTCGTGCAACACGAGCTCTTTGACCCATTTCATCAAAAGTATTCGAAAGTTTTTTCTGAACATTGGCTTCTTTGTCAATGGCTTTGGTTGCGTTTTCAATGTCTTTTGCAAAAACATCTCCACCAGCTTGCTTGTCCCGGCCAGATACGCGGTAGACAAATCTTGTAATTAAACTTGGTAACGGGCTTTCTGGTAAAATTTGCGAACGTATTTCATCAAACGCTTCCACAACTTTATTTGCGGTTGCGGTTTCAGTTCGGTCAACGTTTTGATACAATGATTTTTCAAAGTCACGGGCTTCTTTCAAAACGTCTGATACTAAAGTTCTTATGATGCCGCCTGCTTTTGCGGCATCTTCGGGACTGCCAGTAAATGCTTTACTTGCTGTCTCAGAAGCTTTTGCGAGGTTTTGACTTAGCCGTGTTTGAAGCATCGAATCATAAAGATTAGCCTCTAACTGAGCGGCCAATGCTAACGCCCCAGGATCATCCATTTGTACTAAGGCATCAATAATTTGTGACGAAGCTGTGATAGTTTCTTGTATGTCATCATCAAATTTAGAGCCTACCCGTGAATTTTTTCTAAGGGCGTTTTGAATTTTTGCAAATACAGGGTTTTGAGTTAATGTTGCAGTGCTTAATTTTCCCGGCTCAACGCCCATTTCACGCGCTCTACGTTGTAATTCAAGCTCCGCACCTTCGTTTATTTCTTTTAATTGTTGCAAAGCAGCAGTGGGGTCTTCTTTCATTGACTCTAAAGCGTTAACAAGTTTTGTGCCTAATTGGTATTGTCTGGATTCTGAGCCAAACCTACCTAACAGGTTTGTAATACCGTCTACGGCAGGAGTTCCAAACCTTGCAAGAATGGAGGCAGACGATACACCACCAAGTATTTCAAGACCGAGCCTTTGATAAAGATTTCCTGGATCAGAAGCTTCTGATCCTCCGCCGAAAACCGCCGAGGTTGCGCCAGATCCCGTTTCAATTAAACCAAATGGAACTGGATTTTGTTGCACACTTCTTAAAATTTTATCTCCAGGGGTAGTTTTAATAGCCAAATCTTTTGAGCCATATTTTCGTGCATAATCACTAATAAACATTAAGGGACCAAGGTTTTTGGCATTGTTCGCTAATATGTAAGGTATAGGTAACGGTGTAGCAAAAGACCCAAATGTTTCTCCCGCCGCCTCTGGACCTAAATTAATGTAATTACTCTCTGGAATAAATATTTCGTTAAGTTTATCCGCAGTGAATAATCCGATTAAACCACCCGCTATCATACCAGGAGGTCCAAGCGGAGAACCCGCAACGACTCCCGTAGTCAGTCCCGCCGCTAAAGAACCCGACTCCGCAAAACCTCTAGTAAAAGCTTTTACTGGAGCATCTTCAATGGTAGATAATTCTAAAATAATATCTTTGTCACGGGCACCGTCTTTTCGCGCCGCTGCAATGTCAAACCCAACTTCCGTAGATAGGTAGTCTGCAATTTGGGCGTCCGTCGCACCGTCTCTTCTAGCGGCCCCGTAATCAAAATCTATTTTTAAAGGTTCTTCAGCCATTACTTTTAATTTTCCTCCGGAGGAAGTTTTCGATATACGCCAAGATCTAAATTTTTATTGGCACCACTAAAAATATTGTATGCAGCGTCATATGATTGTAATAACTGTTTAGCAAAACTTTGTTGTAATCTTATTTTTGATACATCCTTTCCAACAAGAGCTTTTGGAGTTTGAAGCAAAACTTCAACACGATTTACAAAACCTTCAAGTTGTTTTTGCTGTATTTCAACATTTGCCAAAGTTGTCGCATCACTCGTTAAAAAAGCGGCGTTAGGTAACTCTTCCAAACTAAGTTCTAACTCTGTTGCTAATTGTCTTCCCTCTAAGATAAATTTTCTTGTGGCGGAGGAAAGTCCTCGTAAGGCAGTTTGAGCTTCTTTGGTTCCCTTGAATATTGTTCCGGTGCCTGATGTTAATTCACCAACGGTTTGCTCTCCAATCCAATTGAAAACACCCAGTAAACCAGAAAGTGCGCCAGAACCTTTTTCTAAATTTACATTTGGATCAATTAAGGTTTGAGTTATTTCTAAATTTTTTTCTAAATCTGTTCCTGCTGCGGGAGTGCTGCTAAATAAACTTGAATCAATACCAAAAGTATCAAGGCCTTTTTTCTCACGTTCTCTCAAAGCTGCCGCAACTGCTGAAGGTATTGGATTTTGGGATGTTGCTCCCGTAATGTCCGTTGACGGTTTAATATAACTTTGAAGAGTTGTAACAAAAGTGTTAAGTTTTTCTCCGTCTAAACTCCCATCAGAAAAAGCAGAAACTGAAGTAGAGTTATTTAATGCTACTTGTTGCCGTTCTACTAAAGTAGAGGGCTCTTTATTCTGTTCCTTGAGCCTTGCAGTTTGTGCTTTATAGTCTTCAATAACAAGTAAGTTTGCTTTGTATGAGGCATCATTTCGAGCGTTTAATTTTTGAATTAATAGTGTTTCATCTGCACGTAAAGCAGCGTCCTCTTTAAAGGCATTTGCAATGGAGTTTTGTACTTTCAATACTTCTCTATTTATTTGATCTTGGTCAAATCCGTTCTGTTGAAGCTCTAAACGAAGCACTTTGTCAAAAGCTTGACTCTCTAATTGTATTTTCTCCGCAGACGCAATCTTTAAAGCATTTTGTTTCGCGGTAAACACCCGTTGACTGTTTGCTTCAATGAAATTCAAATTAGATTGAAAATCTGCTAATTCTTTTGATTTTTCCGTACTTATTTCAATTTTTTCAATGTCATATAAATGCTTTTGCCCCATTTTTTCAAGATCATCTATAAGATCTATGTCCGCTTTAACAAACAACAATTGCTCTTGTATTTCAGCTTGTAATTGGGCTGTTTTTCTACCCTCAAGACCACGTAACCTTGTCAGTGATTTTTCCAACCCTGCTTGTTTTGTAAACATACTATTCGCATGAGATTGAGTATCATCTTGTAAATCTATTTGGTGTGTAAATAATTTAGCCTGTTTTCCAATTTCAAAGGCTTGAGAATCATCTTGTAACAACTTTGTATTTCGTGCGTTAATTGCCGCCGCTTGTTGAGTCTGCGTGGCTTGTAATGCCGCTATATCAAGATTTTTTCTCTCTGTGTCTAAAGCACTTTTAGCATCAAAAAACTGTTTTCCTCTTGCGCCCAACCGGTCAAAAACTTGAGACTGAGTAGCCGCGTTTGATATGCGTTCAGCTAAAGTGCTGCCTTGTGTAGTGCCGCCCAATTGAGCTCCAAAGTTGGCTAAATCAAAAAAGAATTGTGCTTGGGCCAGCTTTTTTTGATCTGCCAATTGTGCGCTGCGATCTGCTTCACTTCCTAAAATAGAAGAAAATAAAGCTCTATTAGCCGCATATGAATCTTTCATATCCGGAACAGCAAAGTCGGAGGCAACGAGGGGTGTTGTTTCAAGAGGTTGGTCTTTGTTTCCGCCAGGAGGGCTTCCTGCCTGAAACTTTCGGACCATGACCGGTCCACCTTGGTTAAAATTTGCGGGTGGAGTGTTGCCCGCCCCCATTGCCATTAGTTCACCAACTCCTTGAGTCATGGGAGTGCCAGCGGACATATCAACATCTTTAACTAAGTTTTGCATTAGTTCGCCTACGCCGCTATCAATCGCTCCCTCTTCTGTCATCATAATTGTTGGTTGAACTAAGGCTAGTACGCTTTCTGGTGTTTTGTTTGCGTCTGCCTCTCCCACAAGATTGGCAAGTTCCGCGTATCGTGATTCAAGAGGCTTCTGGTTTCCTCTAATTGCATCAATCATTGTTTTTGGATCTTCTGCGGCATCAATATTATTCATCATATCTGAGGCCAGTTGTTGCCCCATTTGTTCACCTTGTTGCATGGCAACATTTTCCATAGCATTTACTTGCTGAACCTCTTGAGGGGAAACACCGGACGGCATACCCATCATTGGAGGGGCCGCTGGACCACCCATCATTGGAGGGGCCGCTGGACCACCCATTTGACGAAACAATGGCCGTTCCATTACGGACCCACCACCATAATATTGTCTAGCCATTTCTGGACCTATTTTTTTCTGCACGTACTCTGGCAGTGCTTTAAAACCTTTATTCATTAAAAGAGCCCCATTCTACTTGCTCCCGCAGCAGCGCCAAGCCCTTGAATACCTAAGCTTAATGCTGATTGGAAAGGTGAAGTCTGTGGCGCGGAAGACGCCGTAACCACGGATTGCGAGGTTGGAACCCCCGCATAAATGTCAGACAAGAAACCATATTGTTGATATGGATATTGTTGTGCTTGAACATTTGTTAATCTTGTAGCATCAAGACCCGCCTGTGCCACACCACGTTGGATGTTACCAGCTTGCAAGGCTGCATTGATTTGATTTTGACGAATGTTCTGACCAATTTCGCCAATACCCGCTTGTTGCACACCTAATTGACCTAAGTTGGTCCCAAAGTTTCCATATTGAGCGGCCAATGAGCCCAGGCCCTGACCTAATGCAAGCTGGCGACCAGACAAATCTCCTAGTTGAGCCACATCCGCCTGGCCTAATTGACCATATTGTAAGCCCAAATTGCCATATAATTGCGCTTCTTGCATCCGCCTGTTCATAGCTGAGTCAAAACCGACTTGCCTAAGTTGACCCGAAGTTCTACCCATTTGATCCAAAGCGTTTCTACTTAATTCTTGGTTTGCAATAGCTTGCCGGGAGCCCCCATAAGCTCCAGAGCCGACGGCCTGTGCGTTCATAGCCTGTTGTTGTATGTCTCTTTGTCTTGCAATATCTCCAAGACTTCTTTGAACCACTTGTTCTTCAAAAGGATTGAAAGAACCTATTCCGGCGGCTGTTTGTGCAGCGGCTTGTTGGTAAGTGTAAGGAACGCCCCGTTGAGCAGCCGCTAGTTGTGCGGCTTGATTAATAATATTTTGTCCTTGGCCGGTGGTTTGCTCTGCTTGACGCAAGGCGGGTATAGCCGACTGTGTAACAATATTTTGTCCACCTTGAATCGCAGCTTCTCCAGCTTGCAAGAAAGGTTGATACGTTCCAATACCTTCTTGAGCCGCACCTATACCGGCCGTTTCAGCCGGAGTAAGCCCTGCTATTTGATAAGCCGTAGCCGGCGGCATACCCGCCGCGACTTGTTTATCTATAAATTTCCGGGTGCTATCTAATAAACCTACGCGATATGCTTCAATATCTGGATCTTGCCGTTGTATCGAAATCTGTGTTTGTTGGTTTTCATTTGCCATTACGCTACCGCTCCCCCTTCAAAGGACCGCATGATGTCATACATCTTTTGAAACCCTTGTTCACGATTTCCTCCACCCGCATTTTTCACTGCTCTTGCCGTCATTACAAACTCACCATCGGAAAGCATTGCAGGAATATCGTCAGATGTTTCTGTCCCAGGGCCCTCTATTTGCCCTGTTTTTCTAGGAAAATCGCTTAAAGCCATATTACGTTGCCCTTGTCGATTCATAGGGCCCCCATCTGCTGCAAATTCCGCTTGTTGAACCACTTCATCCGCTCTGTAAGGGCTTAATATAACATCGTTACTTGCATCAAGGCCGTATAACTCCGCCGGAGACATGCCTGTAAAACGTGGATCGAATCCAACTAAATCAACTTGCGCGACTTCCGGATCTGTAGGAGTTGTTACCTCTTGAGTAGTTGCGGCGGGAGTAATTGTACCCGCGCCCACAGGCGTTAAATTAGCGTAAAGATTCGATAAGGCCCCCGGGCCGCTGCCATATAAGTTTGTTCCTGGCACCATGATTTGACTTGGCGCAAAAAACTGTGTTTGACCTGGTTGACTAATTCTATAGGGTTCTGGATTTTGATTATAAAGGGCTGTACCCGACATTAATGGATTTGCTCCTAGATCACCGGTTCCATCACTACCACCTACATTTATGCCCAGATTAGTGAGATCTATTTCTCCCGCTGGTATTTCATCAAACGCACCCGTAGCAGCCGCAGTCCCAAGACCTAGACCGGCATATAATAGTGCTTTCTTACCAAAACCCATACCACTAACGGCTTTTAAGGCCTCTCCGTTTGTAACCGGAGTGCCCAGTTTTGCCATATTGGTTTGATATTTTAAAGCGTCGGCAGCTTGTTGTGGAGTAGGTACTCCCGCAATACCTTCTCCTCCGGCTGAAGCAAATGTTTGCTCTCCTGAACCAGCATACCCTGATTTAAATGGATTGAGACTGTAAGACTTGGCACCGTCAGCAAAACGAGGGGTAAAATCGCTTTTGTTAGGAATAATTCCAGCGATTCCTGATCCAGGTCTATAAGAAGCGGGAAGTCCGCCCTGAACGCCCTCCATAAAAGTTCCGCCAGGAGTTAACATTCCAGACACACCAGATGCAACTCCAGCAGTGATCCCCCCTAAAGCGGCACTTTTTAAAGCGTCACCAAAACTCTCGCCTTGTATTAATCCCCCCACACCCGCTCCGATAGCGGCAGAAGCAATGGTGCCCAACCCAGGAGCCAGAAAATTTATAGCGACGGGCAGTATAATTTTAGCGGATTTTTTTAATACATTTTTAACTTTTTTTACTAACTTTTTTATAAATTTAAAAAATTCAGGTTGCCCGGTATAAGGATTTATTGAATTGCTTTGCGAACCAACAACATAACGCTCTGGATCAGTTCCATCTGCGGCAATCGCTTGCTTGATTTGACCAACAAGTTCCGGGTTATTTTCAACAACATCCCGAGGAACAACAACTTCTTGCTCCGTAGCATGAATAATATAATTGTCTCCATTACGCCCCATAGAAGCCATGCGATCCGCGACTTCTTTCATCGAATTAATGCCCTCTTCCGGACCAAACATAATCCGGTTGTCGTCAAATTCATCCATGTTAGATGTTAGAAACGAGCCGATACCTTGGTCGGGCATTGTAATTGTTTCAAACTCTTGCGCTCGGGCCATTACGCCTCTCCTGAGATTGCTTCGGGGGCAGTTACGGTTATCGCAGTATGCCGTTTTGTCTCTGCTGTCCAAGACTTTCCACAGTCCGGGCAAGTTCCGTCTGGGTAGGAGGCAACTTCTTCTGGAGTGTCTACCACATTATTACAGTGATGACACTGCAACCTATCTACTGAAGTGGATGGTCTAAATCTAGAGCCGTCCCCTATTACTATAATATGTTCATCACTCATGTTGTGCTCACTGTTACTGTTCCTACTGTCCCTGTTCCTTGTGATCCACGAAGAAAAGCAGAATGGGTTAAAGGTACTCTAACATAACCATCATGCTGAAATAAAGTCCCAGTTTCAAGTCCACTGTCATCTGTGGGCAAATTAGTGATAGTTATCTCTGTTGCCCTAACATCCCCAGGGTTTTGAATTT
>Ga0209337_1001431_pt1 | contig 18091 bp, 24 predicted proteins | sample LinPmetageLP53_FD_184044 | JGI IMG/M metagenome (GOLD analysis project Ga0209337, IMG submission 184044) | Marine viral communities from the Pacific Ocean - LP-53 (SPAdes) (version 2) | ecosystem: Environmental > Aquatic > Marine > Oceanic | place: Pacific Ocean | collected 2010-02-08 | reverse complement strand
GGAACTCCTCCATGAGTCGTTCGATGTCCAAAACATATCTTCAATGTACAAAGCGTCTTGTGGATCGACGATCCAACGCTCATCCATGCCTCTAAGGCTAAATACTTGAAGAGTCTGAGTGTCCATGCATCACACCTTTGTTGGTACGCCGAATCGCTCGCCTGAGAATACAGATTTATCAAAACCTGCGCGAATGTACTTTCTATTTGTTCTTGAAAGATACTTTTGTTTCATCCGGTCGAGGAGCTCCGTAGCCTTCCTTTCGTACAACTGTGATTGTGTGTTCATGCCATGTTGAAGACAGATATCTCCCAGAGCCATGTAAACTAAGAGATGATGGTACTGAACCGGCCACTCAGGGGTGTCAGAGTCCGCTACAAGGCGCTTTGGGCGTGAGAGGTACCGAATCTCAATGTCCATGTCTTGACTGGGCGGACGGTACACCCTGAGGGTCTGACGTGGACCAGACTCATCAAGCACCTTTACTTTCTGAAGTTCACCGTCATGGTAGGTCCAGCGCCCTTGCTCAAGATATTGAGATTGAGGGAAACCTAAAACCGAAATACCAGGCTCAACATCGTCTGGAAAACTGACGACCGATTCTCCAGCTCTAGCGTCTGCAAAATCGTCCTGCTTTCTACCGATGTCCCAAACAAAACCATCAGTAAATTGGTCTCCTATATGAAGCCACCTTTGGTATCCATGGGCTACTGCTGGACTGTTGGTATCTTCAGGAGTCATCACTGCGCGTCTATACCACCGCTTGATTCGACCATTCATCCTTCTCGTAACGTCCATGTCGTCAGTTCCATCACTTGCCAAATCGATGCGACCTCGGTCAGTAATACTTTTATCGGTTCGACCGTAGGAGCCTTCTCTAGGAAAATCTCCCTCAACATTTTCACCAGCAAGTCTAGCAGCATAACCAATTGAACTTTCTTCAGGAAGCTCTACCCTCAAGATGGGAGAAGGAGCAGACTCAAGCCCTGCATACACAAAGGTGTAGCACCATTCGTAAGTGTTACCTGGCACAAGCCTACAATGCTGAAGTATGGAATCACCTGCGGTGTAGCTTGTGGCTGTATTTCCAAGCAACTTTGGTGGATACATCGGTGGAGTCGTATGGACGGGCATTCCTTCGATACCAATCATTGGATCTCCGCCACTGTCTCTATCTAAATTGAGGTGCTCCTCTTTTGCTGAATCAATAAAGATGAGTCGGCCACGATCTGGAGCAGTGTTTACTGAAGTACCAATTGTAGATCCAATCACATCGCCATCATCATTCAAAACCGATGTTGCAGTATGAACCGGCGTCTTCAGTCCACGATCTACAATCCCAAGAACTTCAACGCAGTCAGATGGGAGGTAGTACTGACGGAACTCAATCTTCCAGTCAGTGTAAAAATCTTTCGTATCAACTGCAGTTCCAGTACCATTTACAGTGCTTGGGTCGATGATTGGACGATCAATGACAATACCAGAAGCATCACTTGGTTGATATCCATCTGGCCACTCGTCACTATCTGCACCACCATAAACTCCATTAGATCCGTATTGATTTGCACTGGTAAATAAATCAAATATCCCCGTTATGGTGAACTCTCTCTCACTGGCTCCGTGCGACTTACTTGTTCGTGTAGTGTAAGTGTCGTTGTCGTTAATGACTAGTGTGTTGCCGAGCATTTCTCGAGTAGGCAACGTGTCTGCAGTTCCAGCAAATTGAAGGACATTGTTAGCCCAAAATGAATCTGATTGTCCCACTCTAATTTTATTAGTCGTTGCATCACTACTGATGTCTTTACGAATAGTAAGAGGAGAACGCTTCTGCCTAAACAGCCAATTGTACTGACTAGAAATCTGCAGATAGTGCCGATTAAGCACCCGTGTGACTTGGCTCTTGTATGCTTCCAAGTCGGGGTTGTAATCGAGTGCTGAGTTGATTTCTTCGGTGAGATCTTTGAGATTCACGACGTACCCCTAATAAAGAAAACGGCTGCTGAAGTAGTATACCCCAGCAGCCGAGAATGGACCTAGGCCCGGTAGCGATTCTTATCAGCCGTAGAGACCGTGATCGTAAATCAAGATCTCAAGATCAGTGAAGTTTACGGTTGGAGTCGTAGTTGCCGCGACAACGCAGATAGCAAACGCTTGAGTCGTAACCCCTGTTGTTGCGTCACCTACAGCAATACTGGTAAGGACTCCATCATTTCCACACAGCACGCCAACTACAAGATCCGCAGCTGCTCCAGTTACATCACTGTTGTGTCCTGCGACTTGAACAAGGATGGTGTCATCCTTAACAGCGGAACTTCCACTGTTGTTAACAGTCTTTGTTTCAGCGCAAACACCAATGACTCTAGCAAGGTCATCACCAGCCGCTTTCAGGACGTTCTGGCCTGCACCATTGTCAGTAACAACGATATCCATCATCATGACTTCACCCTTGGTGAAAGTCGTGCTTGTCGCTGCTGCGATTCGTGTGTTCAATCGAACAAACTTCTTGGGAAGATGACTGACGCCATCGACTCCATCACTCTTATAAACTGCCATTTTGTACTCCTACTCTCGATACAGTGGCTATGAAAAAGGATGGGGGTCAACACGACCCCCACCCAAATGAAATCCTAGAACGTGTCCAGGTTAACTGCAAGACCTGAAGAACCGAGGTGCTTCGCGATCAACTGACCACGGACACGGAGCTTGGCTGCACGAACATCGTACTCACCAGACACGGTCTCAAAGTCACTGAGGTCGAAGTATCCCTTCGGATCCCACAGGGTGTAGATGTCGTTCATGTTCAACATGTAGAACGATGCTTCCGTTGCGGTAGAGAGAGTGCCTGCGTTAGGCATGTAGTACTCGACATCGATTGGCACACCTTGGAAGGTGGTACTCATCTTACCGCCGTCAAGGCTCTTCTCGTCCATGTACCGCTCAGAAGCCTGCAGAGAACGCTTGAGGTTCTTGAAGCCCGCGCGAGATGCGAGAATCACGTTGGGATTGCCTTGGGCGCTCACAGCGTTGATCTCAACCATCAGGTCGTACAGTCCAGCAAGACCGTTGGAGTTGAACGAGTCACTTCCATCAAAGAATTGGTTGTTCCAACCAGTCTTCGAGGAGAAGGTAGACTTGCTCACGCCACCAACAGAAGCGTCCTGAGCTCCACCACCAGCGGCAGCATTCTCAAGGAATCCGTTGGTCACATCGATACCGTTGAGAGTACTCCAGTCGTCCCAACCAGAAACACCACCTTGAACCATGTGCTTGACGTACTCTCGCTTGAGTGCGTTAGCGACGGATGTGACGCGGTTCTCGAGAATCGAGAGGACTGCTGCATCACCCTGGTTAGTCATTTCTTCCTCTGCAGAGATTGCAATAGGACGAACGACGTGTGCGAAGTCGAAAACGGCAGGCTGGAACACGTCCGAGACGCTCAGATCGATGCGCTCGTAACCAGTCTGAAGACGGGTAGTGTTGCTGTGTTCACCAAATCCAAGAGGCTGAACGATTCGTGTTCCACCGGCTTGGGTTGGGCCACCTTCACCATGAATCCGAGTCTGTGCCTCGAGAAATGCGGTGCTAGTGTAAATGTTATCGCGCCACTCCTTCATCACGATGTGCATCGTGGTCGAGAGTAGTTCGTTACCAATGGTAAGAGTTGTAGTTGCCATTATTTTCTAATGCTCCAAGTAGGGGAAGGGTTATCGAAATGATTGGGAGAGTTTACGGGCTGCTTCGGGATTAGCTGCCAACCATTGTGAAATGGCATAGGCACCCTTCTTTTGTACTTCAGGGGGAATTTCTCCAGAAGAGGGGTTCCCACCCGAAACAGCACGACCAATACGCCGTGCAGACTGTTGACGAGCTCGCTGTTGTTGTGCGACCCTAGCTTGTTGCTGGGCCATCACACGGCGAGCTTTGACGATTTGATAAGCGTCCTGCGTCGAAAGAGGAGCTCCGCCCTCAGCACGCTGACGAACAAGACCTGCAACGTCCTTTTTGAACGATGTGTCCTTCATCTCTGGATGTTGACTGAGGAAATCCAAATAGTGGTTTTCACGAGCCTTAACGTCAGCTGCATGCTTCATTGGCTGAAGAACCGCCGACATGCCCTTGGCGATACCGCGCTGGATTCTAGCCTCAACACCTTCTTCGGTGAAGATGTCGGGCAACTCGCCATCAGGCTCGGATAGAAGACTCTGTACTTCAGGGTCTTCAACAAGACTCGCAAACTCTGACTGACGCTTTGAGAACTCACGTTCCATCTCAGACAGTTGCTCTTCACGCTTTTCAATGGAGGTCTTTAGTGACTCCAACTGCTCTGTGTGCTTTTCTTCCGAAAGCTTCCGATCTATGCGAAAGTTGTGGAGAATGCGACGAGCTGTAGGCGGAAGATCCTTAATGTGGTCTTCAGTGATCTTCTCGTAGAACCCATCATGCTGTAGTTCTTCGAGATCACCTAGTTCAGCATCAAGCGCGTTGAAGCTGCTTGGCTCTGGCTCAGGAGCAACTTCTTGCTCGATTACTTCGCCTGATGGAGCAGCATCTATCGCGGGCTCTTCTTGTACAAGATCTGACAGATCACCAGCGTATTGCTGATCGCCGATTTCAACCTGTTGCGTATCGTTCAATTCATCCACGGAATGACTCCAATATAATCAAGAGGAACTTTATCACTAAAGTAACAATGAAACAACACTATGCCATCCCTGCGGCAAGTTCTTGTTCATCTTCATCGAAAAATCCAGGAGGAGGTGGCTGCTCTTCTGCTGTTTCTGGCATTTCTTCACCACCAACTGGAGCTTGCATTGCTTCAATAAGTTTTTTGTCCTTAGACATTTTCTTCAATGTAGCAGTCATTTTTCTGAGGTCTGCATCCGTCATAAGCGTATCGGGCTCAAAGCCATACTTGGATACAAAGTCCTCACCCAACATCCGAACGGTTTCAGCAATTGCCATAAGAGTGATGTAAAGCTCATCAGGCAAAGCGCCCTCAAGCTTGGCTCCCTTGGAGGGCATTTCCACTTCAATGTCTGGGATGTCTTCACCCGCAAGCTTATCAAGAGCCTTGTTCAGTTCCTTGAGAAGCGTCTTTACTGCACTTACCGAGTATGGCTTCTCAGGCATTGGAGCAGAAGGCATATCCTGCATCATCTCGCCCTCGGCCCCCATGCCAGCCTCGCCCTCCGCTGCCATATCATCAGGGCCCTCATCACCAGGCATTTCTGCTGGCGGAGCGTCACCCTCGGCCATTCCTTGTTCTTCTTGAGCATACAGCTCAGGAAATTGTGCCTTGGCTTCTTCGTAACCAGGCTCACCCTTGTAAGGTAATTGCATTCCAGAATTTGGTTCGACGGGCATCGGAGCTCCTTAAGTGCTTATTTGTCCTTTATCGACAGCTTTCCTATACTCCGCGAATTCAGGAGCATTATCAAGTCTATCTACATAATCATCGTATTCTTTTTCTTCTCTATCTCGTCTTTGGTCGAATTGAGAAAATACTTCATCTTCGTTCAAATCACCGCCCACAGGGGTAAGTCCACGATCTTTGCAGACTTGGCGACGGTGCTTTTTACTTGTCAGCCACATTCCCAATCCACGATCAAAGTATGGGAACTTCTCGCTGAAACGATCAATACGAACGGATGGCTTCCAACTGGTTTCAGTTGAATCACATTCGGCGCAATGGATGATATCTTCTACAGACTCATCCTTACCGTGATCGATTATTTTTTCGAATACGCAGTCGCAGTCCCGACATTTGAATTGGTGCATTGATAAGCCCCGCTTCTCTATCGAATAGTTTGACATGTATCGAGCTGAGTTTGATTGATACTTGGAAATTGACAAGCGATACTTTGCAGAGCCATCGCATTGGCCGCAATCTAGCTCTAATGGACGTTCTGATGCGCGAAAGACTTTGTCTTTTTCCCATCCACACTCACCACAATGAAAACTATACAGGGGCACCCTGTTCTCCCGTGGAAAGAATCTGAGCAATCATCTTACTTTGTTGCTCGGGTGGAAGTGTTTCGAGTTGATCTAATACTTGTTGCATTTCTGCGTCTTCTGCAAATATATCACGTAACGCAGTTATCGCTTGATCGGGAGGTAACTGAGCTAAGTCAGATAAATCAGGAACTCCTTGAGCTTGTTGGGGTTGTGCACCCTCCTCAAGAACCTCTTCATCTTTTGCCTCAGGTTTAGGCTTTTCTTCAGACTCTGCCTCTTCCGCAAACTTGGCGTCCAGTTCATCTGGATGAAGATCCTTGGGAAGATTGAACTTCTCCGCCATTGTCTTCATGTATGCGCGAGCCATGAAACCCTGCGGACCACCCTCTTGAGATGCGGCCCAAAGAGCAGTGTAAGGCTCCAAGAGCCCAAGAAGATTCTGCTGCTGTGTCGCCTCTTCCATTGGGGCTCCACCACCCTCAACGAAAGTAATTGAAAAGTCCGCATCCAGATCTTCAACCGAAACGTCTACGAACTCTCGGCGATCACGAAGGACAAGAACATCGGCCTCAACCTTGCCTTCCTCTATAGAATCTTGCTCGTATCCACCTATTGCCTCTTCAGATACAAACGGCTGCTGTTCAGCATCACCTTCTTGCTCTTCGGCAGCAGCCAACTGTTCTTGACCAGTAGCTTCATTTTGCTCTTGAGGTTCACCTTCAACTTGAGGCTGCTCTTGGGATACCGCTCCAACTTCTGCCAACTGGACATCTTGATCCTCAAATGCGCCAGCAGAATCACCAAGATCCTGCATCGATGAAATTAACGCACGCAATACCACCTTTAGGATAGATGTCAGCCATTCATCCTTAATAGAAGCGTGCATGCCAAACTCAGACTCGGTGTACTGCTGTACAGCCTGAACTTCGAATGCAGTCGCCTTAGTGACAACGCCTCGAGCCGATGGACTGAGGTTTACGTTACGATCCAAATCGTTCTCTACATACGACATGTATTGATCGATATTCGAACTGATTGGAGTGTTCCCGATAGGTACGAGCGCATCACCTAATGGTCGATCATAGTCCTGTTCCAGCTGCAGAATCAATCCATCATGACCCTCAGTCAAATCAGTCAGTTCCTCAGCACCAAAAGTCCCCTTTCGGGTGATGTACTGACGGGTGTCCTTTCGGGTCGCCATCGCCATAAATGATCGATACGAGTTGAGCTCCTGAATCTGAGGCAAGAGACGGTCTGCGTGAGCCATCCCGCGAAGCGGATACTCAGGCTCATGGTTGAAGATCAACGGGACAATATGTGCAAGAGGACGGCCATCAACTTCGGCAAACGGCAACGGGCCTACGTAAACAGGCTTGTGAGACTTCTTGCCTTGACCAAGAACATAAATCTCAAGACGACCCTCATACAGAATGCCTGGATTCTCCTTGTCCTCATACGAGTCCTTGAGGTTGCAGACCTCTAATACACGGACAAAATTTGAGTTATCCGAAGTCGCCTTGTCTTGCTTTGGGTACGCTCTTCTTGAAGCGGTGCTTGAGTCCTTGCCTGTGTACCCAACACGAAGAAAGTCATCGCGCTCTGTACCAGATAGATCAGTGATACCGTATTCTTCTTCTACTTCTTGCTTTGGTCGATAGTACACATGGCCACGAAAGCGTTCGTCTTCGGCGTCTCCGACGTCTGAGTCCAAGACCATCTCCCACCATGGGATGACACGCATCCACACTCGGTCAAGGGGATTGCCACGGCCTGCGTAGTACCCAACCTTTGCACCACAACCTGGATACAAAAGCGCCTGACGAAGAGCGGTCATGATCCTATGGTGGATTCGACTCGACTCCATGAACCGATTCAAGGCCAACTCTGCCTTCGTAGAATCGCCGATACCGTTCGGGTCTGGCATCGCGATTACACGCTGTGACCTTGGATACAAGGAAGAAAGATACGCCGCTATGATTCCAAACAAACGGTTTACTTCAACATTGATTTCATTGTCTTTAGCTTGGTTCTGTTTGCCCGTATTATTACGGTTACGGACATGCTTCCAGTAGTTTGTGGTGTAGCACGCCTTAGTCAGAGCCCATTGATTACGCTTGTCGCGCATCTTCTTGTCGTGAGCTCTCAACTGATCGTGAATGAACTTCGGAGCTATTTGATCTTTGCTGTAATCTTTGTCTTGGTATTTTTCGTATTGTTCAGCCATTATCGAAGCTCTCTTTTGTTCACAAATGGGTTTCGGTGTGCAACATAACGTCTTTTATAATTTAAAGGTGGCAACATCGCAGTAGGCATTCCCCTGCGACACCACTCCGCCAACATTAAAGCATCTGCGTGGTCATCATGGTAGCCATCTTGGCCTTCGATCTTACCGTTAGCCTCACGAACGTGCATTAGTTCTTGTACGGTTGTGTCATCGTTCAAGGTCAATCCATCACCATTGATGACCTGACGAAGGTGCGCGTATCCTTCTTCCTTTGAGCCTCTAGACGTTGTCCAGTAAATAGGAGACGTACTGGGCTTCTTGCCTCTAGAAGACGGCCTCGTCCACAACGGAATGTGGTGTTTGTGGAACTCACGGATAACAACAGGACCGGCACCACCGGGGTTGCTCTCAATCAAAGTTTTAGCCTTATTGTAATGGGCGGCCAGTTCTGCAGCCTTTGTGGAGAATAAAATTTCACCACCTTTATTCATCGATAGAGTCGCCACTTGACGACCATCTGCTGAAAGCACCTGTGCCGTCGCGTAGTCGCCTCCGTTGCACCATGAAGGGTCAACACCCATTGCATAGTTTATTCCAGGCTGTGGCCTCTCATAGATACGAAGCTCGCCATCTCTCGGCGCAATAGACGACAACACTTCGTTCAAGTAGTCCTGATCAAACCAAGACCCCTCAAACTCTGCAAATCCATCCTCAATAGTCAGTGGATACTCACGGCGGAACTTAGAAAGACCAATACCGCTGACGCCGTTGATCCTCGAATGTCGCCAGTATATTTGCTCCATCGATAAACCATGCACCTGTGCCAGCTCCCATTCCTCATGGTCTGGCTCCCAGCCATCAGGAACCAATGTGGAATACGCAGGGTGGTCACACCAGCGGAAAAAACGGAACTGTACTGACTTGTCCCCTTGACGCTGGGCCTCTCGAGCCGCCAACACCTTCTTATGAAACAAGTTTCCAGGCCCGTTAGCCGTAGATAGAATGATTGTCTTCAAATGAGGGCCAGGATGCATAGTAGATGTAATCGATGCCCAAACTTCTTCCGCATTCGGCCAGAACGCGAGCTCATCCGCATGCAAACGCTGATACGTCCAACCACGACCATGACCCTTACCGCCCGCAGTCATACAGCGGAATCCAGCCTGAGTGTCCTCAAAGATCAGTTCCTTCTTGTTTGACCGCGCAATAGGGCGTTTCAATGCCTCTGGAAGGCTCCTGTAGAAGTTCTGAAGCTTTCCGAAGATCGAATCAGTAGTCTCGTAGATGTTTGCGACCACAAGCGTCCTGACGGGGTCTGTGGCCCAATACGTGTAGTCAAAGTTGTACGCCGACGCGACTGTAGTGTCGCCGATCTGACGAGGCTTGTAATGAATGATGGTGTCTGCAGGAGACATGAAGTCATTCAGAGCCAAGACCTGCTCAGGAAAGGGAGTATTGAACTGACGCTCCATCCCCTTCTCGTCTACAAGCTTTAATCTTGAGATGAACTCTCTCGGGTCTTCAGCAATGACTCCGAGCTTTCGGTTCAACATTTCTGTATGGTTTTTTCCCACTATGCCTCTGGTGCATTAGCGTGCCACGCCCCGCCTTCACTGCCTGAACCCAAAAAGTCAGAGAGTTCTTTGTTCTCTGTTCTCTGCTGTTCGACCTTACGAGCCTCGAAACGAACCTTAGCAAACGCACGAAATGCCCACTCCTCACCCTCGTCCATTGCATCCAGAACACCGCGCCACCACTTGTGTTCGATCATTCGGAGCTCTTGTTCAGTGATTGGATCTGCTTCTGGAAAGTCCTCAAAGAACCAAACCATAAAGCCTTTCTTCTGTGACCATTTCTTGAACTCACTCGGAGCCACAGGGTGATTCTTAAAAGTCTCAGACTCTGACCTAGCGCTGGCACGATACCAGTCAGCCTTTAAATATTTACCGCTCAAAACACAGTTACGAACACAACGACGAAACGCAGACTGACGATCCGTTGGCTTGTAATCCAACAATTCTGGATCAATCCATGGAGTCAATTCTGTGCGACCAAATCTTCCGCTGTTTCGAGCCATATAAACCTCTTAAGTAAATCTTATCATGCAAACAACATGAACGATAATCACTAACAACTAACTCTTTTTGGTTCTTTCTCTATTAGAGCGACCACGATTCTCTTTTTTGGATTGCGTTCTTAAGTTACCAGAACTGTTATTTTGAGGATTACCATCCTTGTGGTCTACGTCTTTATTGATAGAAAGCTTCTTGCCTTGAGATGCGTACCAATCAGAAACTTTCTTACGAGCAGAGTTGCGGGACGCACGGTCCTTCTTGTCATCCGATGGCTTGTGATCGCGGTCATACTCTTTCTTGTAGTCGCGAAGACGGCCTCTCGAATCGCGCTTAACGGTCATTTCTCGCCTTGTTGATCTGTCGTTCAGTCAGAGCAGTAGGAGTGTCGCCCCGGTTAGCCTCCATTGCTAACTCCTCACGTCTCGACATAGGTTGTTGACGCCTAATCAAGTCTTCAGGAGTATCGCCTACCTTGGCAATCGTCATGAACTTTTCGTTCATCATTTGCTCGGCTAGTTCATCGCCTGGGCTGAGAGAATCACTCACCCTCATGAAGTCGGCAGAGCGACCCGTATACGCAGGGAAATCAGAGCCCGCTGTAGCAGCATTGAATTCCTGAGTAATCGCGTCACCAAGCTTCTTAGCCTCTAATACACGTGCCTCATCGATTATACCTCCTTGCAAGTCCATGTTGATATCATCGATTTTTTTAAACGCCTCCCTGGCAGCCTTAGTGCCACCTTCCATCGCCGCCTTCAACATGCCCGCAGATACAAACGGAACAACCATCGCAGCGCCAGAAACCGCAGCTGCACCATAATCTCCGCGTCCGATGTCCCTGCCAGCGATGTACGCATCTGCACCAGCCGCTGCAAGCTGAGTGGGAATAGTTGGAACAGCACCAGCCGCAACAGACAAGATCTCGGCAGCATCTTCTGTTGTCTCCGCACGATCACTTGCCCCACGATCTATTTCTCGTTGAGAAAAACCCTTTTCACGCTCGTCAATCGCAGCTCTGTAATTTTTCTCTTGGTCGCGAGACATATCAGCAGGAATAGGAACACCTTTGTAAACCTTGTCTTCAGTCGGCAATACGTACTCGCGACTCGCTGGAACCGCACCCATCAAAATCTGGTCGTCAGTCATCTCTTATCCTTCCTATTCACTACCACCGAAAAGTTTACTGTCTAGTTCCTTATCGGTGGTGGGGTTATAATTACGATTTGTGCCATACAGTCGGCCTGACTTCTTGTACATCTCACCGATCTCGTATTGATCCTTCAGACGTTGAGCCTTAACTCCCTGTTGAATTGCCTTGGTTTGAGCACCCTTTGTTTTTGTCTGTAGACGACCAAGCTTGTCGAGCTGACGATCTGTGCCTCCACCCTCAGGCAATTTAGCTTGAAACTTTTGAGTCCTAGCCCCGAGACGGTCAGCCTTAGAGGTCATCCTGGTTTCTGCTTTGGCCGCCGACGCTGCCTGACCCTTTGGCGTACTAGCTGATTGAGCCGCAGCGCCACCGACTTGAATCGCTGAATCAACAACAGCCTTGACCATCTGAGACTTGAGCTCCGCCTTCTGGATTGCATCCTTGGCCTTAGCGTCTGATGCGCGAGCCTTGTTTCGCTGTACGACTTCCTTTCGATCTGCAGTCAGTTCTTGTTCCAAACCAGTTTGAATCGAATCCTCAGAAACGCCTCTACCCTGCTCATTGACGTTCCGACCAACTGCTGCCAACTCTGATGATCTCATTCCATATGCCATTACTTTTTCTTCCTCATGTTTTTCTTGAGAGTGTCATCGTCTTTTGCAGAATCATCAAAAGCCTTCTTGGTCGGCGCACCCTTAGAGCCAGCCTTCCTCATCTCCTCACCTGAACCACCCTTGATCCGCTTACGCTTCGCATGAATGTTTTCGTACAAACCTTTTTTCTTACCAGGCATCAGTAGCCCTCCATTGCGTAACCAGGGTTCTTCGTCCGCTTCATGTCCTTGGACAGCTTCTCAACCGTCTTAGAATCCTTAGCGTGCATCTCAGAAGCCGCAGCCAACTGCTTAGACTGCTTGCCGTGCATCTTGGATGCCTTCTTCAGGTTCGATGAAACTTTCTTCATCGCCTTCTTAGGATCCTTCGGCTGATCCGCAGGGTTGTGAGCCAAAGTCTTGTCGTCGTCGTTGAGCTTATACATTTCAAATCACCACTTCTTGCAGGACCAATACTTGGCCATCAGTTTATCGTCCGCATCAAGCTTATCGCATCCGTGCCGAGCACGGAAACTCTTGCGGTTCTTGGGGTTATCTCGCTTGATCTCCATATTGGCATCGCCATACCGAATGGTCTTTTCTTTGTTGCCCTTCTTGGCACGTACAACGAACTTCTTGCGACCGTGACCAGGCTCACCCTTTTTGATGCGACGGGGACTGTTGACCTTCGTTGGTGTTCCCTTACGAGCCATCACTCGCCTCCGAAAAACTCTAGTTGTTTACTTGTAAGTGGACCTGTTGAGCCCCATTCACTCAGTTTTTTAAGTAACGTACCATCATCAGAAGACTCAAATTGCCGTTTACCAACGGCCTCTCCAACCTCTTGAACACCTTGACTATAACCGTAGTCAGCAGCTGCACGCGCTTGATTGCGAGTCACCGGTATACTCCGAACAGCTCGATCAACACCCTTTGCCAAACTCAACTTAGGAGTTGGAAACGGATTGATTATAGAAGCCACACCACCAGCAGTCTCTGCAGCTTTGCCAGGAACACCCTTATACGCTTGGTACCCAGCACCGGCCGTGTACATCACATCTCCAGCAGTCTGAATCATCGCAGCAAGTGGACCGAGCGGTGGGGTCAAACCAACATACATCCCAGTATCCTGAAGACGTTGAGCTCGCGGATACGGATTTTCTAAATCGTTTTGAAGCTCAAGCACCTCACCCAAAGTAAGATCTTCCACTGCTCTTTCTGGAACAATACCACTGCCAGCATACATGGCTGCGTCTGGACGATAAACCTGTTTCAGGTACGGATCAGAAGTCGGCATACCGTCTTCCGCATAAATCTTACTGAGCCTACTAGGTGGAATTGGACTGAGCTTACTAGGTGGATTTGGAATCATCGACATATCGTCGTCTGTACTCATGGCGTTGGCTAAAGCAATGTCCTCATCCGCATCCGCATCCGCATCCGTATCCGCATCCGTAGCCATCACTCGCCTCCAGTTGTCATGCCTACGCCATCTCGAGAATCATACACGTACTTCACTGGACCAGAATCAGGTGAGTTGACCATGAAAGTAACCACACCATCAGCCTCACCCTGGAACACTGCACGTGCATCACGACCAAATTGCTCTTGAATTGAGGCAATTGCCTCGCTTTCAGCACCACCAGAGCCTAAATCAGACGGTGAATTCATCGAAAAACCAAGCATATCATCCATGAATTCATCACTCATTGGAGCATTTTGACCCTCTCGAGCAAGCTCCATGGCCACCATATCGCCGCCATATTTGGCATAATCAGCATAATCTTGCTTAAAACTAGACAATGCAGCAGGCTCACCCATAGGCTCACCGCGCTGTTCCGCTAACTGCATCTTCAATAGTTCGATTTCATCAGGATTAGCACCCATCGCACTGGCAAACCTCGGCATCGTCGAGGTATCGAAAAACATCGACTCATCACCACCCTCCATGGAATCCGACAAAACATCATCAGGACCACGAGGACCACTCGGACAACTACCAGCGTCCTCACCTGACACTATCTCTGCTGAATGAGTAGCCGCATAACGGAGCCGCTCCTGCTCTTGGTCCTCCTCACTCATTGGAGAAAGATTAAGTATCAACGTGGTCCCAGACTTGCCGTGCATACATCCTCCGATTCAAATCATACACCCGATGTAACATAAAAAAAAGCCTTGGACCGCACAGAGAATACAGCCCAAGGCAAAGAGAACAACACTATTGTGTGTTACCAAGCCCTGTTATGAATCAGGCACCACCCCGATTCCAAGACCCAGCACTCCCAACGTATTCGGATGGACCGTCACAGTCAATAGACGATAGCCTTACCTCTACGCATGGACCCTCATCCTTAGACGCATACACAGACATCGCATTCAAATCTACTACCTGTGTGTCGTCTCGAATAACACCACCCATCACCAGAGAATCCAGAACAGATTTACAGACATTGTCTATGTCTGGCTTAGAAGAATGCCACAACCTATGAGATGGATCTCTCTTCCGTAACAAACGCTTAGGCCTCGGAAACACTGCCACTATACTCACCTGACATACTTGGTCTAATGGCGCAGACCTCCACTCGTTCTTCATGATGAATGCACTCGAACGCTCCCAGTCAGCTGTACGCTTCGGTGTGTACAAACGTACATGACCACCCATCGTCGTAGCCCTCGGCCTACCCTTGCCAATCGGTGCACCAGGTATCACACACTCAAACTGCCAAGCCTGCATTATCTGCCTCCTTCTTCAAGACACTCAATGACTCTTGCAGCTCATGCATGCTCTTTGGAAAGTCAACGCTCTCTGTTCTATTCATAGATAAACAAACCTCGTCTACCTTCACTAACAAGATGTCCAACATACCTGGCCTATGAACAGCATCTATCAATGACTCAAATGCCCAAGGCATATCAAGAGACGACGGAACCTGCTTCATCCACCACTGACAGTCATACAACCAGTCACTGGAATCCAACGCAAGTCTAGATAACAAGTGGTACCAATCACTCATCGCTAAACGAAGATGACGCTGTGTGTTCTTACAAGCACTCTCTAACTTACGATTACTTTGATCTACTGATACTACTTCCACATCCTACCTCCATACCACTTCTTGAATCCCTGGAACCTAACAGGCCCACCCCTCTCCCACTCTGACCACCACATACAGCTCAGATACCAATCCATCTCATCAGGACTCACCGCTACCCAACGAGTACAGAAGTGATCCCTCACATGTCTCACAGAGTGTGGCATCACATCACCACCATCCAACATCTTGAAACACTTGTCCCAAAACGCCTGATGCTTCTTGGCTCTGAACTTATACATCTGAATAATCCGACCACTGCCTAAACGATTCTTCAATGCAACTCGTCTCATGTAGATCGTCTCTGCATATCGCATGCATCTCAAGAACTGAATCATGCTCATCTCACCATCACAGTTATCCATCGCATACCGATGCATTGTCTTAAATGCACACCACGATGCTGCTACCCTGTATGGCTTACACGCATACTCCTGATGTATCTTCAACATCGGACACAACTGCTCCATCAATACTGTGAATGAATCACCCCAGTATCTACGTGCAACAACAAGAGCTCTACCCTGAGGATCAACTACTACGAATAGCTTCTTCTTACGATAAGCCTTCCACTTGTGTCCCTCTATAGCCTCACGTCGTACCCTCTCTATCTCTGCCTCATACTCAGTGATATCTACCAAGTATGAACTGAAGACTCTATCCCTCATCGGTCGTATCAAGTCACAGAGATCTTCATCAATACTGATACGCCTACAGACTACATCTCCTGGTACAAACCATGTCCTCGCTCTACCCTTAGACTTGACTACCTTCTTGAAGATGATCTCATCATCAAAGCTTGCACCAATCTCTGTACGATAACGAACTGCTTCGTCTCCATACACTGGCTTATATACAACACCATCAACACTCGATGATGGATGAAACTGTTCGATTACCATGCAGTCCATTAGTTGTACTCTCCTCCCTTCCATATCCAATGAAATGGTGAGAACGTCATTACTCTCAACCACATGATGCTCTCTCCAAAGTCACACCTTGCCCATACACCAAGATGACCATCATCATCCTCTGATGCCATAGCTTCTCCCAGTGTCATGCTTGGATACTCTTCATCTAAGTATGATACCAGAGATAGCCATGCTCCCTCGAAGTACCACTGTGTATCTAAAGAGAAGTCGATGCTATCAACTGGAAACAATCCCAGTTCTTCTTCATCGTCTGTGTCGACCATTATGAATCCATCGTCTTCATCACACATCGACCTAATACCTCCGATACTACTGGACATACCGCATTACCCACCTGCCTGTACAGACTTACCTGTGTATCTCCTTCGAATGGATGATCATCAGGAAAGCCTTGAAGCTTTGCACATTCACGCCATGTAAGTTTACGACTGTCCTCATCAACAATGAATGGACCAGCATTACCTATCTGTACTGCAGCTACTGTTGTACTTGGTTCATCAGTGATGTCTCTGTATGTACGCTTATCATTAGGGTCTGGTGTAGGATTCCTACCACCACCTATGATTGTAGTGTTGATACCAAGAGCTGTACCTATGCTGACCCATGGCCTCATAGCTGCACCAAACATTCTCTGTTGATTTACTTTGTCTTGAGAACAATGAGTCTTCTGTGGCCATGGTATTGGTCTCGGTCCTGCTACTAAGAACACTCTCTTCCTATGCTGTGCTACACCGAAGTCTGCAGCATTCAACATCACAGCACCTAACCATTTGAACCTCTTCTTGAACTGTGGCTGTATCCATCCTTCCCAGTAACAACCTGCACAAGAGAACATGTCTGTTCGATCACAGTCACTCTTATGGTATGTCATCCCTGGTACATTCTCACAGATGACGTACTCTGGTCCTATGCCTCTGCTCTGTAGATGGTCAATGACATCGAGTGTCCATGGCCAACCATTACGATCATCCAGTGCACCCTTCCTCTCTCCAGCCATACTGAATGCCTGACATGGAGGTGATGCCCACATCAAGTCTATATGCTTGAGATTGTCGTAGTGGATGAAGTGTCTCACGTCACCGTGTACTCCTGGTAGTCCTGCTGCTACCAACGTAGATACTGCATCCTTGTCTTTCTCTACACAGAGCTCATGGTGAAACCCTGCACTACGTAGACCTATGGATGCACCACCTGCCCCTGCAAATAAATCAATGGTTGTTCTCATGCTCTACATAGTATTGCTCTCTGATGGAAAACACAAATGATGGGTAAAAGGAATCCTATGGATTTAAGAAAAGAAGATCCGAAGGATCCCGATGATAGAGCGAGGGGTCATCGTCCATCGGCATCGCTTCAGATTCTCTGGACCTCCGATACCCCGGCTGGGAGAGGTCGACGGGTACAGTTGATTTGATTCAGATCAAAAAAACGACTATTCCTCGAACTTTCTTTGCAATGGTACTGGTTCGGGCTGCTCAACACGTTAAACGGAGTGTGAGCAGACAACCAAATCAACCCCTGCTCAAAGGACGGAAACGATGAACAATCTAAAATCAATCAACAGTGATATTCTCGACAGTATTCTCTCTGTGGAGACATTCTCTCAGAAAGCCGATACCCTGCTATCTGAGTTTGGAAATGGACACCATGATCAAGAATTGGGTAAGGTCTACCTAATCAGTACAGCAGGATATCAGTTTCGGAGAGATGCGGAGTCTATCTCAAACCCTGATATCAGACTCAAGATATACAAGCGCAAGATCACCCGATGGCTCGAGCGTGGATATCGGGTTGTCTGTACCTCTGCTGATATCGGTGCTGATCCCTACATGGAAGGACAGGTCCCGGCACTCTGGGGCCGCATGATCTCCGCAGCAAAGGTTGCAGAGATCCTCGAGGATCACGGGTACGAGTCTTTCGATTCTCCCTATTCAGAGGTTGATGAGGATTTCTCATTCGATAAGGCCTGCTGGGACAGGTACAACGTCGGCACCATTCCCGGATCAAATCAACTACCGATGATCGAAGCATCTCGAGTCTTCGAGTGGCTGGGATACTGAAGGGACAGCGG
>Ga0209337_1001429_pt1 | contig 18101 bp, 28 predicted proteins | sample LinPmetageLP53_FD_184044 | JGI IMG/M metagenome (GOLD analysis project Ga0209337, IMG submission 184044) | Marine viral communities from the Pacific Ocean - LP-53 (SPAdes) (version 2) | ecosystem: Environmental > Aquatic > Marine > Oceanic | place: Pacific Ocean | collected 2010-02-08 | reverse complement strand
CAATAAAGCAGATGCCGACGTCTTTAATGATTTGACCTCAGCCCTTACAGGCAGCAGTGAAACCGTCAAAAAATATGGCGTCAATGTTAAAGACGCAGCAGTTAAGCAGGAGCTGCTTAATATGGGGCTTGATCCTAAAAACGCAAGCGAACAGGCTAAGACTCTCGCACGGTTGCAGTTAATTCTTGACCAAACTACTGACGCGCAAGGCGATGCAGTAAGAAGCCAGGACAGCTATGCGGCAGCAGCAAAGCGATTACAGGCCCGGCTTGATGACTTTATGGCAACAATCGGTAAAGAGTTTATTGATTTTTTCAAGGACGCGGTTGTTTGGATCGAAAAATCCATTGCTGCTACGGAAAACTTCATGGCTGAAACCGTAGGGATTGGCAAAACCTATGAAGAGCAGGCCGCTGCCGCTAAAAAATTTGCAGATCAACAAAAGAAATCAGCCCAGGAATCACTTGACCGTGCCAAGGCTGAAGTGATTGCCGCTGATGAAAAAGCTAAAGCCCAAAAGCTAGCAGAAGAGGCACAGAAAAAAGAGCTTGAGCTTACCAACAAATTGAAAAGTAGGGCCGAGGAACTTACGGGTTCCCTGAAAACACAAGCCGACGTTTACCGCGAACAGCTTGCAGAAATCCAAAGCCTACTTGACCGTGGCATGTTTGGTGAAGGCGAAGCGGCTCAAGAGATTGCTGCCAAGCTGACGGCTAAAGTGCAGACACAAATTCAAAGCGACGTTGACCAGGTTATTGCCCAGCAGAATCAGCAAGAAAAGCAACGTCTAGACGCATGGGAAAAAGCGGCAGATTCAGCCGGAAAAAGTGCAACTGCTTCTCTTGTGAGGGTTGGCAGCAAAGAGATGTTTGAGCAAGTCGCCAAAGCCCAATTCAAAAAAGACAACCCGCTGGCGACATTCCAGAAGAAAAGCACAAAGATCCAAACCGACCAGCTCCGCACCTTGAAGTCTATCGATGCCAAGATTGCCCAGTCATCCCCCGGCGGCGGCGGCGGCGGCGGCGGTGGAGGCGGCGGCACGCCAGAAATTCAACAGGTAGGACTTTAAGCAATGGCAGGAACACTCAAAGCAACGTCTGTGGCGGTTTCGTTTAGCGCACCGACAGGCGGCGGCGGCGGCGGCGGCGGCAAGAGCGCAGGCGGCGCACCCACCGGCGTGACCAGCATTGATGTCAGCTACATTTATGAAAGCACGGCGGTAATAACGACCGGATCTAAAGTGACAGATGAAATCTTAAACGTCATTGACCTAGTCCCAGGAAAACCGCCAAACGGAAAACAGAATTTTAATCTTAAAAGCTGCAACGCTTCACTGGCGACGGGCAGCAAGCCTGTAATTACAGCGACGGCAACCTACGACGATGCGACTCCAGCAAGCGGCAAGAACGGCGGCGGCGGGAACGGAAGCGATCCAGGCGGCGGCGGTGGGCGGGGTGCCTGTCTTCCACAGGACACAGAAACGACGTCAACAGTCAAGGCAATGAAGGACTACCCAATTAATAATCGATGCGGAACTCCAATCCTGCCGACTCCGCAGATTGAGGTCACTTTATTGCAGCGGACAAAAGTGTCGTATCATCTTGGCTCTAATACAGCCGACGCACAGAACGAACTTCGGGATGGAGTTGGAGGCATCGATCAGGAAGAAACAGATTTGCAAGCCCGAAGGACTGGACACAATGCACAGAGCGCAGAAAACTGCCCACCTGATCCCGGTTCACCTCCCATGCCCAACGAAGACGGGCAGATAGACGAAGCAAATCGTCCCTGTGGATCGTTGCTGAACGGCGGAAGCATCGGAGCGGTACAACAGGGTCCATGCGGTCCATATTTTGCGGTCACAAAAAACTTTATTGACGGCAATTTTAGCGCACCCGGAATCGTCCAAGCTGGTTACGCTCAATGCGACGGCTACGGCGGCGGCGCGACGGCGCACACGGCAACCGGTCCTGACGGGAAACTTATACCAATCGTTGCAATGAAAGGCATTGGTGGAATCATTCCCTGGCCTGGGCAACCAAAAAAGAAATAGGATTGAACAATGGCAGAAAAGGTTTGGATAGGCGGCAGCACATCGGGCGCAAACAGTGTGAACGTTGCGGCGAATTGGTCTCCGGCGGGCGTGCCCAGCGGCTCGGATAACATTTACTTCACGCACCAAAGCACGTCGAGCTGTCTACACGATCTCGCAACGCTCGCGGCTGTTACAGGAGAGCTGCACATTAAACAAGGTTATCTGCAAAGCATCGGATCATCGACGGGACCAAACTATTTTGAAATGAAGCCGTCAGTTGTTTATGCGAATGTTGTGAGGCCAGCGTTTATAAACGTCAAGGCATCCACCGGAGTTATCCATATTGAAAACACCGGCGGCGGCTCATTTGCTTCGGCAGGATTGAATTTACTCGGCACAGCAATCGGTCGCATAAATATGCTTGACGGAAATGTCGCCGTGGCACTTAATCCGGGCGAGGTGTCGACAATCGCAGAAATTGAATTGACGAGTGCAGGAAAGTTGATGCTTGGAAGCGGCGTGACCTGGACCGATGTCAGCCAGTACGGCGGCACGTTGACCGCAACAGCAGGAACCACCAACAGCGTTGTTGATTTATACGGTGGCACGTTTAGCGCAGACCAAGCCTGTAAGGTGAAAGACTTAAACGTGTTTGATGGAACGGCGTTTTGGAGCGGAACTGGCAACGTCAAGAATCTGACAATGCGTGGCGGCACTGTCAACACGCTTTATAGTGGGCAGAACAGAACGATTACCAACGCCAGAGTGTATAAAGGATCGCTTGCCTACGATCCCAACGTTTTGACCGTTACAAATTGGCTGCATGCTGACACGCCCGTAACAATCACAGTGCGTCGATGACTTTCAAAATATTAAACGACGAAGCACGCGGACAAATCGCTGCGCACATTTTCGGTGCCGCCCCTCCAGGGCATCCGCGAGCTGGCAGCGTCAGCGGCACGGATGCACCGGCAAAAAGCTACGAGCCACCACCACCAACATACGGCGGCAAGCACACTTATAATTCGCAGGGCAGCGGGCCTACTGGAAGTCAAGGCGAAGGCGGCACACGCCCGCGCAGAGAGATCGCGTGCATGGTGGACATCAACTTGCCACCTGGGCACCCGGCTGCCTTGCCCGTTCCACCTAATCACGACGGCAAATGCCCTCCCAATTCAGGCACGGTTACCTATCAATTGATAAACGCTGGAACTCCGCAAGCAATTTGCTGCCCTACTTTTAACGAAGCCGCCGCGCAAGATAACCCTGGTGGCGTAAAACCGCCCACTGGACAGCCTCCTGTGACGCAATGCCCATCAGGGTCAAACGCTCTTGGTGCATTAGTAAAGCCGGGCCATGCACAATATGCGCACACCCAGTCCGCTTGCGCTAATGGTGGTGGCTCATGGAACACAAGCGGCGAATTCCACTACTGCTGCTTCCCAGATACGCCACCGTCCGAGCCGCCAAGCGGAACGGGAACAGGCACCGGCACAGTCGAAGAAGACAGAGATTACCCGGCCGCGTGGGATGGCATCTGTTCGGTTGCTGCTCCACTGGCGGACATTGCTGCCAAGAGTTGGGGATGGGTGCAGGTCCAATTTGCAATTACAGCCTTAACCGGAAGCTGCACAAATGCCTTGGGCGGTGCGTTTTCAGAACGGAGCTCGTCTTCAGATACATCTTGCATCAATGAGGCGGAAAATATGGATCATGCGTTTGCATACAACCCCGGCGGCACGACAGTCTCGCGCGATCAGTCGGTGGTCATTGTGCGGCAGCATACATCAGATAGCTATATGACCCAAGCAATCATCGTAGTGGTGCCCTGTACATGACATGGAAGCGTGACAATCCTGGATGTAGTCCGTGCTGCAGCGATGCTGATTCTGGATGTGCTTGCTACCCGCTCGACAGTAGCGGCGCAAATTCATCGGGAAGCGTAACTCTTGCAAATAAAGACGGCGGGCCAGGATGGGACACAACAAACAAAAAGCTCGGCACAGGTGCTTCCGAATATTCTTACGGAAAGGGCTACCTGGAAGCGGCTGACAATAGTTGCTTTTCGCCGTCGGCAAACACAAGCGGATGGGCTATGTCGTTTTGGATTAAAGCGATTACCAACTTGACCGGAACGACCTGTCCAACAGCAGGATCTACTGCATTTACATATTGGGAAACGTACCCAGGCGTCGTAACCAAAGGCTATGCCACTCAAGCCAATGCTCCGTCTGGTGGCGGTACGCCCTCGCATTGTCCTTCCATATCAAACGGCGTTCAGCTTGGCGAATGGTTTATTCTCATGCATAAGCCCAACATGATTATCGGTGGTGGCGCAACAACTCCAATATCAATGCAGGCGTGGGTGAACACGAACACCGTAGCGTTTTCTGATTTCAGCATGCAGTTTGTAGGTGCAAAAAACATCGATACGGATGTGTCTTTGGCCGGAGCGCACGCTAATGAATGGAATTTCGTGTATTGGTACATCCGAGGCAATCACTCTTGGTTCCATGTTCGCGGTGAAACTGAAACAGCATGGGCGCAATTTTATGAAAATATAAATTCGCGAGGCGGAATAAAAAATGACAGCTGGCCGCTGCGAGTTGGCACAATGATTACTTCGACTGGCGGCGAACTTCGACTAGGCACAAAAGGCGGCGGAAGCTATCGAATTGACAATCTGCTCTTCGACGACAACCCGACCACCTACGGGTCAACATCCGTCCCGGTCACATCGCCTGCCACCATTCCCGTGGAAGCTACTGCGTTGTATAATTCCGGCAGCGGCGAACAATGCCCCAACGCAGGGAGGTGAACATGGCGTGCGGCGGTTGCAATCACGGCAAAGTAGAACAGGCCGGCAAGTACGTAACAGCATTGGCCAAGTGGAAAATTGGCGGCTCGCCAACTCGCAGCGAGGAAGAAGTCAATTATATCTTCAATAAAATCTGCGCCGATTGCGACAGGTTCGAGCGTGTCGACGATACTCACGCGCACTGTACGTCTTGCGGCTGTCGAATCAGTACCGACATGGCACGCACCAATAAAATTTTTATAGGCACGGAAGATTGTCCTCTGAACAAATGGCCGAAGTGATCGACGGATTAAAAGTGCAAGCCGCCATTGACGCCTGCTACCTCTGGCGTGGGCACGTTCTCACAGATACACAGCGGGATGCTCTGCTAGCACGGCACAATCTTTTTATTCAAGACGAAAAGATCGGGATGCGAGGCGTCTTCGACCAGTCAGGTGCCCCGTTTTGGATAGTTTCTGCCGTCGAATCTCCATACGGCACCGAAATTAGCCCCTAGAGGGCGTTCCTGCTTCCCCCGTGCAATATGCCGCATTACAATCCGGCCCTTAGAGGGGCGATATGGGCCTATATAGGGGCAGGGAATCACCCGCCAATCACCCGCCAATCGCACCATTAATCGCACCGTTTCAATTATTTTCTCCTTTTTCGTCACCTGGGCTGGACAATCCTTTCTCGTTAGACGATAACAGTGGCATGTCAAACACAACACCAAGGAACGAAACGATGAAGAACGAAGCGAAAAAGAACACAGCAGCCGAAGCCGTCCAAGCACAGCACGCCTCGATCATGGAAGCCATCCAATTGCTACAGGGTGAGCTGAACGATATGACAGCGGCCACTGACCCGCATACGACAAGCTGGAAGGATGTCAGCATCTTTGCAAAGACAGCCGACCTCGCCCGCGCCCTTTGTGAAGCACACGCCAGCTAAACCACAGTCAAACACAAACCAAGGAACGAAACGATGAACTTTCTGGAAAAGATTATTGCGGCCACGACTGTCGGAAATGCAACCACCTGGAATGCGTCCCAAGACAAGTTTACATTCTGCCTAGATGTGCTTGAAATCTCGGCACACGACCGTTTTGCAGATGAAGTAGTCGGCGACTTAGAAGCAGCGTTCGAGCGAATCCTCAAAGTGTGACATGACAAACACAAACGAAACAAGGAACGAAGCAATGAAAATCAAAGCTGGCGACAAACTGACCGTTTACCGAGTATACAAAACGGGTGGACTCTCTGATACGGCAGTTGCATCTCAAGAGAAGTACCACACCGAGGTGACTGTTGAGAGTGTTACCGATCACGACTGGAAAGGTACGAGCGTGGGCGTGAGTGGTAAGTTCAAGAACATCCCGACATTGTGGATAGAGCAGTCCCAAGCGTGGTCTACGAAGAAGCAGGATTGGTACACGCAGACGGTCTTGAAGACGGAGTGTCATCAAAAGACTAAGAGTGGAGACCAACTGTACTATCGCTTGGTTGTGGTCGAGAAATAAAACACGGGATTCGGGGCGATGATTGAAACATAAGACAACCAACAAAACTAAGGAACCCAAACGATGAAAAGCGAAACAAAAACGACTACAGAAAACTTGAACGGTTACGAATTCATCGCGACCTACCGACCAGAGGCAGAGGAAGGAATTCTCCCAGGGCGAATCATCATGGGCAAACTCCCGAGCGAGTCACCGACCGGTGCCCAGTTTGTCACAGCCTACCTGCCGGACGGACACGATGAGTGGTGTCACGGGCATTACCTCAACAACCAACTTGAAGCCACTGTAGATTACCAAGAGCGAATCGAACGTGGACTGTAAACACAAACCCAAACTACAAGGAACCCAAACGAGATGAAAATTACAATTAGCAGAATTGAATTCCTCAAGGCGTTCTCGCTCGTCGCATCTGTTGCCCCCTCAAGGAGCCCAAATATTGCTTTACAGAATGTAAAACTAGATGCAGGCCCCGATGGAGTTGTATTGTCGGCAACCGATATAGACGTTGGAATTCGCCACGCCGTCAATGGAGTGGAAGTGTCCGATTGGGGATCGGCGTTATTACCAGTCAGGAAATTCTCAAGCATTTTAAAGGAGGCACCTGACGCGAAGCTAGAAATTGAAGCCACTGAAAAGGGCATCCGCGTATATGGTCACAGAAGCAACTTCCTTCTCCCATCCGCAAATCCTGATGAGTTCATTGACGTCGATCCGTTCAGTAATGAAGACTATCACGAAGTGCCTGCTGGATTCTTAAAGGAGATTATCCATCGAACGATCTTTGCCACAGATAACGAAAGCAGCCGATACGCCTTAAGCGGCGTGCTGCTTGAGCTTAATGACGAGGACTTGATAGCGGTGGGCACAGATGGTCGGCGACTGGCAAAAGTGCAAGGAACCTCACAATCTATTGGTGGTCACAAGACCGGGGAATCGACAACAATCGTTCCTAGCAGGGCACTGCAACTAATTGATCGAGCATTGTCCGATCAAGAATCGCACGCAAAACTCTCCGCACACTCTAATGATATTCTTGTTCAGTGTGGCCATGTGACAGTGCGATCCCGTTTAGTCGAAGGCCGCTTTCCGAATTGGCGGGATGTCTTTCCGAAACGAGAAAAGAGCATCCATATAGAGCTTCCTGTCGGATTGTTCTATTCGGCTGTCAGACAAGCGGCCATTGTTACCAGTGAAGAAAGTCGTGGAATTGATTGTACCTTTGGTGACAGCAAAGCGGTTCTTGCAGGCGAAGCCGCAGAGACCGGACAATCGCGGATCGAACTACCCATCGAATACAACGGGAAGCCGATCACATTGATGCTTGATCCAAAGTACATGGGTGATTTCCTGAAAGTCCTTGACGCAGATGCGACTTTTTCTCTTGAGATCAAAGACTCTAAAAGTGCTGCGGTTTGCACTACCGATGATGGTTATGGCTACGTGATCATGCCAATGGCTCGACAGGAATGAGGCGGTTGCCAAGTTACTCAATTTTACTCATGAACAAGGAATCACTTCATGGCTCAAATAATATTAGATCCTAACTCGGTCGATGATTATCGCACGTTTCTTAAAATCAAATCGCTGCCATCGTATCGAATGCGTGGGAGACTGGCAGAATTCCCCGATGAATATGCCGCAAAGATCGGCATCGCCCCATCGAATGAAACTTTCCGAAATTGGGAGCCGTCATCGTTTATGTTCGATTATCAGAAGGCGATCACAGAAATGGCGATTGAGAAACGCAAGTTTGCGGTCTTTGCTGACTGCGGATTAGGCAAGACGCTAATCCAATTAGAATTTGCACAGTCATCTCTACAGGCCTTATCGAAACGCAATAAAGGATTCTTGATTGTCGCCCCTTTAATGGTCGTGGGGCAGACGATCACCGAAGCGGAGAACTTCTATCCAGGCATTGAGATCGAAAAGGTAAACGCTGCGGGCTTGCAGGATTGGCTTGACGGTTGCGGCGGCAAACTAGGGATTACAAATTACGAGGCTATCAAGGATGTCATGCGTCGAGGCCAGCTTGGGGGCCTACTGCTTGACGAATCATCGATGCTCAAGTCCCATTACGGGAAATGGGGCACGCGGTTACTGAAACTTGGCGAGGGTCTGGAATTCAAGCACTGCGGCACCGGAACGCCTGCCCCAAATGATCGAATTGAATACGCTAATCACGCCGTGTTCCTTGACGCATTCCCGAACGTCAACTCTTTCCTCGCCACCTATTTTATAAATCGAGGCCAAACGCAGGATCGATGGGCGCTGAAGGATCACGCTCTAAAACCGTTCTATCGTGCACTTTCGCATTGGTCTATTTTCTTGACTAATCCAGCAACCTACGGATGGAAAGATAACTGCGATACGGTGCCGCCCATTCACATCCACTATCATCCTGTCGAGTTAACTGACGAGCAGAAAAGAATAGTTGCCAGCAAAACAGGCCAGCTATTCTCGACCGACTTGGGCGGAATAGCATCGCGGTCGCAGATGGGCCAGATTGCAAAAGGCCATTATCAAGGCAAGGCCATCCCGAGCAATAAGCCAGCCAAGATAGCTGAACTTGTCGGATCGTGGCCGGAGGAATCAACGATCATCTGGTGCCTATACAACGATGAACAGGCTGCACTGGCCAAGCTATTTCCAGACGCCGGGAACATTACCGGGGCAACTCCGCTCAATAAGCGGCTCGAATTCATCAGCCAATTTAAAAGCGGCGAGCGGAAGATTTTAATCACAAAGCCAAAGATCCTCGGCTTCGGTTTGAATCTTCAAGTTGCAACGCGGCAAGTCTTCAGCGGATTGCAGGATTCATACGAGCAATTCTACCAGGCAGTTAAGCGGTCGAATCGTATCGGATCAACCCGACCCCTGAACGTTCATATTCCGCTCACCGACATCGAAGAACCGATGGTTCAGAACGTCATGAGGAAGGCCCATTTAGTCGAACAAGATACAATTTCTCAGGAATCTTTATTCAAGGAGGTCACCAATGTTTAAGGGCGAATTTCATATCGAGCAAGCAGACTGCATTCAGCACATGGCAACGCTGCCCGATGGCTGTTTTGATTTTTCTGTTTTCTCCCCGCCATTTCCAAGCCTTTATAGCTATACCGATCAAGAAAATGACATCGGGAATAGCGAGGACTTCCGAGGAGACGCCAAACTACACCTATCCTTTTTCTATCGGCAATTGGCTCGACTCGTGAAGCCTGGCCGCGTTATCTGCGTTCATGTCATGCAGATTCCACGACTGAAGCGATCGGGCGAAGTCGGCCTTCAAGACTTTAGGGGCCTAAATATTAGACTCGCCGAGCGTTCTGGGCTGATCTATGAATACGATTGGAGCATCCGCAAGAATCCGCAGGCGCAAGCGATCCGAACCCGTAGCCGAGAGCTACAGTTCGCAGGCCTTGAAAGCGACCGTGCCGCCAGCAGGGGAGCCTTGTCCGATTACATTATTAAATTCAGGACTCCCGGCGACAACGCGAATCCAATACGCGGAGACGCTGATATAAGTCGAAACGACTGGATTCAATACGCAGAGCATCATTGGGCTGACATTAAAGAGACCGACACCCTAAACGTGAGAGAGGGCCGTGACGATAAAGACGTCAAGCATATCTGCCCGCTTCAGTTGGGAGTCATCCGGCGGCTAGTCAAGCTGTTTTCTCTGCGGGACGAAATAGTATTCAGCCCGTTTTGCGGCATCGGCTCGGAGGGCTACGAGAGCCTTTTGCACAATCGCAGGTTCTATGGTTGCGAAATCAAAGACACGTACTACCGAGCCGCTCAATTGAATTGCACGCGGGCAATTTCCAGGCGGACAGAACAGATAGGACTTTTTGAAGATGCAGAGCAGGAAAATGTCTGCCATTGAATCGGTGGCGAATGTGGCTATTGGCTATTTATTATCGGTTGCCGTCCAGATAGCTACGTTTCCGCTGTTCGGTATAGACCTACCAATTCGAGACAACTTTTTACTAGGGATCTTCTTCACAGTCGTCAGCTTGTCGCGATCTTATGCCATCCGCAGGTTCTTCAATTTCTACAGGGAGTGAAACGCCATGACATCAATTGATTTTTCTAGAAATTTAACTTCCGTACGGAAACGAAAGAAGTTGAAAGTAGCGAACTGTGCGGTTGCTGCTGGCGTCTCGGTCCCGTCATGGTATCGATACGAATCCGGGGAACAGTTCCCCGGCACCGCAGAGACATTCGATAAAATCGCCGCAGCGGTAGGCGTTAAATCTGCAACCTTACTCAAGGACACATAAAATGGATTTCATATTAGCCACGCTGACGGGAACTGCGTACATATACATATATATTTCAATGGTGCAGCTATGGGGTTCCCAAGAGTGATTTCGCACTATATAACTGTGACCAGGAAAGGAGCTATTACAGTGACGATCAAATGGAAGTCAATCGATACAGGCTCTTTCCTTGGTGTTTGGGAGACGGGTAGCAGCTTCACTTAGGCTGCTGCTCGTCTTTTTTTATTAAAACAAGGAGTCAAAATGGCTGAAGTACCAAATCTCTCTGGAATCGCTACCGAGGATCTCGTCGAAACAATCGGGACCGGATCTTTCTCGGCTCGATATATTAACTGGGCCAAAACGCTGAACCTGCTGCACGAACACGCCCCCGGATGGATGCCGCATTGCGTCCACAGAGAAGATGGGGATGTCGTTTTCCGCGTTGCAAACAGCGGATACGTGCAGATTTATTTCTGCCACACCGATGAAGTTTCTCTGCCTCCTATCGTGCAGGCGATCATGGATAACCGCCACAAAGCAATTCCTTTCGACCAGATTACGGCCGTCGATGTTTCAAACGCGGTCGTTCGAGGCTACTGCAAAGCGGCGGCGGTATCGTTTGGTTTGGCATACGAGTTGTGGAGCGGCGACCAGATGGAATCGGGTTACACGGAACCAGACAGCCAGACCGAACCAGCACCGGCCGCTCCCCGGTCGCTTGCCACCGAAGGGTTCAAGGTAAAAATACAATCTGATCCGCTGGACTTGTGGCCAGACTCGCCTTTTGTTTTTGTCGAAAACTGGCGCGACGTGGTGATTCACTTCGGCAAGAATAAAGGCAAGGCGTTGGGCGATCTAAACGAAAAGCAACTCGCCTGGTATTGCGGCAGCTGGCGACCAGGATACGAACCCGACGGAACGAAAAGCAAGTTTCCACCGTCTGATGTTGATATGGCAATGCGGCACGCATTAACGTCTTCGACGCAAGAGGACGTTGAAACAGTGCCGCCAGCAAGCAAGGATGAAATACCGTTCTAGATAGCGAAGGGCGGCATGGAAGCCGCTCGACTTTTAACCCAAGGAGGAACCGTGCGCGAATTCGAGATCATAGAGCAGCACATGAAAAAGCAGCGGCACAACGGCCGACCGCTGCACAATCGCCGCTTCCGCTTGACCGAAAAGGACCGCCAACTGGTCAGGAAGCAACTCAAGATATTCACGCTTGAGGATCTTCTCGATGCCGTCACGCAGACGCACCGCACCGACTGGAATCTAGGCGGCAACCCCATCGGCAAGAAGTACCTGGATCTGCGTCTGTGTATTGATGACGACCATATTCAGAAGCGACTCGAATACTTTGAGAAACATGAAATAGATATGGAACGCCTCGCAGACCGCGAAGCAATGGAATCGGAGAAGGAACCCATTGTGACTGAGCCTTCGACAATCACGGACACGAAGGCAGCGTATCGAGAGGCACGACGAAGCAACAAATAGCGTTTTGGTATCCTAACGCACCAGGTGGCCTGCAAGCCGTCTGAGACACAGCCTGCGGGCTGAATAGGATACAAGCTGATGACGGCACCTCGCACATGGCAATAACCCTGGCGGTCTTGGAATGGCATCAGTGATTGAAATATGTGCCGTGCGTTTTAAAGCGATAGGCTCTGAACAGAGACATGGCTTTGCCGTAGGAATGCGGCGCATGTCGCTCCAGGATAAACATAAACATGATAAAGACCTGCAACCGTTGCAACCAAGAACACGCTGAAGGGTTCTGCCCTAACTGCGGTTGCCCTGAATTCAGAATTGTTGCAAAACAGAACAAACAGTGCAAGCAAGACACCATCCTGAAAAACGTAAAAAGGAATTGAAGCAATTGTTTACGCCGTGCGTGGATCGGCTCTGCTGGAACGACACCCGCCGATGGTTAAAGAAAGAAGTTTCACCCGGTCGCTATCGGGTACGATGCAAGTGCGGAAAGTTTATTGGATACCAAAACAAGGAAGGTAGATGAACATGGATGGATTAGAATGTAAACGCTGCAAAGAGCCAGACACGTTTGAAGTTTTTTGTAAGCGATGCGAACACGTAGTATTCAGCCGAACCAATGCACTGATTGCACGCAGTCACGAAGCAAAAAAGAAGGCGGAAGAAATCTGCGAACAATTGGGTGAAGATGCTTTAGGCACTCTCACAAAATTAGCCGACGAAGTTACAGACGGCGAGTTGTACCAAGCGTTCCGCCGCGATTCTATAAGTGAGCCGTCTTGCCGCGCGAAATATGGCTTGTGCATTAAGCTATTTAAACTGGAAGACGAACGGCTCGGATACGCAGAGCTTGCTGAAATGTCTTGCCGCGTTCCGTATGAAGACAATTATATTGAAGATGAGGTTTGCGGCATGCTGTCGCAACTTGCAAGAGCAGAAGCAACGCAAGACTATCGGACGCAATGAGACACCAACGCAAAAAATACCAACGCCGTAACAAGACGCACGCACATGCCAGAAAAGATTGGCTGCGTTCAAAGTATTGCTGCCAAGTATGCAAGCAACGACCGGCACGAGAGGTGCATCACATCGCAGGCCGGAACGCTGCTGCCCGTGACAGCATCGCTGAGAAATACGAACATCAAAAAAACTGGTTGGCCGTCTGCCGTGGTTGCCATTTGATTGTCGATAAGGAATCGCCAGCGTACACGGCGTGCGCAGCGAAGTTATTAGCGGGAGAATTAGATTTACGACACTTGCAAGACCTGCGACCAGGGCGTCGGTTTGCCTTGTCTATTTCTGGATTGGAGCAGACTTGCGATGACCTCAAGGAATGGAAAAAATGAACTACGAAGAACGGCGTCACGCTGCTTACAAGATTTCACAAACGACAACGCACTCAAAAGCCATTTCGATAATCATGCTGACACAGCTAGCAGCCGACACAGACGAGGCTGAACAGTTGATTAGGGACGGCGAAAAGAACGCAGAAAGAATTGGGACTACTTATTTTGGAATCGATCCGGCGAGGGTTCCTGATGAACGGTTGCCCCGCTATGATCCGGTTATGCAAGAAGCAGAAGACGACCTGGCGAAGCGGCACGGGCGGCGTGCTGCTCAAGAAATGATCGACGAAGAAGACAGTCGCATAAGCGGCAAAGGACGATGATGTCAAGCGATAAGACAGAGCATGTCGCGGTTGGCTATGTAGTGTGCATCCGGGACGAGGACGAGCATCTAGATGAAGTTTCTTGCTTGGTATGGTTTAACGATGAGGATGACGACAATACGACTTTCAAGGTTACGACTCCGGCAGGCATGTTTCAGCTACGAGACCATATCGAGGTTGTTTTCCGTAAGTCCGAACGCAGAAAAAAAAGAGGCTAAAAATGAAATATTTTATTGTTTCGATGATGTTTGCGGTTTTATTTTCTGGCTTCATTTGGCGGTCGCACTATCGGCGGTCGTTTCGAGGTTGCAGAAATGGACAATGTCAGCAGGTGATCCATTGGGCGAGCGAAAAATAAAATGGTGCGATGCTTGCGGGAAAGTGTCGAACGATCTAACGCAGTACACGCAGCAAACCGACATGGAACGCAGAAGCACCGACAAGCCGACATCCGTTGCTTGTTTGTGCCCTGCGTGCCTGCGTGCCGCTGACTTATTTTTTCAGCAGCTAATAAAACACAAGGATGAACCATGCTAGACGCACTAAAAAAACAGGTCGGCGGCGACCACTACCAATCGATGAAAATACAACCGGCTGAATACATTCTTGCTAACGATCTCGGCCACTACGAAGCGGCCGCTATTGAATACATTAGTCGATGGAAAGTGAAGGGCGGCGTTGCATCGCTTGAAAAGGCGCGGCAGTGCTTGCAGATTTTAATTGACTACCAACGGCAGCAGAACGTGAAGCCTACGGAACCCGATGATGGCCGCGAACAGCGCAAGCTGATCGAGTGGATTGAGCGCAAAGGCGGCGTGGTGACGGCCCGCGAAGTTCAACAAGGCAACCGTCGATATAAAACGGCCCAAGATGCGGAATCGGCCTTACAGGAACTGACGAAGGCCGGCTACGGAAAATCGTTTCCCGTCTCAGCCAGCCCTAAAGGCGGGCGACCATCGAGCGTATTCCGACTCGACAACGGGCACCAGGCAACCGTTGACGCAGCAAGAGCAGCGGAACAGGAGGCCAAACTTGACGCATCCAAGTAAACGTAAGGGCAACGGATTTGAACGCGAGATCGTCAACCAGGCGATAGCGTCGGGCATCCCCGCAAAGCGTGCGTGGGGAAGCAATGGCGAGGCGATGGGCGAGCATAAAGAAGTGGATGTGAAGCTCGGCGGTTACAATGCACAGTTAAAGCGGAGAGCCCGCTTGCCGGACTACCTAAAACCATCAGAACACGTGGATATTCAGATCATAAGAGAAGACAATGGAACCTCGCTGGTTGTGATAGAATGGTGGGACTTTTTAGATTTGCAAAAAGCCGCCGGGATCGCATCCGATGCAACGAGTAACAATAAAATGGATTGACGCAGAGTGCCAAGAAGACCGATGGAACGACATAGACGAAGCGCGTGAATCGTGCTTGGCAGAATTAGAACCGTGCTTCACATCTGGCTACCTTTTACACGAACATCCGCAACACATCACAATCACGCTTACTGATGGAGGCGATAGTTGCGGGCCACACATCACAATTCCACGCGGTTGCATTGTGGAGATTAAAAAACATGAGTCTAAAGGAAGCAGTTGACGCAGCACGGCAACAGGGTAACACGCCCCTTGATGGTCGATTAACTTCAGGACAAATGAAAGAGTTGACGGAACTGGCGGCGATGTATAAAGCGGGGGAACTTGAAGGGATCAATTGGCGAATCCTCACTGAGACTATGCGGGATCGCTGGGATCAGCCTCGCTTGCAATCCGAAACGTTAAAACGAAACGTGAGAAGGATCTCGCATGACTCTAAAAAAAGCAGTAGCCGAAGCCGCTAAGCAAACTCTCCCGAGTGAGAAGTACCAGGTCACGCACAAAGGCGACCAGACTCAAATTTGGTCGATCTCATCTGAGATACGGACAGTGGAGGACGCCCTGGCGAAAGCAGAGATCGATGCGGAACTGTTCGAGGTCAAAGAATGCATAATCAATCAATATCAAATGCCGATTAAGTTATCAGAGAACGGCGTTGATCGAGTTCACCGCGAAGTTATGTGGCAGGTGAAAGTCACGCTACGCCGCAAGGTTACCAAGTGGCTCACCGATGGCATCGAGGCCGTTCATGATCGATTCAGGAAACACTCGCCAAAATATACTGGCATGAATCGGTTGAAGAAACTCAAGCAGCCTCACCTTTATGAAATATCAATCTACGATACGCATTTCGGGAAGTTCGCATGGCAACAAGAGACCGGCGATAGCTACGATCTCAAGATTGCAGCAGACATCTACCGTCAAGCATTCGCTGACCTTCTGGCTAGAGTGCAAGGATTTCAAGTCGAAAGATTCTTATTGCCGCTTGGCAACGACATGATGCACTTCGACAATTCCGCAGCGACTACTACAGCCGGAACTTCAATGGGCGACTCCGCAGATGGTCGCTATGCTCAAGTGTTTGAGAATTGCTTTGCGATGTGCGTCGAACAGATTGACATCATGGCCGGCTCGGCTCCAGTCGATATTGTTTTAGTTCAAGGGAACCACGACAAGCACGCGAGCTATCATATATGTCACGCCCTCAAGCAATTCTATCGTCACAACAAACGAGTGACCGTTGATGCAGAGTGGAGAAAGAGAAAATATATCACATACGGAACCAACCTATTAGGATTTGCACACGGCGATTCAGTGCGAGACAAGTGGACCCGCTTTCCGACACTCATGGCAACCGAGAAACCGCAGGAGTGGGCGCAGACAACCCATAGAGAATTTCACCTCGGTCACGTACACAGCCGAGCGAAGAAAGAATTCTTGCCAGTAGCAGAACACGAGGGCGTGATCGTCCGAACGCTTCCAAGTCTGAGTGCTACTGACCCGTGGCATTTTGAACACGGCTACACATCAAGACGAGCAGCGGAAAGCTATTTGTATTCTAAAACTGATGGATACGTTGGGCACTTCAGCGTTAACGCGGCTACATAATAGAGACGGTTTGCGGTATTATTCAGAAACAATCAACAGTCTCGGAGAATTACAAATGAGTTGGATACAAATTGGCGCGTTGATAGGCGTTGCCATCTTCGTCTTAATCCGCATCGATGTCTTCAAGTACCTAAAATCTTCAAAGACTCTAAAGCGTGCAAAGGAAACCAAAGACCCGCTCGAATATACCCTGCGAGAATGTGCGCCTAAGTGCGAAGTGATGGAAGACTTCAAAGCATGGAAACGGATGATAGACTTGGTGGATAAAAATGAAACTGATTGACTACTTTGTAATCGCCTGCGTGTTGCTGTTTATATTCTCTGGCAGCGTGCAATCGCCACCTGATCGAGCGGTGGTAGTCTACGAGTCGGAAGGCTACACAGTCCCGCCTTTCGTGCAATCTGTTTTGCGTGATTCTGGGATGGATAGCATCGTGATTGACCAGGATGTTTTGACCGGTGACGGCAAGACACCCGAAAGCGTTGCGTCAGCGATTGCAGCAGCCCAAAAGAACGGTCTGCCTGCGGTAGTGCTACTTAGTGGCGACCGCGTTGTGCGTGCGTTCGATGTACCGGCGACAGCGGAGCAATTACAGGAGGCGATCAAATGACAGTTCAGATTTATTCATTAACGCACCGCATCACATCGAACGGCGAAGGAGGGGAACTTCTTGACTCGGCAAAGCCATACCCGCCCCTCGGTCCAACGGGAGAAGATTGGACTGTAATCAAAGAAGGCTATTATTATGGGGGAGAAGATTGGACGTTGCGGTATTTCATGGAATGGGTGCTGGCACAAATGGACTTTTACTGCTGCTCAGACCAGGGAAGCACAGAAGAAGAGAACGCGGCAGGGGATTTAATAGCATCCTGCTATCGTGGACTCGATGCAATAGAAGCCATTCCGAATAACCCGGACGATGACAGATGATTGACCCAAAACTTATCGACATCGAGTTCAAGTTTGATGGCCTGAAGGATGATGCGACAGAAGACCAACTGCTTGCCGCAGGTGCCAAGCGTTTCCCTGAATCGTTGCTGATTGATCGCAGCGAGTTCGACGACAGGATTGCAGAGTTAGACAAGCAGAAACAATGGGCCGAAGATTACAGCGGGCGATTCACAGCACAAGCCAACTCCCATGAATGCGTTGCGCATGCATCCTGTCAAAACGCTCAGATCGCTTTTAATCGCCAGTACAACGGAATGGATAACGATGTATGGTTTTCACCGCTGGCGTTATACACGCGAGTGACAGGAGGATCACGATGGGGCGGCTCTAACGTACTGTCAACGATGCGTGAAATGATGGCGAACGGCTTGATTCCCGATCACGATGGGCCAGCGGG
>Ga0209337_1001427_pt1 | contig 18105 bp, 34 predicted proteins | sample LinPmetageLP53_FD_184044 | JGI IMG/M metagenome (GOLD analysis project Ga0209337, IMG submission 184044) | Marine viral communities from the Pacific Ocean - LP-53 (SPAdes) (version 2) | ecosystem: Environmental > Aquatic > Marine > Oceanic | place: Pacific Ocean | collected 2010-02-08 | reverse complement strand
AAGGAGAGACAGGAGAGTACGCTGATAGTACAACTCTTGTAGCTTACATTGGTTACGTTGCAGGGTTTGACACGTACAGAGATGCTCAGATACCACAGCAAGATACTTGGTACGAGCCTAGAGCAATCTATGCAGGTGCAATATTAGATGATAACACGCAGGCTTTTTATGGATTAGCAGGTGCTAGTCTTAATACATTAGGTAGCATGATAAGCATGCAACCAAACTTATAAGGAGAAAGATATGGAATGGTTTGAAAATAAAACTACACAGCTAATAGCTTTGGTAGGAATTGTAGGTACGCTCGCAGGTTTTGGATACACCGGAGCAGAGTATGTCAATAGGTTAGAGAACCTTGAAGCTGCAATAGGTGGGATAGATGATACCGAAGATGCTCAGAAAATTATAGAAGAAAGATTCGTAGCTATAGAAACTTCTGTTGAGTATATTAATAAAAGTATTGATGAAGGTATAAGTCCTTCTCTTAAAGTAATAGCAGAAACTTCTAACAGTATGGGTAAAGATGTTGTAGCTTTACAAACAGAAATAGAGTACCTACAAAATGAAGTAGATACTCTTAAGGCTGCAAATAAAAATCCTTTATCTAATTAAGTTTAACATTAGCATTAAGTGCATCCAGTTCTGATTCCAATTCATTGTGGATGTTTAATATTTTCTGTCTTGCTTCTCTAATTACAGTTTCGATTATTTTTAAATCGTAACCTTTAAAAACTTTGTTAGCTTCTTTTAAAGGTAGACCACTAGTCTCTGTAACTAAACGACCTTTACTATCGAAAAGTATATGGAAGGATAATATGTTCGCTTCCGTTGCTTTCATTTTATATCTCCGTAAATGTTACTTTGTCTTGTTTACCTCTTAGTCCTGCCTTCATGTAAGCGGTTGCTCTGCCTTCAAAGAAGTTCTGATGTTCAACACCAAGTACTTCATCAAGCCAAGGTAAGGGGTTATCTCTCTGATCAAAGTTAGTTTTTAATCCAAGTTGTAGTAGTCTCCTGTCTGCAATGTATCTGTTATAAGCATACATATCTTTCTTTGTAAGTCCTTTCATGTCACCCATCTCAAATACAAGATCAAGAAACTTATCTTCCAACTCTACCATCTCTCTACATATTTGATAGAGTTCTTTCTTGAACTCGTCTGTCCATATGTCTAGGTTCTCTTGTATAAATTCACGAAACAATTTAGTCATAGCCTCAACGTGTAATGATTCATCACGTATAGAGTATGTAACTATCTGCCCCATGCCTTTCATCTTTCCAAATCTAGGAAAGTTTAACAAGATTGCAAAGCTACTAAAGAGTTGTAAGCCTTCTGTAAAGCCTGAGTAAACTGCAAGTGTTCTTGCGATAGCCCGTTTATCTCGTCTAGTAGGTTTAAAGTCTTTTATGTAGTCGTGTTTATTTGCCATCTCTTCATACTCGGAGAAGGCTTTGTATTCTATATCCGGCATACCAACAGTATCTAAAAGTAAACTGTATGCATGTTGATGTATTGATTCCATGTTAGCAAAAGAACACATCATCATTCTAGCTTCAGGCTTTTTAAATATACGCATATACTTATCTATATATCCTGAGCCTACATCCACATCTGATTGAGTAAACAATCTAAATATTTGTGTGAGTAAATTCTTTTCTTCATTGGTTAATTCCTGCCAGTCCTTAACGTCTGTATGTAGGGGTACAGATTCCGGTAGCCAGTGCATTTGATTTTGTTCTACATACTTTTCAAACATCCAAGGGTGGTCGAAAGGTTTATAATATTCTCTAGTACTAAGTAAGCTCATGTGTTATCCTTTTGTTCGGCATACTTTTCAAGTAGCCATTTGTTAAATTCTTTTTTATATTCTTTTTCTGTATAGGTTATCGAGTGTGCAGTTTTATTTTCATCGCAATGGTCTAACCATTTACGTCTACAAAACTGACTAAACAAATCGTCCATTAGAAATTAGCAATTAATGATTGTAACTTTTCTTCTGCCGAAGTTAGTTCATTCATTAACTGATCCATTGATTCGATAGTGTGAGGATGTTCTGCAACCCCTACACTATTATTAAAATAATTTCTAAGTTCTGCTTTGCAAATTGCAACATCTGCGGTGTACTTAGCATGTAGTGCATCGTATCTGCTTTCGTAAAGTGAATCTCCTGTTTCTGTTATAGCCATATTTTATCCTTCGCAACTTAAACATTCTACATCTTCAAGCCTAACTCTTTGTACTTTAACATTTACGTTCTCAGCGTTACGAGCAGCATCCGATCTAAAATAATATAATGATTTTAATTTATTCATAGCATACCAATGTACATCATTGACATACTGTAAGTATTCATCATGCACTGATTGAGACTCAGTAGCTTTAGGCATCGTGAAAAATAAATTAACACTTTGACTTTGACATACATAAGCCTGTCTCATATGAGCATGTTCAACTAAATAGATTTGATTAATCTCCGTAGCTGTTTTAAATACTTCTTTTTCTTCATCCGATAAGACTTCTATACCTTGAGCCGATCCGTCAGCTATAGTCATGTCTTTCCAAACCTGTTCTCTTTCTTCTACATTTAATCCTTTCTTCTTTAGAAGTCGTTCCAAGTATTGATTCCTAACTTGATAAGAACCGGATAAAGTTTTGTGCGTAAATACGTTAGCACGATATGGTTCAATACTAGGGGAAGTGCCACCGCATATAATAGAACTACTGGCATTAGGAGCAATAGCCAACAGATGAGCGTTACGCTTACCGCTATTATGTATATCAGAAGCCTCACCACGTTCATCGGCAAGTTTTTGAGTTGCCTCCATAGCTCGCTCTTTGATATGCGAGAAGGCAACATTATTGATGCTTGTAGATCGTAGACCATTGAAAGGTAGTCCTTTACTTTGGAGTAAAGCATGAAAGCCCATCGCTCCAAGACCCACCGACCTTTCTCTATACGCTGAATAAGCAGCTTTAAGTAATCCTTTTTTTTCTTTTTTAACATATTTCTTAAACCTTTTAAAATTTGCACTGTACCCACCAAGTTTATTGGTGTCTACTATATCTTCAATAAAATGTTCTAACACATTGTCAAGCATTGTAATTAGATCATCAATAAATTTTGTATCTTTCTTCCACGTATCAAAGTGTTCTAAGTTTACCGAAGATAAACAACATACAGCAGTCCTCTCTTCGTTTGTAGCTAACACAATCTCTGAACATAAGTTACTTTGATTAACTCTAAGTCCTAAATCTTTTTGTTCTTTAGGCAAGTGTTCATTACAGGTGTCGATGTTTATCATGTAAGGCTCGCCTGTTTCTGCTCTAGCATTCAACATCTGCCACCACAAATCTCTCGCACTAACAATCTTAACAGCCTCATTAGTTTTAGGATCAATCAATCTCCAATCTGTATCTTCTTTAACTGCTTTTAAAAACTCGTTAGTTATATTAACAGCATTATGAATATTAAGATTCTTTCTGTTTATATCTCCACCTGATTCTTTACGCATGTTAATAAACTCTTCGATCTCCGGATGAGATATGTCCGAGTAGGCTGCGTAACTTCCTCGTCTAGTAATGCCTTGGTTAAAGGCTAACATCTCTGCATCTACTACATGCATGAAAGGGATTGATCCAGTAGAACGACTATAGTTAGAAGTACCAATACCATTGCTCCTAACATTTCCCCAATATCCACCGATGCCTCCACCATTACTTGCGAGCCATATGTTCTCATCATAGTGATCAGATAAACCCCTCCTACTGTCAGGTACGTAATTGAGAAAGCAGCTAATAGGTAAGCCACGAGTCGTTCCCCCGTTAGAAAGTATAGGAGTACTAAACATAAACCATAGATCGGAACTGTACTCATAAAGTCTTTGTGCAAGATCAAAATCAGTCTCGCCTTTATACGTTGAACCAAAGACGGCTGCTCGTGCGAATGCTTCTTGTGCATGTGTTTCTTCCTCCCAAAAATATCTATCCTTTAATGTATCTAAACTAAACTTGTCTAGTTTCTTTTCCTTGTCATAGTCTATAACTATTCCTAAGTAAGGCTTCTTGCCTATCTTATCTTCGACCATTAGTCTTTCTCCTTCTCATTTAAATGTAATGCAATCAATGCATAGTGTATAATTTTAAGTAAATCTGCATCAGACTTACCATTCTTTTTACCATACCTCATAGCATACTTCATGATGTTACCTATACAGAAACCTTCACCATGTCCTGCATCTATAATCATATCAGTTGCTTGATACTTAGAGTGAGCGTAGTGTTGTGTATAGGTGCTATCAATGTATTGTTTAACACCATTTAAGTTTATGTTCTCGTCAAATTTATATTCCATATTCTGCTGTCCATTCTTTAGGTAAATTATATTCTGAGTACCAAGTAAAGTCATTAGCCTCTGCCCATTCTGCATGACTTCGTTTAGTACCATCCTTTCTTTTCTTTGCTGCCGGCATTGCTGCTTGTGGTTTAAAAAATACAAAGATAAGTTCTTGATCTTTCTTCAAACTTTTTCTTATCCATATATATTTACTATACTCTGCATGATCCCAAAACCTTCCCTTTGCCTCAAGTAAATACTCAACACCATCTATTGTCCTACGAAAGTCCGGCTCATACGTATGCTCTACTGTGTATTTAATTTTATCTCCGTGATGATCCCAATCTTGCAAAGGTTCTATGTGTAACTTGTACTCCCAATTAGAATCATAACCTGCAGGTACATCTTTCTCTACAGGTCTAGGCTTTCTAGGCTTTCGATATCCTCGCATTAATGTATGCTCACATCTTCAGGTATGCCATCAAGGCGATTGTCTATAAGTTCTGACATTCTATCTAAAACTATGTAATCAACTTCCTCTAACGATCCACCTGCATACAAAAAACTACCTAATACAATTATCATGGTAGTTAAATCTTCATTCATTAGATCATTCTCTTCCATCTCTGAGTAGTTCTTCAAATCTAATTGATTCGACATCCTTGTTCTCCTTTTTATTTATCTGTTTAATCTTCTTTACAAACCATTTAAAACTGTACGCTGACAATAAAAACTTTCTGTTTGCAAACACATGTCCTTCTTTAGGTAAGTAATCTTTAAAGTTCTTTTCATTTATAGACTTAGCTTCTTCAGGAGTAACCATATCTTTTAACCAGTTAAGTAACATAACCTTAGCATGTCTTCTTATTTGTTTTGCTCTACTACCATTCATGTCCTAGTTATCTCCTGTACGTTAGGTTCTTTTACTACCTTGGTTAAGTACATCAAGCCTTTAGAATATTTAAATACTCTTAAACCTGAGCCATCATTAGCATCTTTGTGACATTCATTCTTATGTCTACAATAAGTACAACCCCTAGGAAGTTTCATGTTTCCTGCTTTACCTTCAGGTATAGTAGTATAGCATAATTCAGGTGGATTGTCAAGCTTCAATGCTTTCTTTACCTCTCTTATTCTATTCTTTGCATTAGGTTTATCAAAGAAACTAGGTCTATGTAAAGTTAATTCACCACTCTCCTTATTCATTACAAGGAAACCACCTGCCTTTGTCTTCTCTGCTTCTTCGTATCCTGATAGCTGTGCTAAGTATCCGAAAGGATCATCATCTGCTAACGTACCATTTGCAAACTTCCTGAATGCAAAACTAGATGCTGTCTTTATATCTACAACTTCACCATCAATCTTACAATCCATATGTCCGTATACATTACTAACCTTGACTTGTTTCTGCTCATCAGAAACTTCATGACCGGAAAGTTTTACCAAGAACAACATGACCTCTTCTAAGATATGACCATACAAAAATCTTATAAACAAATGAGGATCAAGCTTCTGCGTTTCTTCTCCTTCTGACTTCATGTCATACCAAAGCTGCCTTAAAGGTTTACCTATGTTAGACATCCTAAGAGTTTCTTTATCTCTTGACTTAGGTGTAGCCCAATGACGTAGTGCTTCTTTCATAGCGTTACCGAACTCGTCTAGTACTTCTTCACTTACATCAAGAGCCTCACCCTCGCCTAGTACAGCTAAGGTACTGTATATATCTTCAACTAATGTATCTAATTTTTTCATAATGTTTCTATGATTTGTTGTGCTTTATCCTGTGTAATTTTAAACCACTCACCCTTTTTTTCTTCTGCAGATTTTTTTAATAACGAATGTGCTTTAGCTTCTGCTTCTTTTCTATCATCAAAGAATTTACTATAACATAATTTGTAATCTCTAAAGGGGCTACTTGTTTGATATTGTTTACATCTATCTTCGGCATCTATAGCCATACCTACCTTTACCCAATTACTCCAACAAGGATTAGTTATAATATATACATAACCCTCATCTGTTTTTTCATATCCTTTTAAAGAAGCAAAGGCTGCACCTTCAAAAGTTTTAAATCTACCTGCTTTATATAAAGGATGAGACTTAGGTACATACCTACCATTAACATACATTCTTTGTGGATTATGTTTAGGGTTTGTTTTTTTATTTTGTTGTGTTCTACATACTTTGCAGACAACATCCAACCCATCTATTTTTGATTTGTCATTATACCAATCTTCCACAGATTTGTTTGTGTTACATAAAGTACAAAACTTACTAATGTGTTTCACTCCAATCCCTCCCAACTTTATATTCACCATCCATAGGACAGCGAAGGTTATAATAATTTCCTGCAGTCTTAATACAATCTACAGCTAACTGACCAACATTAGTTGCAATGTCTTCACGCACTTCCATCTGCCATTCATCATGGATGTTAGCTACAAACTTAGCATCATATGTATTTAGTTTTATAAGAGAATCAAACAGTGCTAATCCTTTCTTCATTATGACTGCTCCTCCTCCCTGTAGTAAACTATTCAATGCAGCATGCTCACTCCTTATAAATATCTTTCTCCCATCTAATCCTTTTAAGTATCCTTTCTTTGCTGCTCTTGATACTTTGTCTCGCAAAGTTTTAAATGATGGGTTATTATCAAAGAAATGTTGCCTAAGTCTTCTACCATCTTGCCTGCTTCCTTTAACCACACTCCCAAGTTTTGCATCTCCTGCTCCGTATATAAGTGCATAGATGAATGTCTTTGCCTGATCTCTTGATTCAAGTCCTGCAGCTTTTTGATTAGCGGTGTGTATGTCTCCGTTAATAATTTCATTTGTATACTCCTGATCGTCCATATAATGTGCAAGCAATCTAAGTTCTAAACCACTAGCATCTATTCCTACTAAGTTGTAACCATCTTCGACAGTCCAACACTCTCTGCACTCCTTACCATACAAACTTTTTAAGCTAGGTACTTGTGCTAAGTTAGGTTTGTTATGTGCCATACGTCCGGTAATTGTACCATTAGGTATAACAAACCCATGTACTCTTTCATCAGAGCGTAAAGCTTTTACCCAAGAATCAATCTGAGCTATACGTTTCTGTAATGTTAAGTACTCCCCTATAAGTTTAGCTTCGGGTATAGTAGTTATATTAATTAATATACTCTCATCTACAATGGGCTGTCCTGTAGGGGTAAACCTTTTAGGTTTCCATCCGAAGTCTTGTAAGTATGATCCTATTTGTTTACGTGAACCAAGATTAAATTCTTGTAGACGTTTACGCATGAACGGATTAACATCCTGTGTACGTATACATCTTGCATACTCATCATCTGTCAACCCTCTCTTAGATAACTCACCATCTTTTTTTATATAAGGAGTAACAAGTTTATCGTCAACCATCTTAGGTTTAAATACTTTATGTACCTCATCCTCTGATGCTTGCATCTTCTCCCTAAGTTCAGCCAGTAAAAATTCTCCTTTCTTTATATCAAATTTAAAACCATCCCACTCCTGCTGTCTTAAAGGCAAGGCAACAGAATGTTCTAGTTCTACACTTTCTTTAGAGAATCCTTTACCTTCTTGCTGTAAGGCTCTGAACACTTTAGTATTTAATTCTACATCTCTAATACAATACTCCAACATTTGTTCTGAGTACTCATCATAGTCTTCAAAGTTTATCTTAGGATACCCAAGCTTAAAGCCCCATCGTTCTAAACCATGACCACCTTCTCGTATAGGATAAAATAATCTTGAAGTAACTAAAGTATCTATGACTTTAATCTCTTCCTGTTTAAAACTAGTTAGCTTCTCTAAGATTGGTATATCAAATCCAATAATGTTATGACCAATTAAAGTGTTTGCATTTTGTAAAAGTTCAACACCTTTATCAAGTTCCCAAGGAGGATAACTAAATACCTCCTCGGTGTTTACATCTTGTGCAACAATACAATGTAAAGTGTTGACTGTATCTAAACCAATATCACCATCACCTACTCTGTTTGTTTCTATATCAAATACTAAATCCATATTATAACTCCAAGGCTGAGAAGTCTGCATCATCTTCTTCAAAAGATTCTTTATCAAACTCACTCAGCCTGCCTGTTTCTCTATCATATAATAAATGAGTTGCCATCCCAACATCGCCAGTGTATCTAGATTTAAGTACCCTGACTCTCGTTGTGTTAGCTTCATTTGTATCTTCTGCTTGCTGATTCCTTTCCAAGGCTATCACGCAATCACTAAGCTGAGCTATTGACTGACTACCTCTTAGGTGGCTAAGGCTTACTTCGATTCCATTCTCGTGTCCTTTATCACCACTCGCTCTACGTAAGTGAGAAACTAGAACTAATCCTACTCCGGTTTCTTCTACTATACTTCTAAGCCTAGTCATTATATTATCAATAGCCCTACGTTCATCTCCTTCGGATACTGCTGATACTAACATGTGTAAGTGATCAACCACTACCCATTTACATTCACATGCTATGATCATAAATCTTAGCTTAGTAAATATCTCATCAATATCATTCGTACCAAAATGAGCATGAACCCATACTCTATTCTTATTCTCGCCATCATATAACAGATTAAAGAATTTGTCAAGTTCTTCTTCAGAGAACTTCTCTCTCTCTTGATCTATATACAATCTTGCATTAGCTTCTATTGAAAGTATACCATCAATGGTTCTTCTCCAATCTTCTTCCAATGCAATCACTCCTACGTTATCCGTAGTATTCTTTATAAGGTGATGCTCAAGTTCTCTAGTGACTGACGACTTGCCTAGTCCTGTGCCACCGGTTAAAGTAACCAACTCACCTTGTCTTAAGCCATATAGTTTCTTATTCAATCCTTCCCAAGGATAAGGCACGCTATCCTTAACCGGTCTATTGAAGAACTTCTTCTTCTCTTCTGAGACATTGATAACACCACTCGGAGTATAAGTCTTAGCACTCCACCAAGACTCCATAAAATCTTTGTGCTTGTTAGCTATCAACATATCGTTAGCATCTTTAAAGCCATTCGGAAGAGTCATGATCTTAGCTTTACTTGGTTGGAATAACCTAGCAACTTTCTTAGCTGCTTCAGTACCACTCTTATCCTTGTCAAAACAAATGATTATATTCTCAAAGCTTTCTAAGAACTCAAGACTATCTTTAACATCTCTCTCTGCTCCGGCAGCACCACGCTTGATAGAAACTGCAGCCCACTTACTACCCATAAGTTCATATGTTGCCATCGCATCACACTCACCTTCAGTTATCGTAACGTACTTACCACCTTTGTTGAATAGGTGCTCACCAAAAAGAGCAGTCTCTTCATATGATCCTTTAGTAAAGAAGTCTTTTGTCTTCTCTCCTTTAGCATCGACAAGCTTTCTAATTTTAGTTAGTGCTAACTCGTGTCCATTGTAATATGGATAGTGATGTTCAAGAGGTTTACCATCCGAACCATGAACCACTTTAACTCCATACTTCTTAGCAGTCTCCTCGGATATCCTTCGATCTGTTAAGGCTGCGTATGAACCTTCTGAATTTATAGATTGTATTGGTGTAACTTTACGTTCCATAACAGGCTGTGTAATATTAGATACATTTGATTCCTGATTAGGGGCAGGATGAAATGAATTACAAGTTGCATAGAAACATTTACTTGAACCATCTGCGTTTACGGATAAGTGATTCTTGCCACAAGATGGGCACTTAGCATTGTGTTGTATAAAAGCCATATAATTTCCCTCACGTTATTATTAAATTGTGTATAGTTAGTGCATGGTGGTTTAGTTCTCATTTACTTTTAGCCTTAACCTCTCTTAAGTCCGCTTACTTGTTTGACCAAGTACTCACTCGTACAGGATTTTACAACGACTCACTCCCAACTATACTGTGCTAGTTTTTACAAGGTCTAGCAACTTGTTAGGCACACTAGTCTGAATCGTCTGACTCAGATAGTTCTTCTTCAACTACATCAGCATCTACGACTGCATCTGCTTTGCGTTGACCTTCTCCATTAACTATCTCAACAATCTTATTAGAGAAAAAGTTTATACCTGCTTGTAACTCTTCCAAGTCCAAGGTTAGGTTTGCTTTCTTCTGATTCAATCGTTGCAGTCTACCGAAGATTCCTTGTCCTTCTTCCGGCAAGTCCTCCACGTTAATCTGCACATCATCAATAGTTATAAAAGGTTTTATATCTTCTTCTGTCATATTTAAAACTCCTCTACTTCTGCCATACTTACTGCGGAAAAGCCTACATCAGCATTGTATTCTTGTAGTTGTACTACTTGAAGTCCTGCTAAGTCCAACCCTTTGAAGTTACCAAAGGTAGGATGTGTAGTTTCCCACTCCTTATACATAACAATAACATCTGAACCATTACCAATAGCTATATCAATGTTGTTGTTATCTTTATCTTTCAGTTGAGGTACATCATTATCTGTTTCTTCCATGATCCACTTCCCTGTTTCATCAGTAACATTATTACCTTCACCATCCTTCTTAGGTCTTTTGATTCTTGCTTTTCTTTTAAAGAACAAGAACTTCTCATTGCTTTCTTTATCTGTTTTTACAGTGTGCTTAAAGCCTCTGCTTTCAAAGTTTGCAACGATGCTTTCAGAATCAGAATCAATTACCTCTCCAAAGTTATTAACTACAATAGGATTGTAGATAGATGCTTGAAAGGTTGGTTCGAAAGTAGTATTAGGTGTCAATACACTAGCCCACTTTACTTCTCCACGCATGAACTGCGTTCCCTTTTTTATATCACTCATATTTTTTTTCTCCTTTATGTGATTGTGTGTAATATATCATAACTATTATTAAAAGTCAAGGAGTTTTTAACTGAGCCTTCAGAACTCCATAACTGACCTGCCCATATAGGTAGGCAGACACGTAGCCATTGTGATATAGTGAGGGCTAGATCGGCTGACGTGTGACTCATGTTTATGCTTCCCTCAAATATTGTTTATAAATGTAACCAATAAATATTTCTAAAGATTGGCTGTCTAAAAATTTTAAAATGTAATCATCACCTAACAATCTTAACTCATGTCCTAACTTCATCTCATACATATCGCTAAGTATATTTGAATCTGATCCTAATCTTAGGTACTGATCTCTATTTAATTTTATCTCTCTGTCGTTTAACTTTATCATTATATCCTCACTATACACTAATTAAAATAAAAGTCAAGCTCTTTTTTTAATTAACTTTAATTTCTTTTTCCATTTACTTTGTTTATAAATCTCCATAGTACCATCTGCATATCTTACTTCTAGTACTCCTTTGTTTGCATGCAAAGACGAGACTGTATCTTTACTAATCTGATCTGCATACATCTTATGTACATCATACTCTGTCATGTGACCACCACTTAGGTTGCTCTCTACCTTTCTCCCACTTAGCATAATGTTTCTCATTGACTACATATTTTCTATATGCTTTGATCGGATCAGCATTCTTATACTCATCCGGCATAGCCTGTGCTAGTGGTGTTAGTCCTTTGTCTTTAATGTTATCAGGATGCCAATACAATGCATCTTTTAACTTTGTAATACTTGCATGTTCTCTACCATACCTGTGTTTGTATTCATCACCTAATGCTACGAAGTGTTTGTATAACCATCGATAATTATCCCATGATTCTCTAGCCCATATCGTACAAGGATGATTCCAGTATGCTCGTTTGTATAGTCCATTAGCATCTGCATATCCATCACCATCTAGTTCTCTATGAGCAGTACACAACATCTGTGCTGTCTCTAATGGCATCTTCACTAGCATCTTGTCCGGCTGTGCTTGTGCAGATTCAACCGGACATTCATTAAAGTAAAATATATTCATACGTTTTCTATCTCATCTAATTCTAATTGTAATGTTTTAAGATGTTCCTCAAATACAGATTCACAATCATAGAATGCACTCTCTAAGTTATGTTGTGCCTCACGTACTGTATCATCTAACATATATTCCATGTCTCTCTCAAGTCCTACAGTCTCTGCTAATCTTTCAAGCTTACACATAATTTCTACTACAGGATAGCTAAGTCCTTTAGCCTCTTTAGTAATCTCTCTAGATTTTTGTACTGCCTCTTCAAGTTTATCTATATTGTTTTGTATAACATATGCTGATGCAAAGTATCCATCCCATCTACTCATAGATTTAAAACTAAATTTTCTATACTCATCTACTGCTACATCAACTCCTTCAAAGCCTTCGAAGTCTCCATAAAATTGTGCAGGTTTTATGTAACGTGTTACGTCTTTATCTTTGTATGTAAATTTAACTGCACCTTTTTGTTTGATAGCTTCAATAACATCTAATGTTGCTTGCGATATATCTTTAATCATTTTCCTTGCCCTCTATATTTTTTGTAGGTTTGTTTCTTTCTCTTCGGCATTGTTGAAGTACCTACGTTCCTTCGACCTTGCCAAGTTCTCTTACCTCTTACACCTGTCTTAGATGTATGAGATATGTTCTGTGTTGCACTCCTCATGTATATAATTCTTTCATACTAGAGACATAACTAGCTGCAAACAAATCCCAGTAAGGCTCTGTAAAGTCTATGCCTTTAGCTATCTCTAATCCTTCTTCGTACCATCTCTCTTCTTGTTCTTGTTGTATTAAATTACTCATTTGTTTTTCCTCATTTTGTATATGCCGGTTAGCTTTTGTTTCTTTGGATTCTCAGATAACATAACCTCTTCCCATATTTCTTTTTGTATTCTATCATATTGTTTTTTATCTGTCAACTGTTTTATTATTACATCAGACACTTTAGGTTTCCAAGTCTTGTGATATTGTTTTACTTGATCACTCCAATACCACTCAACATTAGAACCTTCATCATCATAACCGAAGATAGGTTTATACACTAGCCCTCCCTTATAGACTCAATCATATCTTTCAGACTTTCAATCTCAGATTTTAAATCTTCAATCTCACATTCAAGATTGTTTTGAATATCATCTGCATGTTGTATTGCATAGTTATGATTACGTTCTATGTCTTCCTCAGCATTATAGATTTTATCTTCAATACCTACAATCACATTTGAATATTCAATTACTTCTTCTAAGTATTTAGTAATACTTTTACCAACTTCTCTCTCTAACTCACTCATATCTAACCCTCCTATTTAATTTTATATAAGTATTATAAGTTATATTTATAATATAAATATATATATATTAATAAATATATTTATATATATATCTTTATATATTATATAATATAATATCATTATAACACATGTCTTTCCAAAAGTCAAGTGCTAGTTTTTACAAGGAACTAGCAAACCTTCTCAGCTATGCAGCCAACAAGATGCTATTCTTAGCAGCCTGTCTAATTTTATCCTGCCTAGCAACCTGTATCGCAGCAATATTTTTCTGTGCTGTAGATTTAGTTGCCTCAGCATGCGTAGCCCAGTGAGTCATAGTATTATACATAGCCCATGCGGTGCTACCTAATGCTTTTCTCTCATCGCTAGTATATTGTGTCCATAGATTCATAAGAGTTCTATTCCTATAAACTTCCGGCTCAAGTAATAAACTTTCGACTGTGCTAGTCATAGCCTTAACAGGTGTAATAAACTTGCAACCTGCTACATCTGCAAAGGTTTTAAATGCCTCGTTGTCTGTAACAGATGTATTCTGCCACTTCAACCACCTCTCAGACTCATGCTGATACACATCAATAGCCCTTGACAACTTCCTAGCTGCATGATCCATGTTTAAGCCTGCAGTATGCCTCGCTTTAAACATTGCAAAACTGTCTAGAAATACTTGCCCATTCAGGCATATCATTCTAACCGCACCTACTTCTACATGGAAACACCACGAGCCATCAAAACTATTTCTAGTTGATATTTGTAGTGCTGTCTCTTCTTTCCCTTGCCCTGTTGAGTGAGCCGGTAAAGTGTAGACGGCATATGCTCTCGCACCATCATGACTTACTTGTATGTCTCTAGAAATTCCTGTCGTATCTAGATCAGAACCTGCAATGATTCTCTCTACAGTTCTAAATGCATCAGGATGTTGTGCAACCTCATAATTCTGCCCAACTATACCGACTGACTCATTGTTATCATCTCTAACTAATACCTTTTTATTTGGTACAACTTGAATCTCATCATTAGCATCTATAAATTTTACAGGTCTTGTGTAAACATTAAAACCTGCCTCACCATAATCACCTAAACCATTTAAAACATCATACGTTTTATTAATTGCTATTACATTACTCATTATTTTTTCTCCTCATTTTTATTTTTATTTATGTCTATATCTTCTATAAACTCCTTCCAATTTATGTTATCGTCTTCGAATATTATATTGTCAAAGTCCTCAAACAAATCTCTACCTTTCATATTTTTCTCCTATATAATTTTAAGTATGTGAATTAAATCACATCTAATTTTAAATGTCAATCTTTTTTTTTATTTAATTTTATTTAACACCTCCGCTTTCAATCTTATTATCTCTTCATTCAAAAGCCTTATAACTTTTTCATACTTTTCATTTTCTTCTTGCAATCTTTCAATTTCATTCATTTATTTTTCTCCTCGTCTCTAATTTTTTCAAACCACCACGTCAACAGTTCTTGTTTAACAGTATGTAAAAGCCCATATCTACCGCCAACATCCCAAGCCGGTGTACCTTCATAGTATCCTGCTAAATCTTCCATATCGTCCTGCACTTTTTGCATGATCTTTTTATAATCTTTTTCTAAAACCAACTCAGACTGTTTTAAAACTCTAACATTCCATCTATTAAGTTCGTTCACATAATCTTTTAAATATCCTAAATCGTCATTAGTCATTCTATTTTCTCCTATATTGTTTTATATCTTGTATTAAATACTATTTTATGCCACTTGTAAAGTATTAATTAAATTATTTTCTCTTAATACCTTTTTCATCCTCTGCCCATGTGCAACGTAAGCCACTACGGGAACATCTTTATTCCAACAACTGCGGCACGTTCCGCATTTGCCATCATTCAAGTATGCCTTGCAAATCTCCGCAACTGTGGGTGTATCATCGTAAGGAATTATAGTTGATGTATTCACACCATCTATAATTTCACCATTTACACCATCACTTGAGAGCCTCACAACAACATTATCAAGCTTGTTTAGTTCATCAATAACTTTTCTAAACTTCTTAAACTTGTGCATTCTTGTCGGTATCCAGTGCTTTGTCCATGGTGTAGCCCTACAAATTTCTAGCATCTTTTTAGCTAATCGTAGGTCATACATATCGCCACTATCGAACCATCGAAAATATCTATCGTTGTCCAGTTCCGCTATCATATCCGCTACCCATTCCGCACGTTGCCAGTCTTCTTTATTGTGCAATCTAGGGGCTTTTACATTCGGAAAAAGATAGTTTCCGGTAGTTGCATAGCATCCTTTACATGCATCGACTAATTCACCATCAGAACCCATTGATGCCGGACAGGTTTCTATGGCTTGAAGACTCCAACTTCTGCAGGGCATTTTGCTCGCCTTACTTAATTTAATCATTTTCTTTTACTCCATTTCACTTAACATAGCTAAACAATAATCCTTGAATCTAGGTAATGCAACATTATCAAAAACATTGCCCCAACCTTTTGGATCATCTAGCAAACCATCATATTTTATATATTCCTGTTTCGTCCATGAATATTCCCATTCGTCAAAAGTATAGATTGCGTAGCCTCCTCTCCATACTTCGTCATAATCTGTAGTTTCATCGCATTTATACTCATCTAATAAATCCACTAGTAAAACTTTATCTAGTTTATACGTTGCTTTTTCTAAAATTTTAATCATTTTGTTATTCCTCGTAATTTGGCATTTCTGCAGTTAAGTAATAATTATCTACTATTTTATCTAATGTATCAACCATTTTATTTATCCTCCCATATTTGATCCAAATCATTTAAAAATTCTAACGCATCCCAATGGTCTAAATGATGCCCTTTATCTGTTGGCATGCTCATAGCATGTTTTATTCTATCAGCTTGTTTATCAATTTTTCTCTGATCTAATCCTAACAAATCTATTAAAGAGTAAATATCTTCATTTAAATATTCTACTTTAATAAGTGCAATTTGATCACTTAGCATTTTTTTATGCTCTTGTTTAGTTATTTTCATTTTTTATATTCCTATATATTTTCTGTTTCGATATTCCTTGCGGAACTCTCATCAGTCCGGTTAATTCCGGAGACAGGAGCAGTTTTAAATCTTGCTCAGGATTATTAATATTACCAGTCTATTTTGCAGCCTTTAAATCTTGAATCAATTTTAACTAATGCTCTAGAGGCAGCCTTTTCCGCCTGTTTCATAATTTCATCTTGCTGCTTTTCTGTATATTTTTCGCAATATCCATTATCTAAATTCTCATAAATATTACATAAACTACAATATATCTGCTCAGTTACTAAATCAATAGCAATCTTTTTAGCTGTACTATTTTTAATTTTCATTTTTATCCTCTAATCCTTCCATAGCCTGCTGACTGTTGGAAATTGTTATAAAAAGTACCTTTCGAAGACTTGCCCCAGTTGAATTTCGAATCAGGACGAGGTGCAAAAGCTTTCCTTAAAGATCGCTTAGCATTTCTAAGATCGTTAGCATTATCATTGAATCTATAACGCTCTAGATCGTGCTGATAAACTAGAACCAGTAACCACACATTTGAGCCATCCTTTCCGATCCCTTGAAAGACATGTAGATTATTAAATTTATCTTTAGCTGTCTGCCCTTTCTGATACTTGCCCTCGCTTTGAGTCTCAAGATTTCTTGCTGTTAAATATTTCATTTTTATATTTTCCTATATTGATTAAAAAACATGCACATAGCATCAAGCCCGTTTTGGATTTTAATAACTTGTTCTATATACATAAGGCACATATTACAGGAAAGGATCAGAAATACAATAGGGCTGCTGAAAATAATTTAAACCGGCTCTCACCCACTAAAAAGAACCTAGCAAAGAGATACCCGTAGCAGCTAAATAGAAGCCCTTAGCGAGATGTTTAGTATGTTGGATAACTACGTGCTGCCCTACCTAGTGAATAACCACCCATGCGGTTGATTTAGTTAAACATTAGCGGAGGATTGTTTAGTTTATTGTAGGGATATCTGTGCATTACTAAACGGGGTTCTTTGTTTACTAGACGGGGCACAGCTAGAACTAGGATAAAGATTGTTTAGTTCTGTTTAGTTCTAGATCGGGGAGCAACTAAAAAGGGGCTGTATAATTTTTGATCAACTAGGATAATCTGTAGGGCTTTGGCTAGTTGTATAATTTTTGATCAATGGGGGAGGCAGGATGCACAGGGGTACACCCACCCTATATATAGCAATCATATACATTTTTAGAAAGATTGGATGTTTACTAGACAGGTCCTTGGCGGTACACTAGACAAGTCTTAATAGCCCTCACTATATATTATATATATACTCCCCTCTCCGGGGTACTATATCATTGTACAGTTAAATATTAAAATTGTCAAGACCTTTTTAGTTTATTTATATCTTGACAACATCGTATACTAGACCTATAATAGAGGGCATGAGTTACTTACCACAAACAACAAACAAATCAAAAGCTCTTACGGAGAAACAACAGTCTTTTCTGGACAATTTGATCCAGACAGGAGGTGATCCAAAGAAAGCAGCCGAGCTTGCAGGATACTCAGGCAATTATCATCAAGTTATAAAATCATTAAGACAAGAAGTGATTGAATTAGCCTCGGACGTACTCGCTCGTTCTGCCCCTG
>Ga0209337_1001424_pt1 | contig 18147 bp, 12 predicted proteins | sample LinPmetageLP53_FD_184044 | JGI IMG/M metagenome (GOLD analysis project Ga0209337, IMG submission 184044) | Marine viral communities from the Pacific Ocean - LP-53 (SPAdes) (version 2) | ecosystem: Environmental > Aquatic > Marine > Oceanic | place: Pacific Ocean | collected 2010-02-08 | reverse complement strand
GCATCAAAAGCAGGTATATCATTGTTTGAATATACCGCTTGACACATATTGCTTAGTGTTTCGCTCATTTGTTTTTTCATGCTATCTTCTATCATGTTATTACCTTCTGCCCTCTTTGGGCTGAACTTTCAGTAAGGTTTAGCGACTCCCTTATAAGGGGTTGAGCCAAAATCGGGTTGTCGGCCTTTCGCGCTCTTGCCGCGAAGGATAGCAAGAACGCGCGACAACCGTATGGTTGGAGGCGCGATGGAATCGCGCTGAAAACCCGCGTTAAGACAAGCGCGAAACGCGTTACTGCGCGACTGTTTTCCATGTGACATCGCGCATAAGCGCGAGGCTAAATCCAGCGCGAATACTTCGCGCTGTCGCGGCAATTTGCCTCTCGCGTTAGCCGGAGTCGCGCTCGCGGCGCGACAATTTGCCCTCCTTAACAGCGTGCGAAATACAGATATTTTTTTCGTGGGGGCTAAAAAAAAATCCCAGCCGTAAATATCGTCAACCGCTATGTTCAAGGGTGTGGTTGTCCTCCCATTCACTAATGCGTCCAAGCGTCCGTGTTGTCAAGTCGGTTGATGAGGGTTTAATCCTCAAGGAAACCAACCAAAAAAAGAAAGCGGCACGCAAAGCAGAACGAGATGCGGCAAGGAAAGCCAAAAAAGCGGCACGCAAAGCAAAAAGAAGTGGTGAGAAACCAAAGCAAACAAAAGTGGTTGACAAAATACCTCCCGCGAAGGGAAAAATTGACCCGTTTGAAGGAACAAATATCGACCCCGCAGAAGAAAAAGTAAGGGCGAAAAATAAAGAGGCGGCTGAAAAAAGACGCGCTGAAAAAAACAAGCGTTTGGATGTTTTACGCGATAAATCAAAGCAATCTCGCGATAAAGCAAAGAAAGAACAAGAAGAGTCCGGGTTAAGCCCCGAAGAGTTTCGCGAAATGAAGGAACTTGAAAGACTCGTAGCCGAAGAAAAGAAGGCTAAAACTGTCAAAGTAGTTGACCCTCCCGCTAAAGAAGAACCTCCTAAAGAAGAGCCGAAGACTGTCAAAGTGGTTGACTCCGCGAAAGGTGACAGGCAGGGTAAGGGTGGCAAAACAGCAAAAGGATTCGCGTCTTTAGCACCCTACATAGGTGAATTGACCAGTCGTTACAAAGACGGGGAGATAGACGCAACTACATTTTACGAAGATATTATTTTCGCTAACAACATGCTCTTAGGTCGCGCTTTAGGGCAAGAAAAAGAAGAGATGCTACAAGAGCGCGAAGATGGTTTCCCTGCTATGCTTGAAGAACCATTCCTAAATGCGCCTGTTATGATGCATTTGAAGAGGTTGTCGAATGAGTTCCCCGAACTCAAGGGTGTTCAAAAAGCGGACGAAGAGATGAATGGTCCTTTAGCAGACGCTCAAGGGGGCGCGAAAGGAATACGCGCTGATATTTCATCGTTTATCGCAGACCCGTTGAATGAGGGTAGACCTCATCAACAAAGAGACATCAATGGTATTTACCAACTCCTTAGCAAATACGACCACCCTCTCGGTGTGACGCTATCAGCAGATATACCGAAGAGTAACCGTATTCAAAGCAATTACACACCGAGTGAGAGTCGTAGGATTCGCGTTGCTGGTCAAATGAAAGACCCTTCGTTTGAACAAGAGATGAACCAATTGCGCGATAAGCAAAAGGAGAACTTGAAGTTTAGAGAAGATAAACGATTTACTGCGGACCGCGATAAAGGCGGAGCGAGTAGGTTTTACGACAAGTTGTTCCAAGAAGGTTCAGTCTCTCAACGAAGAGAAGGGCAGTCAAGTTTTGAACTCAATAAACCATCGTCAACGCAAACAAAGTCTATACTCAACCAAGTGAAAGATATTGCGCGTCAAGAATCCATTGATGAGAAGACTGCTTACAAGAAAATAATGAGTAGGTTCAACGACTACATGATTTCACTAACAGGAGAGAAAGCATTCGGGAGTTCGGGTCGTGCAGGTAAATACGGCAAAGGGATAGAAGTTGGGCGTGCGCCCGACGCAATTACACCTTCTATGGTCGAAGCCGCGAAGCAACTTGGGTTGTCATCCCCTGCGCCGAACATGCCCGATGTATTGGTTTCTTCATATTTGAAAGACCCTAAGAGCGCATTTAGTCAAGAAACGCGTAGTAAATTGGCTGATGAGTTAGCAGGTATGGGTCAAGAGGGTTTTCATCCAACGCTGACATCCGCTATGGGTGAAGAAGGACTCTTGAGTAGTTTGTATGGTGATGAAACCGCAGTGACCACCGAAGGTGCTGGGCCGGGTGGTTCACAAGAAGAAGTAGAATCAAGAGCCAGTGAAGCGCGAAGAGCGAGATTTGGTGGTTCACAAACCGAGTTTGATATGATGTCACCCGAAGACCAACTCGCGGTTGTTCAAGGTAAAAGAAAATTGACACCATCTCAACGAATGACGCAACTTGAGCGACAATTGAGTCAAGGTGATATTGACGAATACGATTATGAAATGCAACGCGCGGCAATCAATTTAGACCAACACAAATTAGACTCCGATGCCGAATTAGGTGGCTTAACTGGTAATGATTTTGAAGTCGGTCACGCGTATCATGGTCTTAATGAAGACGAACTTGTTAAACAAACAAATAATTTCGTTGACAATCTCATCGGTATGTCTCGCATTATGCGAGAGATGCGATACAAAGCATATGATAGCAATGACGCTCAAACAATTGAAGAGAAAAAGGCTATTGATAAGAAGTTGACTGCTGTTGGATTGACCGCTGAAAACTTTGTTGCCTTTGGCAACCTCGACAACGCGACACTTGAAGACAAACAACGCTACAACAAACTCGATGAAATTATGAGTCCGTCGCAATATGTCAATACAGCAAAAGCGGGTGATAAGCCGAAAATGAAAAGTGTCCCCGGTGTAGGCACTTTGGGGCAAATGCTTCCTGTTATGACTTCGCGATTCAATCGACAACATGACATGATGAAAGACATAGGAATGTCAAATGTTGATTTAGTAAAAGCGGCTATGAAATACGCTAATGCCGATATGGGTGTGAATGGATACAAAGAGGCTTTTGCTTCATTAGGACTTCAAGCACAACGAGGTGGACTAAGCACATACCCAATATATCGTTTGTTGCAGTATTTGAGCAAGAAAGGATATCGCGAAGCACTTGATGAAGAACACCACCAAAAAGTCGAAGAGCAACAACGAAAGTTTGCAAAGAATCACACCGCGCGTCGAGCGATGGATGAAGAAGGATTTACACCTGCTTCGGAATATGATGGGCCACCCGAAGACTTGAAGGATATACTCCACGACAAAGAAAAATGTCTTTCATGTCACACTGACCGATTCGGCACAAGAGATGCACCAACAGCGCGAGCGCATTCACCAGTCAAAGGTAAAAAGTCACCCTTTGCTCATAAATCACTCACCCTCCCACAACTTACAAATTACCAAAGAAACGGTGAAGAATACAAATTGTTCCCAACTGGTGATACCGAAAATGAAACTTCACTCGCCGCCGTATTGAGACACATTTACCCCGAAGATGACAGATACAACCACAAAAAGTTGAAGCGTCAAAGAGAAGCCGCAAAAGACTCATTCAATATGAGAGTGAGTGATTGGGATAATGAGAAAGCGCGAAAGTTCAAAAATAAAATCAAGCAAGCAGTCATCACAGGTCACCCACGCGCGGCTAACATTTTCAAGAAGTTTGGACTCTATCGAACAAAAGACAACGCAATAGCGACTGGCCCAGCAGGGATGACAAACAAAGAATTGGTTGCTTCTTCTTTCTTCATGAACAACGATGACTCGGTGGACAAGCACCAAGAATCCATGCGTAAGAGAACACTTCTATCGACGCGTTTCAACGCTATCACTGATGCTATGGATTTCATGGAAGAGATTGCCGATGGTGTGTATGGTAAAAAAATAAAACCGGGTGCATTGAAGACCAGTGCTAACCGACGCGCACTATTAGGTGAGATGGTGAATGAACCCAAGAAAGGTATTGAAAAAGCAAACGGACTCATCGCGAAAAGAAAGCGGGAACTCGATACTTACAAAGAAGCATATGCGCGCTATTTGCAAGAGAAAGCGGTTTATGATGATAATTTAGCAAAAACGAAACCGAAAAAATACAAAGATGCAGACGGTGATGAACGCGAAGAGCGCGGTGAATATGATTCACCGGGACAGATAGCAATGATTGAAGCACAGGGTGATGAAATCGACAAGAAGTATGGTAAAATGCTGACACTTCGTAAGCGAAAATTAAGTGATATAAAATCAAATGAAAAGAAAATCGCTAAGTTGAAAGACGCGAGCGAAGATAACATCAATCGAACAAATGAATACATGCTCGGCGCGTTTATCAATTCGGGCGATAAAATGGCTAACATATTCGCTAAAATGAAAAAGAAGGGTGCTGATGAAAGTGATTTGATGGGTATGCTCGCTGAATTGCATGATGATATGTATGGCGATGACGATTACGATTCTGTCTTCAAAGGTGACGCGAGTGGAATGGTTGAAAGGGACTTCACTCACTCACTAAGCAATTACAAACTCGGCAGAATGGGTGAAATGGCAGGGACAGGTGTTATGTCAATAACCAACAATAAAGCCATTCCGCGAATCAATTCAATCAATCAATTACTCGCTCATCGCATTCAAATGGGATTCCCTCTCAAAGAAGAAGATATAGAGCGCGCTAAGGGTATGTTGCATGATGCTGATATGGCGGATACTGTTGACAAAGAAAAGTTCAAAGAGTGGTCGAAAGAGATGACCATAGACGATGATGATAGTTTTAACATGTCGGAGTTGGAACATGAACACCATGATGATACCGAAAATGAATTGGGACTTTTGAAAGAAGAAGAAGCGGCGCGAAGAGAACAAAACTCACACTTCACAAGAGGTAGCGAAGAAGCAATAGCGAACGGTGATATTGAAGCCCACAACTTGGTATCTAATTGGAGAGATAACGCGCCGACACTATGTGGTGTGTGTCATGGACATAGATTCGTTTCAAGAGATGAAGCAGTGTCATTCATTCGTCACCGCATACCCGGTATGCAAGGTGAAGGACGCGAGAGTTCAAAAATTAACAATTTCATATCCAGTAAAATGAGGCCGCGTGGGTTTGGTTCTTTCGCAGAACACCCTATGGCTGATGAGATGGAACCCAATGAATATGAACAATACGCGTGTCCAGCATGTGAGCATTCAAGTGACTATGTTCAAGGTGGTAAATGTAGCAATGGTCTTTGTGGTGATTGTTTCGGCACAGGTGAGCGCGACCCATCAAAAGATGAACACATACAAGAAGGATATACAGACGCGGACGGGAATAAAATTGATGGGAAAAATCATCACTATTCGCATAAAGGAATGGTAGGTGAGAAGTTTGATTACCTCAACCAACTGTTGTTGAGTGAAGCAGAAATGATGCAATCGGGTGAAATACCGGATTATTTGAAAGACATAGTAAAGCCTCAATCACCAATATGGGAGATGTTTGATAACCATGTAGGTTCGGGCAAGTTCAAAACATTTGAAGAAGAACGCGAAGCGCGCAAAAAGAAAAACTTTGAACCATTCAAAATCGACCCCGATGCACCGGAACTACCCGACCCACCGCAAAAGACTATCAAAGTCAAAGAACCTACTAAAGTGGGCGGTATGCCAAAGATTGACTTTGACATGAGTGGAGCAAAACCCACCAGCACTGAACCGGAGAACTTCGATATGAGTGGAGCAGAACCTACCCCTCCTGTCGGTGGTGGTATGGAACTTAACCATGTGAACACTTTAGCAATGCAAAAGCATAATGAGATAATGTTGAAGAAGCATCTCGACAGATTATACACGGTGGCTGTTGAGGGTCTTAACAAGCGATTCGGTAGCAACACATCACCGGAGATAATAAAAGAGATGCGAAAAGAGATTGAGTCACTATACACCACTATCGTCAACGACCCATCACTACAAGACATGCACAACAATGACGAACATCACTTGGTTGAGAAAATGCACAAATTGCAGGAAATTGCGGATGATACTTTTGTCGATGAGTTTGATGTTACGAATATGAGTGCTAAAGAGAGAAATGCGATACGCGCAAAACGAAGACAGTTACCTGTTGATGAGAATGGTAATTTGCAATTGACTATGGATGATGTATTTGGTGGAAACGCACCAATGAGTTTCAACAGTTACGATAAATACACTCCTTATCATGGACATATGTTGACAGAAACCGAGATACGCGAGGGATTGTTTGAACCGGGTAAAGAAAATAAACCAATGCCGGTGACAAATCGCCAATTGAAAAGTTTTTTCGCGGCAAACACAAAAAAATTGCGGATGATAAATAGAATTGAAGACGCGAGTAAGTTCAAACCGGAGAAAGTGGAGAAGATTAAAACTGCGCTTGATGGTATCGAAAAACCACTGGTTGCGCGAAAAACGGTCAACCTGTATAGCGAATCACTCAATGGTATTTTGAACGAGTTTGGTGAAGAGCCGATGATGGGGTCGATGGAGAATCACCAATTGACTTACAGCGATGAGGCAATGAAAGCATTCAAAGATGCAGGGGCAACAGATGTTAATTCGTTATTGACCGCCAAGAACAAAATTAACCAACATCGCGCATTGAATGAAGGATACACGCGAGGTAAAAATACGGCATTGAAACCTTTGTGGCAAGAGTATGTCATGCGAAAAGGGCTTCAATACTTCATGTCGAGAGTTAATAACCCTCTCAAGTTCCCAACAATACCAGCAGGTATCAATCAAAACAACTTCGTTGAAGTGACGCGAGGAAACAGCGGGTTGTTTCAATTGATGAAAGATGAGGCCGCGAAAGTCGCCGGTTATGATGACGAAGAGGATTTAGAAAAGAATCTTAACTTATCGACAAGCCCGACTGTTGGCGGTGTAAAGATGAATGTGAGAGAGTTCAAAGCGGATGTTATGCAGAATGCAAAGCACGAAGACTCACATCAACTACCGATGGGTCATATCGAATATGACGAGAAAGGTAACGGTCAAATGGTTGCTAAAGACGCGGGAACTATCCTACAAGAAAATCAACAACAAATGTTGAAGCCTAATGATGCGAAAGAATACGCGAACATGATAAGAGCCGTCAATTACAACGAAAGACCAAACTACATGAGAAGAGAAGAAATTAAGAGTGTGATAGACGGTCAAGACGGCAAACATGACGGTTATGATGGATTCAAAGAAGTCGCGACAGCATTCGCGAACAAAGCATTACCAGCGGAACAGCAACATATGTTGGAAACAAGTGGGCCTTTGTCGAAACTATCTCATCCACTTCTTACTCAAAACTCCTACGCTGATACACTATCGTTTGCATTAGCCGCGGACAGGGACCACCAATACCGGAATGTGCGACAGCAACCGCCTATTAGTTTCCCGCAATACCCCGACAACCCTGTCGTTGGAACTAATATCCCGCCAATGCAAGGGCCGGAGAACATTTACGCGACAGAAGAAGAATCCCTTAACTGATTCTCAATAATATCGTTTCGTTCTTATAAGAATAATTACTGTATTGATATCATAATAATATGATAATATCGAGAAAAAGGTGAATCAACATGCTTATGTAGCGTTCACGACACGCACTACTCAAGGAGATGCGACTTATGCAACAGCCAACCCCTCAAAATAAAGACGAATTGAGAGTCTTAGGACTAATTTCATTTGTGAGCGTTCTCGTCGGAAGCGCGATTGCTGTATTCGATGCTGAATTGTGGCTCACATCACCCGACACTTATACAAATGCGATAACATACACAATGGGCGCGTTCACATTACAAGGCATGTCTTATTTTATTTACAAAATGTTAGCACAGGATGGTATGGACCAGCGCGCTGTTGTTTCAAACATGCAACGCAACATGACGCGTCAAATGCAAAACCAACAAATGCGTTTTGCTCAAGCGCAAATGGAGATGGAGATTAAAAAACAAGAAGTTTCTTTTGCGAAACAGATGGAAGCATTAGAAGAAGACCCCGAAGTTCAGCAATATCTTGGGTTGATGGGTATGAGCGAGGCTGAAAAAGAAGCACCGACTCACAAAGCGGATACCAAAACGCCAATGAAATTAGGTAATCAAACAGGTAACAGAAACTCCGATGGAACTTACGCGAAGAAGAAGGGGAAGTGAAATGAATGGGTTGGTTGTTCAAAACACCAAGCGATGATGCAACAGAAGCGACCTTACGCGCGTTGCATACACAAAACACACTTGATACTTACTACGAGAAGGGTAAAGCATTGATATTCTGTGTTATTACAGGCTTAGTTACCGCATTAGCAGTGTCTTGGTTTGAACAAGCGAGCGATGTAAGCATTTGGGAAGGAACAGTCGAGTGGTTTTACAACAAAGTCCGCGAGTGGGTGAACTAATGGTTGCTACATTTGCTGGGAGCGCGCTCATGGGTGCAGTTGTTTATGGAAAAGAACTTTACAACTATCTAAAACCGCGAAGAATCGGAGTGTATGGCCCAACTATGGTCGGTAAGACAACCCTTGACCTATTTATGAGAACACCCGGCGAGATGGATGACATAGATGACAGAACAATGCACCCAAAGCGACTTATTGGCGGCGGATATGTGCTACCAACAGCATCGCGCAAGCGTCTTCGATGGCAAGGTGAAAAAAGAGTGGTTCATTCAGCAGACATTGGTGGACAACAACGGTTTTGGAACCTTTGGATAGACGATATGGTCGATAGACAAGTTGAAATTGTCATTTTTTTAACGGACACGCGTGTTTTGACCGGCAATGGTGCGCAAGTTATAGATGCGGTAGGTGGATTTGAATATCTCGTTGATTCTTTGATTGAAAAACGATGGAAGTATCGTTCATTAAAAACAAGACTGCGCGGGAAACGCTATTCTCCTAAACAAATATGGCTTATCGCAAACAAAGCAGATGAGTGGTGGGATGATACCGCGAACATTTTGTGGCAGTCGAATCGTTTGCGAGAACATAAAGTGTTCGACGCTCACCGTCCAGCCATGCGGAGGCTTCAAAAAGCAGGTATTCCGTGTCGCGTTAGCATGATGGCGACTAAAATTGGCTGGAATGTTGAAAAAACAATGATTGAAATGTTAACTTGGTGATAAAATGCTTGGAAATAAACCTCAAAACGATTTACTGACGCTTGCCGCACAAACACAGATGAGTCTCGCTCAAATGCAACAACAAGCGACCGCTCAAGCCGCGATGTCGAACGCAGGTTCGCATATTGAAGTGCCTCAAGTCAATTTTTACCCTTCTCGGCACTCAAATCCTAAAAAAGCGCGCCGTCAAGACATAAAACAGGCATATAAACTCCTAAAACCGATAAAAAGAAGCATTTTTTCGCCTCGTAGGTGGTGGGGAGGCAAATATCGCTACAATACCAACACAATGCGCTGTGTTGTGGACGGATGCGATGTTGAATACCTATTACGCACCGCTGGAAACATCTATGAACAGGTTATTGACGAAGAAACCGGCCAATCTCTATGGGATTTGTATTGGAAAAACCCTGTGACTGGTGAAGTTGAGGCGTTTGTAGCCCGCGAAAATGTCACTTCGGGGCGTAAATTGAAGGGAACATACTGTCCCGAACACCTTCATTTATACCATTTATTGACAAAATGGCTCAAAGAAGAGGAAAAAGAAGAAGAAGAAACCAACGGAACTCTCAAAGCGAAACTGAAAAGAGGCGTTTCGACCGTAGTAGTGCCAATAAGCAGTATCAAAAAGAAGGATAACACACCACCGATACTCACTAAATACGAACCTTTCTTTCAAATGTTGAAAAAAGACAACATTCCTGTCACTCACTTTGCTAATTCCGCGACAGGAACGAATGATTTGGTCATGATAGTCTTTGATATGCGTCAATTTCAAGCAGGTAACAACTCAAGGTTGCTTTTTGACGCGCTGGCTATGCACCAATTACAACAGCAACAGCAACAGCAACAACCTACGCCGTTACCGACACAATCAAATGATGGGAGCATGTGAGGTGTTATCATGGTGTGGCCGTTCAGCAATAATCAACAACCCGCGCAAACAGGTGCTATGAACCTCGGATTAGCCGGAGGTCAGCAACAAGTCCCCGCACAAGGTATGGCAGGTATGGGTATGGGTATGCAACAACAACAAACTCCGTGGGGGCAACAACAATATCAACCTCCACCGAGTGAAATGGACATTATCTCCGCGCTTATCACTTCAAACCCACTCATTGACCGATGGTTGATGAATGATACTAATTTTCAACCACTAATCAGCCTCATGAGTAGCGTTGTCGCTGTATCAGTTCACACAATGCTTGTGAATGCGCGCTTAGTCGAAGACGGAGAAGGATACAAGTTTGATTTTAGCGCGGTTCAAGGGTTACCAACAGCAGATAGTGTCACTATGAGCAAGACGCAAATACAAAACAACTCATCCAATGTAGTGCAACAGAACCAAATGCAAGTGCAACAAATGGTTGCTATGGCAAATCAAGGCAGTATGCAAAGCATGTTGGACTCGGCTATGGCTGACCCCGGCATGATGCAGAATGTTGGTGGTGGTCTTGGCTCATTAGTGCGCGGATTGGCAACAGGGAGATGATGAAATGGATATAACAAGTCTTTACAACGCTATGAGCGACATGACTAATTTGCGTAAATCAGTCATCGTTGACATGATTATGGTGCAACTCATCGCGCTAACACTCGGATGTTTTATGATTTTGGTTTTTTCCGGTCCAAGACTCAATTCAAGTGACTTGAGTTGGCTCATCGGTGCGCTTTTCGTTTGTTTCAGCGCAACAGGTATCGTTTATCGTCGCCTCGGTCAACAAGGTTGACCATTTGCCAATAGGACACTCACTGTTCTTGAATATCGTTTTGGTCTTCAAGAAACACCCACACAAGTTACATCGGTCATGTTTCCGTTCGGGGCATTTCAAACAAATGTTATATCTTCGTTCGCGTTCTGTCAAGTCCACTCTTTGGTTTGTGATAATATCAGCCGCGGCTCGCGTGAGACTTTTTGCTGTTGAAATAGAAACTGGAATACCTGCCACTTTACGCGCTCTCGGTAACCTCTCTCTCATAGAAACACTCATTTGATACCGATACTTGGTCTTTGCTATGGCGGAGCGTATAACAAGAGCATCTTGTAACTTTTGCCAAGACTCCGACCGCGACGGTATAGAAGATATGTTGAAGGCTGGTTTAGTCACCGCAAAGGATTTAGACAAACAGAAAGGGTGGCGAGAAGGCACTGCTGACCGTCATTTTAGAAACCATATGGGTGAATACCACATGTCCTCAAACAGTGAGTGTAAATTATGCACATCACCAAAGCGAGAGAACTTGGAGTTAGCATATTTCAACGCGTCAATGACTGTGGCTGAAATCGCAGGGGATATGCAAATGCCGGATTCAAGTGTTTATCATCACCTCAAACATCACCTCAAACCTGTTGTGCAAAAAGGCGCGGCGGACATCATTATTGTTGAATCGGGTATGGAGATGCAAAGCATACGAGATAATTTGTCGCGACTCAACGGAGAACTCGGACATTTTCTCGATGATGCAGACCGCAACGACCCTCAATATGTTCGCAACATTGTTTCACTCCACAAAGAGGTTCGTGAAACAGTCAAAGACATCATGAGAGTGCAAGAACGCGCGGCTGGTAGCACTACTGAAAACATAACTGCGCAGACTATCAACATACTAAAGGTTGAATTAGCGAAAGAGTCACCCGAAGTTTGGGCGCGCTTACGCGGTAAGTTAGTCGGAGGTGATGATTGATGGTTGGGGGACTTCAAGGAAGCACCAAAGGACTACGGTTCAATCCACGGCACAGCGCAGAAGAATTACAGGATGATTCAACCGTTGGACGCGAAGATTCCGAAGAGCGTGCGCGGCATGATGCGAAGAAGCGTGAAACTCAAGACAAGCGCGCCAAACAATTGCAAGGTCTTCAACACATGAAAATCAAGATTCCTCAAAAACACGAAGAGGATGAAGAAGACAGCGATATGAAACGGCAAGCAGAAGCAGGTCAAATGTCGGGTCAAGTAGGCCAAAACGAAGCCAATGCTGGTGCTAATCCAAAAGGTGGAGGTATGAACATTCTCCTTTCTACTGCATCGTTTATTGATGATGCTTTCGACATGATTCGCAAGAGGAAAGACGAACCAAAATATGACGACGAGAAGCCTAAGAAAACAACTACTATTGATACTGCACTTCAACGAAGACGCGCTAAGAAAGGTAAGCGTTCAAGAAAACAGGGTAAGAAGACAACTGAAACATCGAAAGGTCGGAAAGGCAACAAAAAACAATTGAAAGGTGGCAATGTTCGTCAACCCGGTATTGCTTCGACAATGAGTGCCGCTCGCGCACCTTATACATCGTTTGGATTGATGGGGACACGAAGACCGACACCTACTGGTCCGATTCGATTGAATGTGTCAACAGGTCGTTCACAGGCGAGAGGGAGTTATGCAAATCCGCGAAAGAGATTAGCACAAGATGTTCGACAAGAACTTCGTCAAGATTCTCCTACTCAAGACATCACACCACCGATGCCTACTATCACAGCACAATCAAGAAAACCACGCGCTGTGCGCGGTTCAAGAGATTCAAAACCACACAGTAAAGCAATTCGTCAACCGAGAACAACAAAAACACCGGGTGGCGCGGAGGCCGCTAAAGAGATTGCTCTTGGTGGTGGTGCTTCTGCTATGGCCGCTGGTGGTTTGGGTTCATCGGACGCTATTCTCGCATCCGAAGAGTTCTTGGTCAAACGCGCACAAAAGTTGAAATTGGGTATTTCACCTCGCGACCGTATAGAATACAGACAACTCATAGACCAACTCAATCACGCGTTGCGTCGTTTGATGCGTAAATCGGACGCGAGTGCCGATGATGCACCAAGTGGTGCTACACCGAATCAAGGCACAAAGCGTATGACTTCTTCACCAACAGGGCCGACCGAAACCGACCCCGAAGATGACCCCACCATGTGGGGAACTCACCCATATGACCTGTATGTAAGACGAGGTGGTATGGGATGAGCGATATTATCCTCAAGGGTAAGGGTGTGTGGTATCGCGATGGTGAAGGAGTAATGCACCCACAATCCTTTCCTCCGAAAGATTCCGACCACGAAAGTATATCTCATTTTCACATCAACACTAAGACAGGAAAACCGTTCAAAGAATTGGGCGGTAAGGGTTTAGTGGGTAAGTTTCCTATGGAGATTGCCGCTGGTATTATGGCTCGCGAGATAATGAAACAAGGATACAAAGACGAGTCCGGTGCGAAAAGAAGACCAACGAGTGAGTCTTCTGCACTGCGTTTAGCGAAGACAATTTTCAACAATGCGACGAATCGTTTCAATAACATCAAGCGCGATAGTGGTGATGACCTCCATACATTGAAATTACCATTCACGGAGAATGGAACTTTGCACCCCGAATACTCCAACAATCATTACGGTGGACACGAACCACGACGCGTTTCAACCGCAAACAGAAAAACGCGAACGAAGGATGGCAAACTGATAAACAACCACCCGCGTAATCAAGCACACGCTGAACTTGGACAACATCTTGAGTCCGCGGCTTTGCATATTTTCGATGAGTTGCGACAAGAAGCAGAAAAAATGGGTATTAGCACAGAACTCGCGGCACAGCAAAATGTCATCGAACCTCAACAATTAACAGATGGTGTTACTCATCGCTATACTTCAAATGACGATGACCCAACATCCAAGTCGAATACAAAATATCCAAATCACTACAAAGACCTACACGCGCAAACTGCGGCATACGGTGAAATATCACCTATGGATATTGTTTCTGTGTTACCAAACGACTTCTTTGTTCCGTCAACAGGTGGTGGAATGTCATCAAGAATAATGAATCAACTTCAAGAGATGGGTTACGACCAACCAACAGCGAGGGCTATGGCTCGCGCACCTGTTAATCAATTACTCTATGGTCGAGGCAAAGACGGTTCAGCGACAGGACTCCGTAAGGTAATTAGCAACATGCGCGCTAAACTACAAGTCGATTCAAACAATGATATTCATGCTATGTTCAAAAATCATCGTGACCACTTCGCGCCTATGATAAGAGGTGGCGATAAAGGAAGAAACCACGCGGCTATTGAAATCATGGCTTTACTAAAAGTGGCAGAACAGATGGGAGTTGAGCCGGGTAAATACTCAATGTCGCAATCAGCACCCGAATCCGTGATGGGTGGATGGCAAAAAGTCGCTCTCGCAGAAGGTGGTAAGCAACTGGACATGGAGGCTCTTGGGACTGTTGACGAAGGACACAGTATGAGAGGTAAGTTCGCGGGTGATATGAACCACATTTACGAACAATTCCCCGACCACTTGAGCGGCGGTTCACCTGCTGATGTTTTACCAACACAAGCAGTTCTTGACGATGGGCCGATGAGTGAACCTGCACCTGCTTTGACTACACAACCTCAACTCGCGCTTCCTTTGGGGCAACCCACTTCCCAACAAGCGAACCCAACATTCAATCCTTATTTTGACCCGTCAAGTTTCAAATACTCCGATGACGACCCGATGGGTGTTATTGCGACAATCATGGAGCGCGTGCAATTACACGACGCAGGTGGCTCTTTGTTAACAAAATATGACCCGATGGATTCTTACGACATGCACAGATTGGGAAAAGATGTAGGCATGTCAAGTATTGATGTTCGCGCGATTGCTATGTCGCTTGGTGATTGGGGGGTCTTAGCGAAATCCTTTAACACTACGCATGATGTGGTTCGCGCCATCAAACGGTCTTGTGGAGGCGTAATCTATGGTTAACAATTGGGAAATAGAATGGAACAGCAGTATGATTCAACACGGTCGCGACATGGGGACTATGGAGTTTATTTTCGCAAAAGGCGGCACTGTCGCGGATATGAACTATGTTATGTTCGATGTTCAAGACACTACTTGGGAACCTCTCATCAAGGCTGTCGCGGAGCGTGACAACTCTCACCCCGACATCATTCGGAAAGAAGCGGAGCAACAACAACAACAACAAGGGGCTTTAGGTGTTCCTCAAGGATTTACACCGGGTGTTGCAGTTAATCCTCAAATGGTTGTCGCGGCAAACCCAAGAGCGGTGAAGCAAGCAAACCGCGCTATGCGTTCTGCGAATGCAGGTCAAAATGTTCGTGATGGTAGCACCGGAATTGGTGATTTAGCGGGTGCTGGTTTTTACGGCCAAGCCGCTATGCAAGCGGGTAAGAACATTATGGGTGCAGGTATGAACGCGGCAGGGGCAACAGGTCGCGGTATGGGTCGCGCAAAAGAGATGGCCGGTAAAGCAGGTCGAGCCACAATGGATGCTGGCGGTCGCGCACTTCAAGCAGTCAAAGATAGCGGTATGGGTGAGCGTATGAGCAATTTCATGGGTGCGGCAGGTCGCGGAATCAGCGATTTACGACACGCCCCAGCCGCGGCAAAACAATCATTTGGACAAATGCGAGCCGCAGGTGAAGACGATGCTCGTCGTTCAGCACTTGAAGGTGGTCTTGGTCGTGGACAGCGAGAGAATGAAAAGTCATCGCGACAGAATGTTCCGGGTAGTGCAAACTATGATTCTCAAATGGACCGAGCGCGAGCAAGCACAAGTCAAGGACTTGCTCGCGATTTCAATATCGACCAACAACTGAATGATGACGGTCAACCGACTCAATCAGTCGAAGATGCTATGCGTGAAGAAGTGAAACAGATTGGTGATAGGCGCGCTCAACCCCAAGAAGGATTCTTCGCTGGTATGAAGCGACGCGGCGAAGAGCGACGCGGTGCAAAAGGAGCGCAACAAGCGGCATTCGCGCCTTCTAACATTGTAGAAGAAGAAGTGCCTTTACCACCTGCTCCCTCAACCGACGCGGAGCAAGCGGCGAACGCAGACAAAGTTCCCGAACCGGAGTTTGACATGACAGGAGCCACTCCTACTAACGAAACACCACAAGACCCACAAGCAGGGCCACCGACACCATCACCGGGTGAAACCGCTACGGTGATTGAACCGGATGCAAAAGAAGAAGCATACCGCGGTATGTTTGGTAGGCAAAACGACGAGAGAGGAACTGGATACGCGATGGGTGGCAAGGCGGGGAAACAACAATTACAAAGAGGTATGGACAGTGATATTGATTTATCCAATGTTGACCAAAAACTCACAGAAGAGATGATTCAAACTTTGGGAATCAAGGATAATAAAATTGGTCAAGCGATTATGCAAAGACTTCGCGCGCTTCCTCAATTTGTCAAAGAACAAGCGGCTCAAGGCGACCCTCAAGCAAAAGAGCGTGTTGAAGATGAAGCCGAAGCCGCGGTTGAAGAAAGTAAAGTGAACTTCGATATGACAGGTGCAAACCCAACCTCGGCAAATCTTGACGAAATGACACTAAGCGAAGATAACCACGCGGTATCGTGGGATTCTGTTTTGAAAGGACTTAATGTGCGGTGATGGCTTGCAGTCATCATTGTCACTTGAAGCGATTGAAGAGATTGACTTTGAAGTGGCGAAGCGTGATTTCAAGTTTTTCTTTGAAGAGATTCTTGGGTTTCAACTTTCACATCACCATGAACGCTGGTATAATAATCTTGAAGAGCGCAAACGATACTGTGTAAAGGCGGCGCGTGACCACGGTAAATCAACTCTCTTTCTCGGCTATATGCTTTGGAAGACGGCCTTCAATCCAAAGACGAAAGCCGTATTGATTTCACACAGTCTTCATCAGTCAATACACCACATGCGAACACTCAACGATTTAATTGACAGCGTGCCGTTTCTTGCTAAAATGAAGAAGGCTGATTCATGGTCTAAGACATTCTTTGGTTTTAGCAACGGTTCTAACATTAGCGCGAAGTCTGTTGGTGGTGCTATTCGTGGTATCCACCCCGACCTCATTCTTTGTGACGACATTCTGTGGGGGACAACTGACACAGAACTCCAAAGAGTCGCGAGTTGGTTCTATGAGGTTCTTGTGCCAACACTTCACCACACATCTAAACTGATGATTGTAGGAACACCATTTACACCAACTGACCTTTACACTGAACTTGAGAGTCGCGACGGATACCTCGTTGAAACATACCCAGCCATCAACACAAAAGGCGAAGCACTTTGGCCGGAACGCTGGGACTTAGAATCATTGGATGCGCGCAGGGCTGATATGCCAGCCGTCGCATTCGCTCGCGAATACCTATGTGAGCCGATGGACGATGTATCAAGTCTGTTTCCGTCTACTGTGATGCAGACTGCAAAAGACAGCACACTCAAACTCATTGAACGCGAAACGGGTGACCCCGACGACCAATACTTTGTCGGCTGGGACCCGGCCATTTCATCGGATAGGTCGGCTGACTACACGGTGATGGTTGTTCTCCGCCGTCCATCCACCAACCCCGAATTGCTTGAGTTGGTTCATGTTGTTCGTCGCAAAAACATGGATTTCCGAACACAGATTATGGAGATTCAAAGACTCAACGCGAAGTTCAACCCCGATGTGATTGAACTTGAAGCAAATAACTTTCAGCGTGTGTTCGCTACTGAACTACGCGCAGATACAGACCTCCCTATCAAAACATTCATCTCCACACGCCAACGCCGTGAGTCTCTTCTCATGGGTTTGGTGTTGCGCTTTGAAAATGAGCAGATGAGATTACCGTGGGGTGATGACCGTTCGCGAACAGTAGTAAGCGAATTGGAGCGCGAGTTAATGATGTTCGGCATGAGTAAAAAAGGAAGACTCGATAGCATTGGTCGTCATGATGACTTTGCTATCGCTCTCGCTTTGGCTCATTGGGCTACTACGGAGTTCCGCGAACGCATCGTGGACTTAGATGAAATAATGGATGGGTTGTTAGATTGACTAATTGTAATTGTGATTTATGTGTAGGCACAGAAGCGGCCTTTGGCTACCTTGAGAAGAAACTATGCCCTAAAGGTAAAGCGGCGGCGAAGCGTAAGTTCAAAGTTTACCCAAGCGCGTATGCGAACGGGTATGCTGTGCAGGTCTGTCGAGGCAAA
>Ga0209337_1001423_pt1 | contig 18152 bp, 24 predicted proteins | sample LinPmetageLP53_FD_184044 | JGI IMG/M metagenome (GOLD analysis project Ga0209337, IMG submission 184044) | Marine viral communities from the Pacific Ocean - LP-53 (SPAdes) (version 2) | ecosystem: Environmental > Aquatic > Marine > Oceanic | place: Pacific Ocean | collected 2010-02-08 | reverse complement strand
CATCACAAGCAGAACAAGTCCTGAGTCCAGTAGCACCAGCGCCAAGAGTCGTAGGTTCTTCATTCTTTCCCCCGCATTGACAGAAGCCACTGAGTCATCTCGGTTGAGACCTGACTGTCCCCATGCTTGTCGGGGTGGCACAGACGAATGAGTTGCTCAATCTTCTGAGGACTCATGCTGGTAGAAGCAGCCGTCTTCATCAACTGCTTGGCCTTGGCCCGAACGCGCCTATACCGATCGGTAAGTTGAGCCACCTCATCCGTTTGCTTTCGATGCTCCTCCTGAAGCCACAGGAGCGCTTTGTCCCCGGCGTACAGGGCATAGTCCCGGTCGAGCTTGAAGCAGACCGCACACAGACTCTCAAAGCCCTTGGCGGCAACGAATGGCGTCCTGCATCCCAGGCACTCGCGCTTCTGCCCAACCGTCATCTCCGCCAGTGCATCCCTTCGGGCATCCGACAGCATGAGACTCATGGAACCACCTCACTTCGTTCCTTCAGGCGTTCCGCAAAAGACCGCATGGGAGCGGAATCCGTCTGATGGAAGACCAATAGGGCCCCCATGCCCAGCACTTCGAGTTCTACCTCCGCGTCTGCCGCCGCTTCTCCCACAACGACGCGCAGGCTCTCCGGTGCCCAAAACCCCACCAGTGGGTAAGACTCGTAGTGACCCGGATTGCCTGAACAGGAAGTGAACGGAACTGCCCCCGACGCTGCAAGGGCTGCTACGACAGGAGCCACTTCGGGATCCAGATCCATGTAGTAGACCATGTTGTCCTGCGCCTCCTCGTAGAGTTCGTCTTCGTCCTCTGCCCACTCCATGAGTTCAATCAACGCCTCTGCGTCCCGGCAAATCATGTCGTAATCCGACCACTCCATCCACCGCATGTCCCGGTAGTGGTGGTTCTCCGGCAGTCCGTCGCTGTTCGCCATGTATTCCTCATCCGGGAGGCTCCATCCATTCGATTCGCTTGTCACCACTCCTCCTGAAGCTCAATCACGGCCTTCAACGGCTCCGCTTTGTAGTCCCAGTAATAGTGGTCCAACGGGCGCAATGCTGCCGGTCTGTTCCGCGCGTGCCGAGAGTAGAATACCAAGGCGCTGCCTTTGGGGGCACCGGATCTTTTCGACTCGCCGGGCAGAATGAACTGCACACGGGGCTTGATGAACACCACAGCCTCCGCGTCCAGACAGCCCGCAACGTGAGTGTGCCAATAGGCGGTGTCCGTGTTGGCGTAGGTGAGCAGGACCAAGCGATCCAGTGTGGAAGCCTCCTGTGCAGCCTTGGCGAACCAGTGCTTGATTCCATACCCATAGGGCGGATTGCACCAGACGCGCGAGCCGTAATCGGACCACTTGACGCGAAGGGCGTCGATCCTTGGGTTGATGAACGGATCGACCCGTGCCACATCCAGATTTGTGGCACAAGCGTCCAGGTCGAATCGCACCACCTCATTGACTGGATCGAATACCTCGGGAGGGGTTGTCCAGTCGTCTCGGCCCAAAGTACGGGTAGTAGGCTGCGTCATTCTTTTTTTGCCTGCGAGCGATAAGGTATGAGGGGCGCACCTGGCGCCCACTCTCCTGCTTCCATTAGGCGACGACGCAGCGTGGACCGAGCCACACCGAGGGCCTTGGCCGTCGTCGTGAGCCCATGCCCCTCCTTCAGCATCGCAAGTGCCGGCCGGAGGTCCATCTCCACCTTGGGGCGTCCGATGGGCCGCCCGGCGGCCTGGGCGCGGCGAACCCCGGCGATGATCCGCTCTCGCGTCATTTCCCGCTCGAACTCGGCAAAGCTCGCCATGATGTGAAACAAGAGCTTTCCGTGCGCCGTGGTGGTGTCGAGTCCGGGATCGCGCGCTGAGACGAACTCCACACCGTAGGAGTCCAACTCGTTGATCGTTTGAGTCAGGTCCAACACGCTCCGGCCCAGACGGTCAATGCGCCACACAGCGAGAATGTCGAAGCGGCCTGCCTGTGCGTCAGCCAGCATCTCAGTGAGTGCGGGCCTCGGATTCTTTCGACTCCGCTGTGCTCCACTTACGCCATCGTCCATGTAGCTCTTCGTGAGCCACCAGTTGCGGCCTTCGACCAGTCGCTCCAGTTCTTCGGTCTGAAGCCCGATTTCCTGCCCTTTGTCTCGGGTCGAAGTGCGCGAATACAGAGCGACCCGCTTCTGTCCCGGTCGTGGCCCTGTCTGTGCCTTTTGTTCCTTCCTGGCCTTCTTCGACTTTTTCGACTTCTTCTTCGACTTTTTCAGCTTCTTCTCTTTTTTCACCGTAGTCATTCGCCCACCTCCACCATCGTCCAGCCCTTGGGCAGACGGCCCTTCGGCTTGATGGGAGAGAGCAGGAGAACCTGACCGGGGGCGTCCGTGAGCGCACGCATGGCAGACGCGAGCGTAGCGGGGTCCCAAGCGCGCTCCTTGGGGGTCAGCACCGAAGGTCCCGTATGCCCCGTCAGGCGCAGCTTGGCAGCCGCCACGGCGACGGTCAGACGCGCCCACTCAGCACCAGACAGCGCGGTGTGCAGTACATCATCCCGAACAAAGCCCATCGAGATGGACTTGCCATCGAGGACGAGGCGAAAGTCATCGGAGTCAGGCAGATGGGCTCGCACAGCCTCTTCAATGGCGCTGACAGCCTGACGCACAAGCTCTTCCATGGCCTTCCGGCAGTCGTCCTTCAGGTTGGTCATGTCTCGGTAGTGGCCTTTCTTCTCCTTCAGAAGCTCACGCTCGTCCCGGACGCGCTTCCAGTTCAACACAGCCGCGTCGGCTTCGCTCAATCGGGCCTGTGCTTCTCGGAGCACCTGCAAAGCTGCGGTGTTGTCCACCACAGCGGCATCGGGACCCTGTGCGTTGTACTCGGACTGGATCCGCTCCCACGAGGCAACCGCTTCTTCTGCCTGCTCTTTCGCCCGAGAGACCTGACTCGTGAGGACTTCGATCAACGTGTCGAGTTGCTGTGCCTCTGCGAATCGCTCCAGATACTGATCGTACTCGGCAGAGAGGTTGTTCCAGTCAGGAGGGGTCTCGTTCCCGCACATGACACACCCTGGCATGTTCAGTTCTGCCGCGAGCCTCACGGTGACCGACAGGGATTGGATCAGCTTGGCAGTCGCCGGCACTTGGATCTGACTGCGCTGCTCTCGGGCCACCCCGAGCTTCCCGTCCTGTGTGCGGTAATACCCAACCGCCTTGACCGCGCGCTCTTGCTGGGCCTGCACTACCGCCGCAGACAGCCGCGCATGAGCAGTGGGATGGACAATGCTCTTGCCCTCCGCCTCTTCCACAGCCGCACGAAGCTCGGTCAGGTCCCGCTCAGAAGGCTCCGCACCAAGACCCCGGCTCATGGACTCAATGGTACGCTCGGCACTGGTGATCTGCGCCTTGGCTTTTCGCGCATCTGACGCGGCCACTTCCAGCACCTTGGTCAGTGCCTCGGATTCGGACATGCTGTAGCGCGCGGCCATGTGATCGTAGAGATCGGTGTCCGTGAGGTACGCATGGACTCCCGCCCGGTTGACCGTGCCCGCGACCTGCATCAGCCACTTGCGCTGCGTCTCCGCGTTGCCCTTCAGCATGGACTCGATGTCCGAAACAGGCCACGCTACCGGGCACGGGTGCTGGTACTCAGCCTTTTTGACAGACTTTCCCGACTTGAGTGTGTGCCACATGAACGTCGTGTCGTCGTCCAAAGTGGCAATAGCGTACAGTTCGGCGCTATCCCCCAAGTCGAATAGGTCGGACTCCTTTCGTACCTCGTCCCGACCCTTCAGGTCCGTGACGAACCCTCGGGTTGCCAGTTCGAGACTGTTCTGGACAGCCGACTTGCCCGACCCGTTGGGTCCGACGATGATTGTCTTCTCGCCAAGTTCGACATCGACGCCGCCCTTGACGTTGCTCTTGACGTGCTTGAAGTAGGCCATGAGCCCTCCTCGTGTGTGTTCGAGGAAGACAGTAATGACCGCACACTGCGCTGTCAACTACGTCAGGACAGAAAGTCAAGCTGCTTCGATCTGACCTTGCTTTCGACCAGCGACTGCCACGGCTACTGTGATCAACGCCATCTCCAGTCCATAAGGCAGACTGGAGGTCTTGTAGGCGGGAGGCCAAAATCGGCTCTCGCGCCCAAACTGCTGAATGTCCTGAGCCGCTTCGTAGGGGCTCGCCGTGGAGAAGAGAGGCACCATTGCACTTGCCAGTGCATCGGCTGTGGGGAGCCCTGCATCGAATCCAACCAGCGCGGCTGCATCTGCGGCCAGACGCGCCTTGGCGTACATCGGGGATGCCACGATCTTCTGGCGGACACCTTCGCGCAGAGCCAAACGGCTCCCCACGAAGGCCAATCCACCGGCCAATGCCCCCGCTCCCGCGATGTAGATCACTTGCTTTGTCTTCACGCGGGCACTCCTTGCAGGTCACGAAGTTGGTCCAACATCACTACGTCTCGCGGTCCCGTGTCGCCTTTTTGCCAGCGGTACACGGTGCGGAGAGTGACATCCATCCGTTCTGCGATCTGAGAGGGAGTCATCCCTTCGCCGCGAAGTATGTGGATCAGCTTCCTGATCTCATCTGCGTTGTCGATGAGTGGGGTCATGCAGCATCCTTACCATGGCACTGCACAACCAGTCCAGTCATCCGAGCACTCAAACTCATGGTTTGAGGGACGCTCGCCATCCACCCTTCCAATCCTCAGAGTCGATGATCTCCACTCCAATGACCTGTTTGATCTGGCCACCATGGGCATAAATGCCCATGCGCCCGGCGTCGAGAGCCTGCTCCATGATGCTGGCTGTGGCCCTTCCCATGATCGGGTCCATGATGGCCACACCATTGAACAAGGGAGTGCGCTGCTCGTAATCCACACCTGTGGCAAGCCACGTACACCAGGCACCCCACGAGCCCTGCTGTGCAAAGCTCCGGCCTTTCTCTTCCGTAGCCAGAACACACGTCACGTTGATGTGTGGTGCAGCCGCTGTCAGCCCATTCCGAATGGCCTGCACCGCGTTCGCCACATCATCTGGAGATGCGTCCATGGGATCCATCAAAAGTACGCGGTACTCAGGCATAACAGGCATCCAAGCTGCGCTTCAGTTGACTCTCGACAACCACCAGAACGTCTCGATTGGACTCCCTGTCCACAATGACAGTCTCGTAGAAATCTCGCGCAGCACGGCGAAGGGCGTCAACGCCATTTGCCATCACGTTCACATTCCGCAAGTCAGCATGAGCCGCCTGAAGCTCAGACTCTGACTCCTCCAGCCTGTCTTTCAGTTCTTCCAGTTGCTCCATGAGCTTGAAGTTGTGCTCGACGAGAACTTCCTTCTCGTGAGTCAGCGTTGTGATCTGCTCAGTGTGTTGGTCAGGTGTCATACTTCGCTCCAATAGAGGCCGTAGTCGGCCTCGGCTGTGAACGTCACTCCAGAAAGTCCGGGGTGCGTCATGTTCATGGCGTCCTCGATGATGTGCTTGACCTTCCACGGAATCGAACCTTTCGGCACGTCCCATGTCCCGTCAGTGCTCAGGGTTGCCCCATCGAGAGGGCACTCCACGGCGATGCTGTCGTGGCATTGGTTGATGATTCCAGTGCCGGGTCCCCAGTGCTCAAACGGGATGGCGTCGAGCACTTGAAGGATGGCGATGTTCATCAGGCTTGCGCCTGCTGCCTGGATTGGGAAGTTCACGATTTCATTGGGGTTTTCCCCGTCCAGAAAGTCCCGACGGCGGCCCATGATCGGCTCAGTCAGGAATCCCTGCTGCTTGTAGGTGGTCATCTCCTTTTCCCAGCCCCACTCGAACCGAGCCCCCTCCAGCCACTTCTGGTGCATGGCTCGGACCTCACGCATTGAGATACGCAGGTAGGGCAGACTGATGGTCCCGTCGTCATTGACCTGTTCGGTCTGCGTGATGACGCGGTGGACAGTCTCGACCGTCGCCCAGTATTGACTGGCGTATTGGACACTCTTGGAGAGACCGCGCAGCTTCTTGGCATTGCCTGTGAACTTGGTCCCTGTCTTCCAAGGAGGCTTGGAGCCCGCTGCCTTGATGAAGCGGTCCCCAAACACGGCAAGCGCGGTCACGCTGCTGTGTGGGTCCAAGCCCCTGTCGAAAGCATCAAGGTACTTGATGGACTTCCAGCGCGCCGCTGCGATCCGAAGCTCCAACTGATCTGCGTCAGCCCCCACAAACATGTGCCCCGGAGCCGCGCGCACCATCCCCCTGAGCTTGCCGGGGAAGTTCTGAGCGTTGATGGGCTTGGAGCTACTCAGGCGACCTGTCGTGGTGACGTGCGCGTTGTAGCCGGGGTGCATCCGGCCCGTTCTTGGGTCTGTGATGCCCTTCTTCTGCTCACCTGTGCGCTCCCGATACAGCGCCTCGGCATACTCTTCATCGTCGTCCCACCCAAACGCCATTTCAGTCGAGAGGCGAATCTTGGAGATGTAGGTCCCCAGCATCTTCTGAGCCTTGCGGTAATACCGCACCTGCTCCAACAAGACACGCTGACTGTCTTCGAGCGTCGGAATGGTCAGACAAGCTCGAATGACTGCATCAGAAGTGGAAGGGTCTCCAGCCTTGGTGAACCTGAGCTTGTCTTCGATGTTTGGTTCGAGCCGCCACTCGTTGAACAGCAGCTTCCGTAGTTGCTGCGTACTTCCCGGATTGAGTGGACGGCCCGCAATCTCATGGATCTGCTTCAGGTGCTTCTTCCGCTTGCCGATGTACTCCGCTTCGTACTGGGCGCGAACCTCCTGATCGACGTACATCCCGACACGGTGCATCCCAGAGCAGACGTACTGGAGGCGGTGGTCACACGCCATGACCTCCTCCTGCCGCCGCAGCTTGATCTGGTCCAGCATCGGCGACAAAACCGCGTGAGTCACACTCACATCGTAGGCGCAGTAGATGTGCAGGTCTTGGTCAGACTCAGACTGCGTGGCCTTCTTGTTGCCCTCACGGTCTGTCTTCCAACTTGGCGCGTCCGTGTAGATGGAACCGACGAACCCAAGGCTGTGAGGCAGTTCGGACTCCACCAACCGATGCACGAGCATGGTGTCCATGACCGGTGTGGCCCGGACCCCGACCTGCTGCTCCAGACACAGATAATCGTAGTACCCGAAGTTGTGGCCTACCTTGATATAGTTCGGGTTGGTGAGCCAGTCCCGCAGCACGTCCAGAACGCGATGCAGTTCATGGTCGGGATAAAAGCCCCAGAACTTCTGGCGTCGGGCTGCTTCATCTGGCCGCAAGTACTTGTCGGGCACCGCCCCGATTGGGCGCGTGCCGATGACCATCACTTCACGGTCTGTGCCCAGTGCGATGCACCGCATGTTCGCCGTCAGGCATTCGATGTCGTCTGTCTCCACATCGCAGGACAGGACCGGGTTCCGACTGATGAAGGCTTGGAGTTCCTCCGCAGTTGGGTTGAACTGGATCTGGGGAGGGTGCCAGTTCATCTGATCCCGGAAGAACCGAACAGCACGCCGCAAGTCGCTCCGCAGAACATGATTCCAACGCAGCGTGTGGAACACGAACCCCGGCGACAGAATGGGGAGCATCTTCACCTCGCGCCCACTGCGGTCCACAGTGACCGGGCTTCCCCGAAGCTGGAAGATGTTCGCCCCCTTCCCCACAAGTTGCTTCACCGCGAACGAGCCTGATGGAATGACCTGTGTGAAGACCTCCATCTCGCGATTCAGGCGGGGCGCACAACACGTCATTGGTGAAGGAATCAACGCTTCCTGTGGCACGTCTTCTGGTGCGATGCCTTCCTTCTTGGCATCCTTCAGCCGCTCTCGATTGACCTTCTCGATCTTCTTGTTCTTGCGTCGGGTGACTTCCAGCACGCGCTTTAGGTCTCCCTCGGGAGGACGACACAGGATCAGATTGGTCCAGTGGAGATCGTTGCGTCTGAGACCTGCCTGCTTGACAGCCTGCATCAACAGATTCCCAGTTGGGCCCACGAACGGTCGACCTTCCTTGGTGTCACGCTCTCCGGGAGCATCACCCACAAATGCAATCTCTGCACCGGGGTGACTCTCCGGCAGGACGGGCCCCTCTGCTTCACGCAGGGGGCACACGTCACACCGACAGCCCAAGGCAACCGCAGCCGTTTTGACTGGTGCAGTCACCCCAGACCTCCCTCAACTGCCACCATGGGATCTGGCCCAGCCATTGCCATGACCATTCCCTTGATGTCCCCACGGAACCAACAATCGGCACAGTTCTCATACCGCTTCAGGCACTGGAGACGGGCGACCTCTTCTTCGGGTTCCCAGCGCTGGTAGGCAAGCTGAAGTCCCCAACCAAGGCGATCTCGGTCACGTATCCAACGCTCTCCTGACGACCCCCGAACCAGCGTGAAGCCAATCCGGGGGTCGCGCTCAACAATGTGAACTGCCATCACTCTTCGCCGGAGGAGGTCAACTCCGACACCCTCTCCATGTAGAACATGAGCGAGGAAGCGAGGAGGCAGAGCGTCCCCAAAGGGACTTCAGTAGGCGTTCCAGGGTGAACACCAGAAGAGAGGGCCTCTTCAAGTGGGGCCACAATGGATGGGATCTGCGCAGCAGTCACGGGCTGGAAGTCAGTGAGCTTAGGCGCACCAACAATGGCTCCAGCCACGATCGGCTTTCCGTCAGGTCCAACGAGCATAGGGGTCTCCAAGAGCGTATGCCGGCTTGGCAAGGCGGGGTCCAATAGGACAGCCAAGCCGACACACGCAGGGGGGAGGGAGAGAGGACGCTCAGTTCATTCCAAGCATGGAACGCAAGGCGTCTGGCGTCTGACCCGCCACAGCCGGAGCGTGGTTGGTCTGAGGCGCAGCAAGCGTCGGAGCAACGAGCGTCGGAGCAGCAATCGGAGTCGCAGCAGGAGCCGAGTGAGCGGCTCCAATCGCGGAAGTCGACGGCGCTGCCGAAGCAGCCTTCTGCGAAGTCCAAGCCGTAGCGGAGAGGAACTTCACTTCGTCGTAGATGCCTGCATCACGATCGCCTGGCTTGTAGAAGATGTGCGCTGGGCGGTTGACGAAGGTGTCGCGGTTCAGTTGGAGACCCGGCACGTCAAGCTGTGCTGGCTCGTATCCCATGGACTCCAGAGCAGCGCGCCAGACGTTGAGCAGCCCTGCCTTGGTGTTGGCGTTGGGGACCGTGATGCTCGTCGTGCGAACCGCATTGCCGTAGCCCTCGAAGTTGCCGATCTTGAACACGATCCGAGTGCCACCGTTGGAGTTCTGGGCTTCGTAGGCGTCCACGATGCTACCCTTGTAGTAGCCCTCGATGAGAGACTTGCCGCCGCCAGAAGCCTGGACACCAGCGAGATTGAGAGAGAGATTGAAGTTGGGGTCCATGTGGATCCTCGTGTGCTGTTGTTGTTGTGTGAGTGCCCCTGAAAAGCGCCGGGGCCGCGCATGTTAAAGAATGAAGTTCGAGCCATGCTTCGTGAGAGCGCGCTCAATGACCACTCGGTCCAGAGCGTCTCGCATGACCCAACGGACCAGAGGTTGCTCCAACCCCAGTTCGAGAAGCTGGTGATAGAGCGTGTTCGCGGATCCTGTTGGATTGCCAGACTCGCGCAGCATGACTGCGATCTTGTCCGTCCAGTCTTCCTGCTGCTCGTTGATGTAGGGCAGAGGAAGGCCGCCACTGCGGAGAATCTCACGCAGATTCATAGGAGCGGGTGACACTCGGTTGACGATGTTGAGCCGATCCTTCATCACATAGTTTCGATCTGGACTGCACTTGTAGACGGCGGGCCATGGCTTGCGCATGGGCTCCATGTCAACCCGCAGCACCATGTCGCAGCGTGCAGGCACCTGTTCCACCAACTTGCCCACAAGCTCAGGCCCACCACGGCGACGGGTTCCGTCGTCCTTGCTCTTGGGGTCAGTGCCCCAGCAGTTCAGAACTCCCACTCCTCCGCGCTGTGCGAGGGCGTTCAGAAGGTCCACCGCGTCATTCATCACGGTATCCCAAACGTCGTACCCGTTGCGGAACCGCTTCTTGCACGCACGGACGGTCTCGCGGGCCATTCCGCTGAAGTCGTCAATGACCGTGTGGCCGCCGCGTGGGAGGCTCTTGATGACTTTGGACGCATCAGCCATGGTTTTGGCGACATGGCCACGCGGAGAATAGCCGCAGACCTTCTCGATGCTGATCAGGCCCGCAGGCTTGCCACCGTCATCAGATGGCTGGCCGATGAAGTCCCCAGTGGGGAACGAATAGCCGAGGTCCACAGTCTTCCCGATTCCGGGAGGGCCATAGATCGACGCCAAGATTGGCAGCATGTGATCTCCGTGTCCGTCATGTGTGTTGAAGTCACCGGCTCAATGGTGACGCGCTCTCTTCTACTCAGGGGGATTTATCCTGTCAATAGGTCCGGGCACATTTATTATGCTTCGGCCATCGGACCGCCAAGGACGATCGTGAACTGGGTATGCCGATCGACGACGCTCCCGAAGAGGGACTCAATCTCCTGGACACCCACATTCGTTTCCTTCCCGTACTTCACTGCGATGTCGAACATCACGCGCACCAGTTCGGACGGGCGCACGTACCCAACCTCATCTTCCACAGCTTCAAGCTCGTCCGCAATGACCGTCGCCAGCGCGCTTCTCACGACACTGAGGCGGTCTTTTCCATTTGGGTCTCTCATCCCCACTTGCATTTCTCCAGATGTGGGCAAGCACCGTACCGGTGCCAGCATACCAGTTCAGTGCTCACCATTGGCCAGTCTCGCGGGTCTTTTGACTTCGCCGAGTGCTCGGCAATCAACCCCTCGGCAAACCGCACCGTCTTCGGGAACTCACGAAGCATGTGAGGCGCAGCAGTCAGGTCGAACCGCTGGAACTTCATCGTGCCGGTGTGCTGGATCATGTTGAGGCGGATCCCTGCGAGGTCATCTCCGTACTTCTGGTGTGCAAGCGTGCGATATCCCAGCATCTGCCCCGAGATGCTGTAGAACTTTCGCTGGCTGGAGTCCAGTCGCGTGGTGGTCTTGTGATCGACTACCCAGATGCGTCCCTGCCGATCTCGATACACGAGGTCAAAACGTCCTGTGAACCGGTGCCCTCCGACTTGACCATCTGCAAGACTCTCGACCGCGAGAATCTCCCAGTGCTCATCCTTGTACCGCTCCAAGTACGAATCCATCACATCGCAGGCCAGGCTCATCCACTTCTCGCTCAGTCCTTTTGCGATGTCCGCGTAGACCTGGATTGCAGCCTTGGGCGTGTAGTACACGTCAGGATCGCGCCCTTGCTGGACCTCCATCATGCGCTGGTAGTGATGAGCCAGCCCCAAGTGGATCAGCGACCCCTTGACCAGTGGATCGCGCTCGACCCGCTTTTTGTCTGGGTCGAGATAACCCCATGCGTATTTTGCTGGGCACTCCAACACCTGCTGGAGTCGGTGCCAACCACGCGGGCTGGGTCCTGTCACGAGGATTTGCTTCTCCATCAGTCCTCCAACTTGGAAAGAATGCTGTCTACCAGCGCGTCCTCGTCTTCCATGCCGCCGATGGCATACTTGGCCTCGGCAAGCTCAGTGTCCTGCGCGATCCTTTCTACACCCGGCAGCTTGGCAATCAACTTGTCCGCGACGTGTTCGTCCACACTGTTCTCTGCCACGACGTAATAAATGACGACGGGCCTTTTCTGTCCGAGTCGGCAAAATCTGCCTTCCCACTGCCGCACTTGTCCGGGCGTCCACGGGAGCATCACGAACAGGGCTGCGTCCGTGTCGTGCAGGTTGATGGCCTCACCGAAGGCATCTCCGGTTCCTACGAGTACGCAGGGACCAGGATGCTCCATGTAATCGTCCACCACTTGCTGGCGCTTTGTGGGATTGGTCCCACCGTGGGATGCCCAGACCTGTGTGCCTTTCAGCTTTTTTCGGATCTCTTCGCCAAGGGTGTCCACGTCCCTCTTCCGGCCCGTGAAGATGACGACCTTTTGCTTGGAACCCACATGGTCACCTACAAGCTGAATGACAGCCTTGCGTTTTCGTGACGCTGCTTGGGCGAGCTTGCATTCCAAGATTGCGGAAGGGCCTCGCTTCGCGGCAGCCCGCAACTCTGCCGGGAAGCCCGCCGTCGGCCGGCCTTGGTCTTCCGGCGCGATGTAGACGCTTTGCCTACGCTTTGGAGGCAGACTGCGATGGGTGTCGTGGTAGTCGATGCGATGCACAATGTCCGTCAGACGGCTTGTGAGTTCGTCAATGTTCGACATGCCAGTGGTATCAAAGCCCCCGTATAGACCCGGCTTTCGATCGCAGTAGCGATTCAACCAAGTGGTAGCAGATCCCCAAGCGTCTGGCTCTGCAAGGTCCAACTGACCCCACAGGTCCCGTACACGGTCCTTGACCGGCGTGGCTGTTGTCAAGGCCCGCCGCTGGGTGCGGCGGGCGACTGTAGCCGCTGCCGCTGCGGTGTTGAGGAGAGGAACCATCATGTGTCGAGAGCCATCGTCATCTGATGTGACGAAGCCACCACGCGCTTTCGCGGCTGCTTCCTGCTCTCGAATGAGGTTGACCCGTGCGTCCGAATCGCCATCGAGTTCGGCCAGTGGGATCCGTGACCACCGCTTAGATGACTTTCCCCGGTGGCTCTCATCGTAAATCGAACTCACCCACGAGAACTCACCCAGCCTGTCCAGATTGTGCGTCAGGGCTTCCCATCCCACCACGACCACCTTGCGCCCTTCCCCTGCCATGTAGCCGTCAAGGGTCTGGGCTCCCTTCTTCAGAGAAGAGGCCGGACGAAGCACATACGGACGCACATGCGTGTAGCGTTCAATCTCTCGACCGTACTGCAACCGACTGGCAGCGCGGGTGATGATGAGGACGTTTCCGGGTACGAGAAGAGCCCACAGAATGCCCGTGAGCGTCTTCCCAGCCCCAGTCGGATGCCAGAAGTGGACGCCATCCTTTCTGCCGGAAAAGGTCAGCGCAGACCGCTGGTATTCCGTGAGGAATCCGTCCATCACGAACTCACGCACTTCCCCGTTGCCCGTCAGGATCTTTTGCCAATCACATTCCGCCGACTGGAGGTTCTGTCCATACGCCCACTCCGCCGACAGGACACCCACGCCGAGCGCAGGCAGAGCCCGCAACGTCAGGTCCAGCGCATGGTGGGGCACATACGCAGTCGTGCCATAGACGCGCACACCGGGGATTGCGACCAGTGCGTCCTTGATCTGAGGCGGAGGCCGCTCGGCCAGCGCCAAAAGGGCATGGGTCGTCTGAGGAATCTTTCGCATGGACTGGTGGTACTACGGCAACCCCTGCCTGTCAATGTGTCAGACACACTCTGTCGATCACCACCACTGGTCCATCAAGGAGTACGTGAACTTCTTGGCCCAGGTCGGGTGGGTCTCAATTTGCTTGTTGCACAGATCCATCATCTCCCTGAAGCCCTCCGTGGTGCCATGAACCTGACAACCGGCGCTCCACTTGCCCACTTCATCGTCCGGCCCACGGTCACGGTCCTCGTGGTACGGGTCGTTGCTCGACGCATGGATGTTGATGCCGAAGTAGCCAGTCTGCGTCCCGACGTTGATGTCGAGTTCAGCATCCCGGTCTGCATCCCGCCAGACGGTGACTTCTCCGGCCCGCTGACAGAGCGCAAGGTACTTGCCTGAGTGCAGGTCGATGGTGTAGGTCGAGCGGTACTGCTTGGGAACCAAGATCGCAGTCCCGTTGACATTGGAGGGGTTTTCCCGCCAGTAGAGTCCGGGGTCGGTCGTCGCCGGCCAGTAGTCGAGTTGCCACTCGCCATTCTTCTTGTAGGCGCAGCCCAACCAGTCATTGAACGTCGTCGGCTCCAAGTCCTTGGACCGGATGCCGAACAAGTTGAGATCGTAGTCGCCACTCTTGAAAACGGCATACCCGAGCTTGTTCATGTGCTCGAAGAGTTGAGCAAGTGTCGGTAGTGTTGTCATATCAACCTCCAGCCCATTGAAGGACCGCAGCAGTGATTCCCAGATCGTCAAGGTGGTCTTTCGTGACAGGCGTGGACGAGCCGGCTGCGATGCGGGATTGGATGTCGGCCTTCACCACCGCTACTTCGGTGGGTGTGCGGTCCATGGTCACCATGGCCACCTCCCGGCTGTCAGCAGGTGCGGTCTGCATCGTTGCGGTGGCCACTGGTCCCCACCCCTCGATGTGGACAAGGGCATTGCCCTCGTCGTCATAGGCGATTTCCACCACCCGCAGGCTAAGAACACTCATTGGAACCTCTTGACCAACAGTCGTGTGAGAGTGGCGTCTGTTTGGTCGTTTGCCCCAAAGAAACAGCGCAGTCCGTCTGCTTGGTAGGTGGGACTTGCCGAATTTAGCCCTACTGAGTCGGAACCAACCATCACAGTCGTACCTGGAGTAGCCCCGCCAGGAGTGGGTGTCGGTGGGGTAGTGCCCGACGTGTCTTGGACCTGTACGCTTTGTCCCCCGAGAACGATGTAGGTGAAAACCCGGCTCGTTTTGATTGCCGTGGTCGCCAGTACACTGCTGTTGCTGGTGTTGCTGCGCACACGCACGTCTTCGTTTGTTCCGTCGTTATTGTCGCTAAGGAACCAGCCACGCGCCTCTCCGGCGTTATGCGTGGTATTATTGCCCTTGTTTAAGCCGGTAAATATCGTGCTTGCGCCTGCATTAGGGTACACTACGTTCGTTACCACTAACTGCACTGCGTATATGTGCTGTGAAACGTCTTCGCGAGTGTAGCTCGACAATAGAGGGTCAATGTCGAACGACGCTGTGACAGTGCCCGATCCCGTGCCTCCATTCATCAGGATGCCGCTGCCGTTGGTGGGCGTGACATCGCCGTTGGCGCCGGAGAAGCGCGTCACAGTCATCGACAACGTGTCGCCCGACGAGTCAAACTGGAGCGTGTTGGTTCCACTCGTGATTGCCGAGACTGTCTCCAGATCGGTCAGGTCGAGATCCACCAGTGTCACGTAGGAGCCTGATGACGTGGCCGCCCGGTCGAAGCTGTGAACCGCCGTTGCGACGACGTTCCCACTCGAATCCTTTGCGTTGAGCGACAACGTACCTGCGTTCCCGGCACTGGTGCTGAACGTGTACGCTCCCAGACCACTTCCGCTGACTGATGCCGAGCCCACAGCATTGGTCATCACCGACTGGTAGGACGCGATGATGCTGTCGCTGTCGGTGAATGAGCCAAACGTCTTGGCACTTACATTGGTACCAGACGCGACCGACTCAGATGTAGGGCCGGGAGGTGTGACTGTGGAGTCACCCCCTCCAGTTGCAGCCAGTATATATCGACTGCTCGCGTGGAATCTGCTCATGCTACCAGTCTCCGCAGCGCCGTTCGAGAATAGGGCACGAGAGGCAGACGAAGCGCCTCGTGGACTGCCAACCACGCCATTCGGTCGTGTTCGCCGTCCAAGAGCATAGCACGCCCATCGGTTGAAGAACCGATGAAGACCTGTACGAATCCGTGAATCGTGGGCACTCTCGCCAAAGGGCGCAGTGGCCCGAGGAACAGACCTGCTTCCTCGAAGGCTTCACGTCGTGCCGCTTGTTCGAGCGTCTCATGGGGCTCGGCTCCACCACCCGGCAGACACCACTTGCCGGGTGCCCAAGGGTCAGTGGGGCCGCGTCGGAGGACGAGCACCTTGCCCCGTGGACACAGAGCGACCACGGCGGCAGAACGCTTCATCAGACAAAGCGTTTGTATTCTGCCGGTGTGGCCACCCTCTTCGGGTGCCGGATTGCTCCCTGCTTCGGAATCAAGTACCCACTTGCTTTGTCCCATCCTGAGTAGGTCTTTCCAATCAGCCTTGCCACTTGGGCCGCAGTCGGAAGACGCTTGTAGAACTGATGAATGTCAAGGCCATCCACAAGCACAAAGCCTCCGGGAACCGGGTGGGCGAAGGCACCCTCGTACTCCAAACCCATTCCGTGCAGCAGTCCTTTTCTTACTGCTTCCTCACTCCCTCGGAAGTCAACCAGAGAATACTTTGTCACGCCCTTCATACGCGGGGTCGCACCGTACTTTTTTGCGTCATCAAGGTCTTCACGGATCCGCTCAACTTCGATACCATCTACCGTGGCATCGTCCGTGAAAAAGCCAGGCGAATACCAATCATCGACGGGGTTCTTGCGCTTGCGGCGTGAGATGGACGCGAGCTTCTTCTTCATCTGCGCGAGCGTGCCGGTGTGCCTTTCTACAACGTCATAGCCTCGCGTATCCGAGTCATGTCCTTGCAGAATAGCGGGCTCACCCTTCACCTGAGTAATCTCCCAGACAATACCTGGGTCCTCGTATGTCCCACCAGAGTAGGCTGCCCGCAACTTGAACGGCTCGCCTATGACTGCATAGACTTGATCGTCCCAACTTTTGAAGTTCCCGATCTTCTCCCCCAGCGAGGCAAACCACTTCGTGGTCTCCTTCTGGTTCCAGTCCTTGAACATCGAACGGTCTTCTTGATACGACGTGCGACTCGAAGACGTGCGCTTTCGCTTGGCTGCGGGACGCTTCGCTGTTGTCAGACGCTGGCGGGTCGTCTTCTTGCGGGTCGTCTTCTGACGAGCGGCAGGCCGACGCTTGCCCTTGCTCAAGTCGGCGGCAGCCGACTTCAGCCCACGACGGAACGCGGTGTTGGCCTTCCCCTTTTTCATCAGGAGGTCTACCTCACGCTCGCTTCCATCTCGACGGATCTTGACGAAAAGGGCGTTCTTGTCTGAGAGCCCCATCTTCATGCCGAGCTTGTAGCCTTGGCTCTTATACATGTCTCACCTCAGATGAAGAGGAACTCAGCACCGAAGTTGCGCGGGTTCGACTCGTAGGCCCGACGCGAAGTCTTGCGCATCATGCCCTTCTTGGTGCCGTTGCGGCGCGGGTTGGACCGGACGCTGACAATCTCTTCGACTTCCACGCGGGTCATTCCCACCTTGTACTTCTTGCCTGCCTTCTTGCGAAGGTCGCCCCACGTCATGGAAGAGACGTCTTGGCTACGTGCCGAAGACTTGGGCTTGGAAGAGGACTTGCGCTTGGAAGAGGACTTGCGAGCCCGGCGCGTGTCACTTGCATCCCGAGCGAACTCTGCCTCGACAGAACGAGCGGCACGGCTCGTTCCTGCACCGCTCGGTCGGAAGCCTCTCTTGAACTGGAGCACACTTCGGAGACCCTTGCGAAACGCATGAGGGTCTCCACCAACTCCGATGCGTCCTTCAAGCAGTGAAATATCAGAAGCGCTGCCTTCTTCACGGACCAGATCACGCAGTTCCGACCATTCAACTTCTGTCGAACGAGGGTTGGAGCGAAGGTTGAGCAGCTTCGCGCCCAACCGTTGGCCCCGCGCAAACGCTTTCTTGCTGCGGGTCTTCTCGTTGCTCTTGCGCGACAGGGGCTGTCCTGCGTTCCGACGTCGCTTCATTGCATAGGCCATGTTTTCTCCGAGAACTGGTGCGGCTGAGATGCCCGCTGGCTGGCATGGTAGCGCATCAACTATGCGAAGACCAAGCCTCTCAACATGACCGAGTGCTATCGGTCAGGAACGACAGATGAGTGATGGTTCACGATTTGCCATCCACTTGGCGTTTCCATCCACACGAACGAGTAGCGTGCGGGCTGGAACTGCACCTTCCCGCCATCGTAGAAGCGGAAAGTGTACGTGCCTGAGAGGATGACTCCGCCAGGTATGGTCTGCACCTTCACCGTGTCATATTGCCCGCACAGGCCCTCCTTCGAGAGAAACTCAACGAAGTAATCGTAGAGTTCTTGGTGCCCCTGCAACGCGCCCTTGGAGAACGTCGCAACAAGGACAGCATCGGGTGTGTAGAGCCGAAGCATCCGTCGAGGGTCACGCGAGCAGATCGACTGCATCCAGATGTTCAGGAGATGTTCCATAGGTCCTCACTTGATATGCTGGGGCCATGCGCCCATGGTCCGACCCTATCGTTTACTCCCACGTCTTGTTCGTCTTCAATGTGGCGACCTGGATTTCCGTGGGCAGCCTTGCCGCAGGCATCATCCTTTTGGCGTCTACCGTCGCGTCTACGATGTACCATTTGCATCGAGAGGAACACGCGATGTGGCAGGGCATCGACTACATCGCTGCTGTTGGGGCACTCGGCTACACCCTGTACCTGACCCTGCCGTTGATGATCAACACGCAGATTGCTGAGTGTG
>Ga0209337_1001422_pt1 | contig 18156 bp, 32 predicted proteins | sample LinPmetageLP53_FD_184044 | JGI IMG/M metagenome (GOLD analysis project Ga0209337, IMG submission 184044) | Marine viral communities from the Pacific Ocean - LP-53 (SPAdes) (version 2) | ecosystem: Environmental > Aquatic > Marine > Oceanic | place: Pacific Ocean | collected 2010-02-08 | reverse complement strand
CCTACACTCGTATCCCCGAGTTCCTTTTTCTTTTCTATAGCAGCCTCTGCAGATGTGGTCATTGCAGATGTTATTTTATTTTTTATTTCTCGAACAGATTCTGCAATAAAATTAACATCAGTTTGCATATCCGTATTGAGAGTTTGATTAGATACAATACCACAATTATACATTCCACCACCTATGTTCAATTTCATCTTTTGTATATTGACCGAAGATGAATCCATTTTTTGTGTGTTTTTCGTAAGTTGTTGGTAAACCATTTCATTAACAGCATCCAGACCGAATGTTTGTCTAATATATTGTGAACTCGAGTTTCCCATATTGGTCTGGGTATTAATTATATTCTACATAGAAAAAAATAATTGTATAAATTAATATGGGTTTTGGTCAAGATGTCGCATGTGCATTTGGTGCTTGTCCTCCATCACCACCACCACCACCTCAGGAAACCGACTGGAAAACCTATGGTGGTAGCCCACAATTTTTAAATACATGTGTAAGAGGTACTAATTCGAGCGATGATCCTTATTTATATCGGAAGAGCGGGGGAAATACCCAAGCGGAAGATAATTTTATACCAGAAGATGAAGTAAAAAAAGGGTGTCCCAAAAATGATGACAGGTGGGGGTTATGTCCTATTGACGGTGACGGTAATGTTATTGATACTGAAGATAATACTATATTTCACGCTTCAAAGGTTAATTGGGATAAAGGAGTAAACAATCCTTATGAAGGAGAAGGAGAAGCACACTCTGGGTTTTTTGGGTTTGTGTTAGGGTCATACCCTGTTACAACATGTGCAGCAACGCGATTTGCTTTAGATTATTGTGCAAATCTAGATGATCCAAATCACGGTGGTAAATATGGACCAATATGGGATGGATCAACAAATAATAAAGGCCCTACAACTCCAGAACAAAGGCTAGGTGCGTATTGGGCTGGTACAGATCTTAATAACGAACAAATAGCAGAAAGATCGATATGTCAATGTTACGAAGTAGCAAAGTATGCAAATGGTTTGAAAGTATCTGCCCCTTTATTAGCAACGTTAGCGATGGTAGCTCCTGAATGTATGGAACCTCTAGATCACGAAGGTTTGACTAACACTTTTTGTAAAGACCCGCTAAATTTTAATCAAATGCAAGTTGGTGCCATTGAGGGTGATACGTGTGTTTCTCGAGATATCCATGGTACTGTTCGTAAAGAATTTTGTAAAATGGAAACTAATATAAAATCCGATGGAAAATGTACCAAAGCAGGTTTGGGGGAAGATACATACGAAGAAATTGCAAAACATTATTGCGATAATAATATAACCGATTCGTGGTGTAAATGTTATAACTTAACTTCGGGTAAGTGTAACGAAGACGGTTTAGCGTATGGGTGTAACGAAGCTGTACAGGAACTCGAGAGGAAGAAGGATGCTTTTGGAATGGATGGGTATAACATTCTTAAGGCTAATATACACTGTAGACCACGGGCGTGTACATTTGGGTATATTCCTAAGGGTACGGGGACGGATTGTAAATCGAGCTACCATTTCTGTGATCAAGATATTGATATAAGAACATCATCTGATTCCGATATAATTTTGAAGTGTCAATTGGGCGACGATTCCCTTCCCGATTTCATGACGAATCCAAATTCATCTGGTATGACACGCCTGGAACGTTTAAAAAAGAGATTCCCACCTTTTGATACGTTTCCATTAAATAAAACTCAAATTACACGTTGGCCTATAAACTGGAATTTATCTGACCCTAACGCAAAGTATATAGCTGGGTATTCGGTATCAATGCTAACATCGTCTATTATATGTTTTATGTTAATGGGTATGTCAGGACGAAGATAAAAAATCTTTGTTTATAAAAAGTACCATTATGGCGGCTTCAAACGGTTCTGGTGAAATAATTAAAACAACAGATACGATGGAAGAATACATGGGATCAGATAAGAGCGAAGCAGACAAGAATGCTTGGTGTAACACTAACCCTGGTAGTAATTTGTGTAAATGTTATAACGTTGTAAACGATAAGTGTAAAATCAATGAAGACTTAAACGGGTGTACTCAGACTAAAACCGTTTGGAACGATTTAATAAAGGATTTATCGGATTCTGAACGGGTAAAGTTTAGTGGTCAACGACAATGTTATGCATCCGTGTGTACGGGATCTCAACACTATCCAGACGGGTGGGAAGACGTTTGTGCCAAAGAAATTACTTTATGTAAACAAAACGTTAACACAAACAGTGGTATTTATAATAGTAACATTATTTTAACACAAAATTGTGGAAACGATGGTGATTCGGGTAGTCCGAGTTCTATACCAGAAGGGTCCGAATCATTTGTAGACGACGGGGAATTTAGTATAGTAGAGGAAGTATTTAGAATAGAGGCCGATAAAGATAAAAAACTTTACGATAGACGGTATGTACAAATAATATCTGGGTGTTTATCGAGCATATTATCAGCAGGATTACTTTTCTTTGGAGCCATTACATTATCATAAATCAATTAGTATGTATACGTAAAAAAATGTATATACATAGTAATACTAAGTACCATGACTATGAAAGTATATGCTCGTGGTCATAGAAAATCAGGTAATGATGAGGACGGTTGGACAAGTGACAATCATAGTGGTAGTAACAATTCGGGGTATACTAAAAATTGTGGTAGCAATAGTTGTGATATTGATTATAAGAGTTATTGTGGGGATAGGAGAGATAGAATAGAAGACGACGACCGTTTTAAAATACAAAATTGCGACCTAGATAAAAAAGCGCATCTACCCTTGACGGGTAGAATAAAGTTGTGTTCGGGAAAAAATGCCTTTGGTGATTGTGATCGAACAGATTATTTTAGTCAGTGTAATACAGTATGTGGTGATAACATTAAAGGTAAAAATACCTACGCCAAAAATCCGTGTTGGGATACGAATAAAAGAGGGTTTATCAAACCATCGGACGAAAATGTAGGTTTCGAGAACCAAAGTGGTCCTTTCGGTGGTGCTTTTTTTGGTTTACAGTGTGAATACAAACCTGACGAAGCTCAAGTTGTGAAATCTTCAGGTATTGACGAACATACTAATACATTAGGGTTTGACGGTGTAAAAATTAAAGATACAGACTTCCATGATAACTATAAACATGAATTGGGTAGTATTTACCAACAGTTAAAGTGGGGTGCAAACGACCATGATACTTCGCTTTTTGATACACGTGAACAAGGATTATGTTCAAAACCTGAAAATTCAGAAAAAAAGGTTGATGCAAAAGAACCAAAAGCAACAACGTGTTTTGAGGATGGTAGGATACAATGGAGTGGTGGTTTAAAAGACAGTGGGAAACCAAATGCGTATCGATCTAAACAATACAAAGAAGTCGCATTACATCATTGTACAAAAGTTCCTAATGCCGAAGATAATCTAAGAGACAAAATTTTTAAAACGGGATCTTCAGATAAAATGTGTCACATATATTTTCGTAATGAAGTGAACGAAAAAGATCTTATTGAAAAGTTTTGTTTAAAAACAGAAAACTCCGGACCTGTGAATATGACTAAAAGTGAAAATAATGATTTGTGTAGTAGGGAAAGAATGGGTGATAATAAATACGAAGCCATGGCGGCTCAATATTGTTTAAATAATCCAACCGATCTATGGTGTGGGTGTTATAACGCCGTTGAAAATAAGTGTAAAATCGACGAATCTTTACCGGGATGTAATGAATCTTTACACACGTGGGAAGAAATGAAATCCGGTTTAAGTTCGGACGAATCCGCACTTTTTAGTGGTATGCGACAGTGTTTCAAAAACGTGTGTGCAGGAAATAAATATAAACCAAATAATTGGAAAGAAGCGTGTAATAGACGCGTTAATATATGTAAATCCGAAATAGATATAGCCGGTAAAATGGTAGGTAGTACAATTATAGATCAACAGGATTGTAATAATGAAGGCGCTCCACCACCTTCTATTAAACCCTTGAGTAAGACGGATAAATTCTTAGAAAATATATTTTCATTTAGAGAAGATCAAGATAAGAAGTTTATGGAAAAACGGTACGTAAAAATATCTATAGCCATTTTGCTTATTTTGATTTTGGGTGCAGTAATTTCTGGTACTATTATTATAGTATAACTTAAAGAAAAAAAAGTACCTATATTTATAGTATGAATGTGGTGTTGGTGGTGTTGTCATACATTCGAAGGTACACCTTTGAATATGCCTTATAAACACGACGAACGACGTAACAAATTTTACACTTCAGGAAACTTTTGTTCGTGGAGTTGTATGAAAACATATGTAATAGATAAATACGGGTGTAATCGGGGTGGTCTTATATGCGGTAATATTGTTATGATGCGTCGAAAACTTTTCAATAAGATTGGAACCATTAAAAAGGCACCCCCGAAACAAAAACTCATTCAATTTGGAGGAGATATGACTATAGATCAGTTTAGGGAAAATAACGTAGTCGATAAGGAAGAACCTAATGAAATAAAAACTGAACCTGTTCGCGAAATAATTATACCAATATCTGATAACACTAAAAAAATGAAAGATATAAAATCGTCTACGGGTAAAAACGAAACGTTACGTTTGAAAAGAGATAAACCGCTCAAACGAAACGAGAATAATTTAGAATCGGTTTTAGGTTTAGTCATTAAGACCAAACCGTAAATCTCGTCTTTGTTTATTGGTAGGTTTTGATTTTGGAATGTGTATTGATTTACACGAATGTACCCATTGATTACCATCGTATGCAATCCATTTAATACCGTTTTTTTCTATAATTTTTCGACATAAAACACACGGTAGTGATATACCATAACCATTACTGGTTTCTCTGTGTATCACTAACGTACCATGTTTTCTATTTATCCACGACGAGAATTGGTGGTTTTTATACCCCTTTTTAAAAAAATCGTGTTTTAAATTTCTAATCATGCGTCTTTCGGCACAACATATATTATCACTTTTTATCTCACTTTTTAATTTGGTCGTATAAGTTGTCACGGTATGATAGGACATTTGTTTATACGAGCGAATTGTTTTTAATATCGTTACAATTAATACATATTGATCCGTGATATACAAAAGAACAGTAATCACATTCATTTAGAACTTCAACTCGTCGTTTTACGAGTTTATTCTGTGAATATAAAACGAGATCTCTTATACTATAAATACCATACATAATCATTGTTTCTAAATTTGGGAATTTCATTATATTTAATATACGACGAAAAACTTTATGTTTATTTATACACCTAAACACTTAAACATTTTTTTACACCCCGCACTCGTTTTTAACATGACTGCAAAGCTATCGATCATACCAGGTACCATTGCTTTTAAAAGTGTTTCAAATTCGGTATCTGTATCACCTTCGTCAATTTGTTCGATGATTGAGAAAATCAAATCCATGACGAGTTCCTTCTTATCGGGTCCCGAAATCGTTTTGAGGTTATTTGCTTGAAGCATGAGTGTAGAAACTAAAACACATACGTTTTCTTTTGTAATGCGTTTACCTCTGTATCTTTCGACAATTTTCTTCATTTCTGAGGCAACAATCTTAGATTTTTTTGATTTGGAATCGTAATTAGCGATAATTTTTTCTGGTGGGACTGACATTGTATATTATACTAATATATGAATTAATTTCTTTAATTAATGTATAATGAATACAGACGAGAGAATTGCATTTATTGCTATTGTTTTAGGTTTAACCCAGTTGATTATGTTAGCTAAAAAAATACACGAGGCTAAAGATATATCATATTATAGTGTTGAGTATATTGTTGTTGGTATGTTAGCAAGTTTACTTTGGGTTGTTTATCAGTATAGAAAAGGATCAAATTTTTCCGCTATATATTCTTCAGCGGGTTTATTTTTGGGTATGTATACTTTGAGAAAGCTCTTAAAGAATAAAAATGATAAAAAAATAGAATAAATGTATTCTTCGAGTTTAAACAAATTACGAGTTTCACCGATTGTATCGAGAAATGTAAGACGAAATCGACCGATTAGACCAATCACGCGCGCAACTAACAATAATTCGGGTATTAATTGGAAATATACTGAGGCGGTTAATGGTCGAGCGGCTATGTATGGAACAATAATGGGTACTCTTAACTGGGGACTTACGGGTTTGAATGTAATTGAACAAACACATTTTTTTCCATTTGCTCTATTGGGTTGTGGTACTTCTTTGATAGCTATATATACAATGACGGATGCATTTCGAAAGCTATCAGAGGAGGAGTTTGATAAATTTGCAACAATTAATACGGGTCGCGTTTCAATGGTCCTTTTTAGTGGACTGGTCGCAGCTTCTATTACCACTGTCTAATAATGGTATATTCGTATTGGTTAATATATAACCAACAAACTCAATCATTTTTATTTTATCTTCTAATGAAAATGTTCCTGCTCCACGAATCACGTGGGCCAAGAGCATAAACATTATATGTGTGGATTCATATAATTCCATCATACAGTAGCATTAACTGCACCCTTTAAACCTGGTCTATATTTTGTAGATGTTTTCATAACCATACCTATACCACCAGCCATGAGGATATATATAACCAGACCCGCAATACCCATGTTACGAACGTGCTGTTTATCATCCTTGGATTTACATTCATCAGATTGGGCCATACCCAAAACCATAGCCGATCCAATCAAACCCATTATCGCGTAAAGCATACCTATACTCCAACCCTTTTTCTTGAACATTTTCTGTATAATAAAAACAACTGGAATCATTATACCAATTGTCATAGTATGACTCAAATACATTTTTATATTTTTCCACATTTCACTTTCTTGTATCCCATTACATTCATTAAATAGAGATATACCCATAGCTGTTATTACCGTGTAAAAAATCGCGAGAGTGATGATGAGAAAAAGTTGTTTACCACCTACACCTCCTGGTGTTTTAGTAGCTGCATAATTTATACTTTTATTTACTGCTTCAATTGCCATTTTAATAAAGGTTGAGAAAATAATATTAATTAAATATGTTTATATAATTTAATATTATAATCTATTGAATTAATTATTATATAATTGTTATTTTCTTCTACTATTTCACAAACTTTACCTATACTTTTATCATGTAGTATTTCTGCTCTTATTATTTTATTATTATTGAACTTTGGTAATTGGTAATGTATAAATGAATGTGCATGAATTTGATTTTTAATTTGACACGCAGTTTTTCTATAATTTATATCTTTAGTAAAATCTACTGATTTTATAGAATAATAAGATGAGTTTTCTATTGGCTGTTTATAAGAAGTATATTTTCTTGATATTAAGTTATTTAAATTATCTACAAAAATGTTGAAACCGTAAGTGGTATATTTGTTATAAAGATCTAGAGCTACATCTGATGATACTATTGGTATCGTTATTTGATCAATTATATCCCCTGTATCAATTCCTTTATCTATTTCATGTAAAGTAACACCAGTTTCCTTTTCATTAAATAATATTGGTAAACACGACGTGTACATACCTTTATATTGCGGTAATTTTGAAAAATGTATGTTATATAGTTTATTTGTAACAAATAAATGGGGTTTTATAATTGTATCAAATTCACACGATAAAAAAATACTATTTTCTATTTCATACGCTTCATTTAAATTAATTATTTGAATTTTATTTTCTAAAGCAGTTTTTTTAAACGAATGTTGCCAATTATCAACACCGGTATCATTTTGATTTGGTAATGCTAAAATTTTATTTTTATCGTGTATAAATGTCAAATATTTTAATACATTACACGCTATATCATTTTTCCCCGCTACTATTATTGTTACGGTCATTTTATTATACTTAAATGATATTCTTTAACACGTACAAAGGTCGTTAAATTTTATATTCACTATTTCGAGGCTTCTTGCTATATCCAATGGGTATCCAATATTATTCCTGTTTAAAAAATGTTTTATATTTTCTTCAATTGCATCAGTTTTTTCTATAGTACCAATATTTTCAATAAAAAATTCATTTAATGACGACCATCTATACACTTTATCTTTACAATATAAACTTATATTACGATACTTTTTTAATGATGAATTACTAACTTCGATATTAAACGATGTATTATTATGACTTATTCCATTAATAAGAACAGATGTATTTGTTGCGTATATAATATCTATATTTTTTATACGATCTAACGATTTCATTAGTAAAAATGTTAAAATTGATATAGGATGTATAGCTAAATCTGATACTATATTTACATCTCTGGGTATCATGGAACCGTCGTTTAACCATTTCATTTCAATGTGTTTAATATCTTTATTTTCTCCGAGTGTTTTTATAGAATTATGTTGAAGCCATGTAAAGTCGCAATATAAAAATACATCATCAGGTTTTTTTGCAAAAATATCTAACGTTTCGTGTAATGTGGGACATATAGGTTTTTCGACCCATATATCCTTAATACCTTTATTAAAAAGATCAATGAGTATATCATGATGTGTATTGGCAGGTGATGTTACGAACCATTTACCACTTGTAAAATGTATTTCGTCTATTGTTTTATAATTTGCAGAGGTGTTACACGGATCTACGGTTACAATTTTAGTATTAAATTTTTTCTCAAGTTTACTTTTTATTATATTACCGAAATATCCCAAACCTATTATAATATACGCCATTATTAAAGAATATACATGTTTACTCTTTAATAATGAAAGTTCCGTTTAATGATTTAAAACGAATACATGAACCACTTAGATCCAATTTTCATGAAATTCTAGATGAGGTTTTAAACAATTCTTCTTTTGTTGGTGATGCTAATTTTACGGAAGATTTTTCTAAATATACTGGTTCTAAGTATAGTATTTCTTGTAATAGTGGTACAGATGCACTTTACATTGCTATAAAATCATTAGATCTTAAACCTAAATCTAGAATAGCTGTACCAGCTATATCATATGCTGCCACGGCAATGTCGGTTGTTAACGCAGGTCATGTACCAGTTTTTATAGATGTTGATAAAGAAACAGGTCTCATGTTAGTTGAAACAGTAAAAAATATAGATTGTGTAATACCTGTACATTTATACGGTCAGTGTATTGATGTTTCTAAATTATTGAACCTTAACGTTCCTATAATCGAAGATTGTGCACAAGCACACGGTGCTACGATTGATGGAAAACACGTTGGTACTATAGGAAATATAGGGTGTTTTTCAATGTATCCAGGTAAAAACTTGGGAGCGTTAGGTGATGCAGGTATATGTATTACAAATAATGAAAGGTTATCAATTATTATGAAACAATATGCAAGTTTAGGGGCCCAAAAAGATAATAGGTATAATCATACAACAGATGGTATAAATAGTCGTATGGATGGTATTCAGGGTTTATTTTTAAAGGAAAAACTTAAACATTTAGATGAATGGACTAAAGATAGAATTCGTATAGGTGAAATATATAGTTCTAGTAATAATGCTATTAAACGAAGTACTATCGGTAAAGATGTATACCACGTTTATTATACTTTACAAGATGATAGAGATGATTATATAAAATACATGAATGAAAATGGTATACAAACCGGAATACATTATCCAATATCATTACCCGAATTGGAATGTTTTAAAGAGTACACCGGGGGTGCCATTTGCATAAATGCAAAAGAATTTTGTAAAAAATGTGTGAGTTTACCTCTTTTTCCTTACATGACAAGGGATGAAATTAACTTTACATTAAAGTGTCATATAGATTATCTCCTTCGGGACTTTTAAAATTACCGTTATCCCACCTATTATCCTGTTTTTCTATGGATTTGATATGCCATATAGCAATGGATGGATCGGCTTGTAAACAAACTCTTTTTTCATAACCGACTATAACTTCATGTAAATCATTACCATATTTAATACCTGGTTTATTTGGGAAAACACGACATATATAATCTGGCCAATTTATCCAATCGAGTTCATTCGTTTTAAATTTACATTTTTCTAAAAATTCTTGCGTAAAACCCGGGTGAATATTTATTCGGGGAATCATTATAAGGTCTGCACCAGAATCTTTGACAGCTTTTTTAATACATTTAATTAGTTTTTCTTTTGGCATTTCGTCGGGGTCTATAATAAAAATATAATCACCCGAACATTTGCTTAAATGAAAATTCCTATGTTCCGAAAAATTGCCATCAAAATCCCTTTCACACGTAACTACTTTATTACCAAAATGTTTTATAACGTTACTAACGTTATCGGTAACGTGTGCAGTATCAATTAAAATATTAATTTCATCTTCTTCATCCTTAACTTTGAGTAAAAAAGAAACGAGTGAAAATAAATCACGAGATTCATTACATACAGTTATAGCGTATGATAATTTCATAATATTAAAGATACCGATATATTCTTTAATATAATAAAATGTTAATACCAAAAGTAATTCATAAAATTGTGATTAATGAAAATGGTACATTACCTAAATTACCGGATGGAATTTCAAGTTCATTTGAAAGTTTTTATAGATTAAACCCAGATTATAAAGTTAAACTATATTCTGGTGAAGATTGTATTAAATATATAAAAGACCATTATGATGACGATATACTAAAATTATACAATAAATTAAAACCCTTTTCTTATAAATGTGATTTAATGAGACATCTTATATTGTATAACGAAGGTGGTTGGTATTCTGATATGAGACAGGTATGTTTGGAACCTTTAGACGTATTAAATGATACAAATTTCGAATATTATACGAGTGTTGATTGTCCACCAAATCAAAATTGTATGTATACCGCTTTTATTGGGTCTATTCCGAAACATCCTATATCTAAGAAGATGATCGATATTTTAAAATGGAATATAGAACACGAACATTATGGTTGGGATTGTTTATATCCAACTGGTCCAGGTGCTTATATGATAGCGTGTATAGATTTTGTTAGATTATATTCAAATAAATGTTTCGTAGGACAACATACAATAGAGGAAAATAACGAGGAATATGTAAGATTTAATAATAAACGAATTATAAAATGTAAATATAATAACGCGCGTGGGGCGGATAATTCAGATATGGAAGGGACTAATAATTACGGTGAAATGTGGTTAAATAGGAATGTGTATAGTTAAAAAAATAATATCATGATAAAGTAATGCTCGGGACTGAATTAGAACACATTGATGGTCTTAGTACGTCTAATACTGATAATATGGCTGAACTCGAAGATATTCTAAAGTATTGTCAGCTGGGTCGAGAATGTTCGAAATCTATTATGGATGAATACACAGCATGTGATAAGATAAGTAAAGAGGTAATAGTATGGTATTCTCATAACAAAAAGGTATTGAAACAACTGAATGACTGGACAACACTTTATAAAAATGAATTTATTGAATATGGAAAAAAGGTAAATGAAGTACAGGAAAGGATTAAAACCCTTAAAAATAGTGTTGTTAAATCTTAATATAATTTCAAAATTTCAGAAACTGCTGGGTGTCGCAAGATGTCTTCATCATCCATGATGACATGTTCTATATATTTTAAATCCAATCCCTTTATTCGTTTAACAATATCAGAGAGACCGTTTTTTGCACCCAAATCACTTTGTTTTAGGTCACCCATAACGATCATTTTTGAATTATCACCCAATCTTGTTAAAAGCATCTTCATTTGGTTAGGTGTACTATTTTGCATCTCATCTGCGATGATAAAAGAATCGTTAAACGTTCGACCTCTCATAAATCCTAACGGTTCTATACATACATGTTTTTCAAGTTGGTTACGTGTAAGATAGTTTTCGAAAACATCCATCATGGGTCTTATCCAAGGTTCCATTTTTCGTTCCATTTCACCAGGTAAGTATCCCATATCTTCGTCCGTGGCAACTATTGGACGTGTAAGTATGAGACGTTTACACTCTTTGTTTGCTAACTTTTCTGCTGCGACCTGACACCCAAACATAGTTTTACCCGAACCTGCTGGACCGGTTGCGATTATAATAGGTTTAGGAGACTGTATAACTCTTAGATATTCGCATTGACCCGGTGTTTTAGGAAAGTTCATCTATATGAAATAACTTAAGGTTTTTTTTTCTATTTAGATAATAAGATGATAACACACCCTGTAAAACCTTTATTTGTAATTAAACCTGTAAAAAAGTCTAGAAATCGTATATTAACACGGTGTGTCGCAGGTAATGATTATTCAGACCAAACATTTGATGACGTCGACACTGTACTTGTAAAATATTTTACGTTCAGATCTACACAATATACATTAGCACAGGTATATGAAATGGATAGGTCACCCATGAAAAGTGAATTCAATTGGTTATGTGATTTTTCAAATGAACATAATCCAAGTTCCGGTGACGCTTTTATAGAGGGGTTATATGAAAACGGTAAAACAAACATTGCATCCCGTGTCATGGAAAATAGAGAAGGGTTATTAAAACGATGGTTATCACAAACGAGTGAAACGAATGGTGAAAAATTGGGTTTAAAAATGCACAAGAAAAACATGGATATATCACGAAAAATGTTAATGAAATCTCTAGAAATTACACCTGAAACAAGCAAATCTTTTGATGAAGTATAAAGGTTTTGTGTGTGTATTATATAATGATTGGGAGTGCACACGTTCTTCCAAATTGGGGTATGAAGTTTCATTTTATAGGTATCGTGAAAGGTGGATATACAACAATCACGGACCCAGACGGTAAACCACGTATAATTTGTTTTAGTAAAAAAAAGACTGCTAATGAGTGTATAGACTACATAAGTAAATACCGTTCAAGCTACGGTGTATGGCCAGACATGAATTTAGATCAGCCTATTTCTCGAATAAACCCCGATAAAAATTTTAAGAAAAGAACACCCGAAAACATATCAGAATATATTTTCACTGAAGAAATGGTAAAGAGTCAACTCGACGAAATGTCAACCGGAACGGGTATTTGTTACTTTTATTGCCACACTTTTACATATAAGGAAGATCTACTACAAATATCATTATCTGGTCAGAAAATAGACGGTGAAATAAACGAGAGATATTATAAATCAAGATTAGACACAAGGTTAAAGAATGTATGAGTATGTAATATAAATGTCATTTGTTAAGGAATTCGATCCAAAAAAAGAAGAACACGTTATTTGGTTACAAAAAATAGATGATGTCATGCAACACGTTACAGATTCTACAAAAGCGAGTTTAGATATGATGAAAACTGTAAATGAAAATCCATTTGGTATTAAAATGAAGAACCCAATGGAATGGGCACAAGCACATTTTCAATTATGTATGAAATATTCTCAAGCTGTTTTACGAGGAGTAGCTCATATTCCTACTCAAAGGTCTACTAATTAGAGATATAGATGAACGCGTTATTGGGTGGGATTTCTTAGTCATTTCGTGATATTCTTGTAGTGTAAAATCTAGGGGTTCGGAATATCCATTCATTCTTATGAGTAATATTTTACCCATGATAATCATGTTTGTGAAAGGTCTAGGTAATCTATTTTCATTAACTTGTAAATCAAAAGGCGATTCATCACATTTCAATATTACGACATCTTGTTCAGGCCATTGTCCAACGAATGATGCTTTACCTTTTAAAATTTTAAATATTTCGTATTTTTCTGGGGATATATCAACGTTTATTTCATTAATTTCATTTCGCTTCTCATTTATTAAAACAGAACACGTCATTTATTTTATGTAAATAAAAAAAGTTGCTTTTAATAAATGAATAAAGTTACTAAATTATCTATAGCTGTTATAATTGTTTACCTGATACTAGAATATACTGAATGGTTTTCTTCGGGTGATACACGTGAGACTCACACTTCTGATGTATTTTTTGATTGTTCACCAGAAGATCCTTCTGAATGTAAAAAAAATAAAATGGAAAACCTAAGTAGATATTAAATTATACAATTTAAGTAATAATGTTATCTAGAGAATACGCAAAGGAAAAATATGCCGATGTTATGGGTTTAGATGTAGATCATAACATCGTTAAAAACCTTGAAATACATACATATAATTGGGCTTATATTAGAACAAAAGAATGTGGAGATACACCTGCATCAAATAATAGTAATCATATTGGACGGTATAAACAAAAATTTTTAAGCATGATGTATAATTTAAAAAAATCACCGAATTTGAAATCTCGTATATTAGATGGTGTATTAAAAACTGGTAATGCTGTCAATTTATCACCACAAGGTTTATGGCCCGATGGTCCACACGCTAAAATGTCAGAACAAATAGCAGTAACAGAAATGAAAAAACAACATGCGGCTAATTATATGCATGATAAAGATTACAAGGGTCTATTTAAATGTGGTAAATGTAGGGGGTATAAAACTACTTTTTACCAAATGCAAACTAGAAGTGCTGACGAACCCATGACTGTATTTGTTACTTGTCATGTATGTGATAGAAGATGGAAAACTTAAATCTTAATTCTAATCGAATATTCTGTATGTGTAAGATCCGTTGGTTGATCACCAACCGATAATACATAATTTAAACCTGTATTAACTTTTACGTTTCCTTTATTATGAGCTTCTGTTATATAAAGTGAATCATATGGTATATTATATTGTTTTAATTGCCATATTGTGAATACTTTTGATGCTGTATTTACAGGTCGAGCTGTTATAATAATAATTTTATACCCTAAGTTTTTTGCGTAATATAATAGATTAATAATAGGTGTATTAGCAACTCCATTTGTAAAAATAAGAGTATCATCTATATCAAACATAACTGCATCTTTTTGTGTTATAACTCGATCTCTTAGTATATTATCCATTTAATATACTTTAAGAATTAAAACTTTAAACAATAAAACATGGAAAGACAAATTGTAGATATTGAATACGAAGACGGTTCGCAGCACATTGGGCAAATATACAAAGATTTAGGTAACAATTTTTCTGTAAACTTTTTAGGATATGCAGGTGATGGTTTATGGGATTTTGATGGTGATTATGATCTTGTACCTAGAGAATCTATATCTGGATTTTATGATGCTACCCGTTTACAAGATACTGGTTTATATGAAATAACAAAAAATGGATATTATGTGGAAGTTGATTCATCTGACGATGAATATGTATTACCATCTGATTCGGATTCGGATTCGGATTCGGGTTCCGATGTTAGCTTAGAAGATGAATTTTAATATTTATTAATAATAAATGAATAAAATGAACAAAAGAAATGTTATAGCTGCTGCAATAACAATAGTTGTTTTGTATATTTACAGTAAACGTAAACCAGAAGAAAAGGAGAAATACTGTGCTATGTGTATGTCTAAGTAAAATATCAGGGTATAATAGAAATGCCTAAAACAAAAAAGAAAGTACCTGATTGGAATATAGTCACTAAGGCGGGTACTCCTCAGTCTCATAGTACACCAAAAAAGTTAAAAAGTCCTATAGGTATTAATTACAATAAATGGATAAGGGGGTCACCAATGTCACCTAAAAAATTAAATATGAATACACCTAAGAAACCTGTTACAAAAAAAAGTTTATTTTATAGAATAAAAAAATACATCGTAGGTTAAGTAAATCAATAATATAAATACGAGCTTACCATATTTATATTATTTGTAAATAGTATATGACTAACCAAAATAATAGTACACCAGATGGAAAACGTCTCGAAAAAATAACCGCTAATTATTTAAATATGGTAAAGAATATGCAATTGGGTGAAGAAAAACTTAAAAAATATAGAAAAAAAGAGGAATTAGTAAAACGACAACGGATGAGTATTGAAAATAGATTAGAAGAAATAAAACAAGAGAGAGATAAATTGGGGAAAATATTAAAACGTGAAGCCAACGCTTACTCGGTAAAAATAAAGAAGCGAAATACGTATCTACCCACTCATACATCTTCTTCGTCAAAATCAACAAAAACGTTAAATGAAAACAATAACCGTTATAAAAATAACAAAGAGAGAAAAAAAATAAAATTTTAAAATGTTTGTATAAATAAATGCCTTCTACGCGTATACAAGTTCCAAATAATAAGACTGTGAAGAAACAGTTCAGTGATTTGAAAAGTAAAACCAAGCCAAGACAACCAGCATTTAGAAGACCACCATTACCAAAAAAACAAAACAAAACAAATAACTTTATTAAATTCATGGCAAAGTTACAAAGAGGACTTTTTTTAAGACCAAATAGCAGATATAGTGTACCTAAGTCTTCCAATAAAAAATAAAAAAGTAATATATGAAAGATCCTTTTAAGACTCGTGTCACTAAGAACGACAAGAAATCTAAAAAAGGACTTTATACACAAAAATATATAAGGCTTAAACAAGAGACGCTTAATAACAGTAAGACAAACCAAAAAGACCATGGCTCCGTACAACCCACCAAGTACCCATTATAGTCAGTTTGACGTTTCACAATATATTGAGGATGATATTTTCAAGTTTATCGGTAAGAACGGTAAAAAGTTTTATTGGTTAACGCGTTACCTCGAGTTATCGTACATGTGGTATGATAAAAAACGTAAAGTTATTGAATTATGGGGCCCATTTGATTCGCTACAGAATTTTCAAGCTCATCAAATTTTAGAGTGTGAATTAAACCTAAGTTGTAATAAAATAGAAGTATAAATTAAATAAAAACAATCAAAAAAATGATATCCACCAGACCATACTCGCAGACTAAAGACCAAGATCCTCATTACTCTGCTCGTTTTCAACTCACACCCGGATCTTTTCTACATGGAATACTTAACGGTAAAGGTTGTAAATCTCGTGAAAGTAAACCTTTTTATGTTCAAAATCATAAAGATTATTTGACTAATTTGGAGAAAAATTATAAGTATTATGGCGTTCCTTTTAAAAAACCGAACGTTGAAGAATTACCTCCTTATAAATTAAAATCTGAACCTAGTGAAAATCACATCGACTACTTGGATAAAGTTATAGTTAAATTGAACGTTTTAAAAAATGGTAAAGTTCGTGTTAAGATTTTACCTCAAATGGCAATTTTGAATGAAAAATATTATTCAAAGGCAATAATTCCTCCCATTAAAAACGTTTTATTGGCGTTGAAAGGTGTTGGATATTCTAAGGAATATATTGATAATATAAATGAAAAACATAAAAAAAGACTGAAACTTATTGAAAGTAGATGGATAAAATTGGAAAAATATTTTGATACACCCTCTGTAAATTCTATACAGAGAAAGAAAAAGAAGGAAAGGGTGATTGAAAAGGAAAAGGAAAAGGAAAAGGAAAAGGAAATGGGAGTGATAGAAGATGAGGATCCAGAAGAAGAAAAGAAAGACGATGACGAACCAGAGGAAGACGAGGCGATTGTGGTGGACGAAGAAGGTGACGATGAAGAAGCTGTTGAAGACGATTACGTGTCGGATGGAGGAGACGATTAAAAAATATTTGCGAGATATACTAGAGTTTAATTTAAAAATATACTATAAGATGAACTGGAAACGGTTCCGTAAACGTTTAAGAAAAAAACGTAAAAAAATACAAAAAATTATATATAAATACCCTGTTATTGTGATTATATTCTTACAATTAAGTATAATGGGGACCATTTCAATCGTATCAAAATTATTTAGTTCCCCACCCTTAAAAATAGAAAAGAAACCCGAATATGAACACCGAATATATAGTGATTTTATTAAAAGTGTTAAGAAAAACGAAATCGTTAAAGCGGAAATAAACCCTCAAAATGATATCGTATACTTCGAAGAAAAGAATGGAACTATAGGTACTTCGTATTACACACCTTCGGAAGATTTTTGGAAAATAATGTCTGAAAGCCATGTAGATTTTGATTTAGTTAGAACACCGATAAGTGGAACTTTTAATGATTTTGTATCGTTTATGTTCATAACTATAGGTTTCTTTGCTATTTTTAGAATGTTTAGTGGAGGTGGTCAAAGTCCTTTTTCTATGATGAAAAATGATATTGACGTAGAAAGTCAAATAACAGCGCGTTTTGAGGATGTCCAGGGTATAGATAGTGCTAAGGATGAACTCGAAGAAATAGTTGATTTTCTTAAACAACCCGAAAAATATTTTGGTACGGGTGCTAAAATACCAAAAGGTGCCTTATTAACGGGTAAACCAGGT